>Ga0214481_100558_pt1 | contig 18662 bp, 11 predicted proteins | sample M1_20Mar14CPVII9_4_FD_165057 | JGI IMG/M metagenome (GOLD analysis project Ga0214481, IMG submission 165057) | Marine eukaryotic communities from Monterey Bay, California, United States - M1_20Mar14CPVII9sort6BwellG10 | ecosystem: Environmental > Aquatic > Marine > Unclassified | place: USA...
CTTCATATTGTTCATACAGAAGAAGTATGGTTATCAAAGTTAGTTAGTTAGTTAGTTAGTAGTTAGATATCTAGGATACCTACCTGGGGCTGGATGTTACGCAGTTGTAGAGACCTAAGACTCCGCCTATCGCTCATTGCCAAATTTTATTCATGCCACATGAGATTGCTAACAAGTTGCGGCATCGTCTACTCACATCACATGTCTACCCCAATTATTGAGAGCAGTAGAGGCCGCTGCAAACCACCGCTAGGTACTAGATAGGCCGCATAAGAATAGCCCCTATATGATAAAGAGATAGAGAGGTATTATTGCAATACATTAGAGTTAGTTGCAAGCTATTGCAAAGATAGCATTGATATATAATAACTATGAGCTCAATAATAATATCGCAGAGAAAGAGACGAAATAATAATCGTCGTCGACCAGTTAGTATATCAAAGACGACAGCAGTGGCAACTACTATATTATCACTCGTAGGCTCGAGTAATAACGAGTCAATATTACTGGTATCAGCTTCTAATAAAAGTGATGCCGATGTCGTCAATACCGCAATGCCAAATCTACGAGGTAATACAGCTGCCTACAATAATAACATTGATATAGTCAATAAGAAGGAGGAGAATGACTCTTTCATAGAGTCTCAAAAGGCTCAAGAAGTAGAGAGAAATCTACAAAGAGCACATAAATACAATATTGGCAACTCAATCTCCACTGCCATTAAAAATCAACACCGTCATCGTCAACCACCAGCTCGTATACCACCAAACACTAACAATTACAGTCCACCCCTCAATCCACATCCTAATTCAATACCACCAGGTCTAACTTCACCAGAACTACCGCCTGATGCTATACCATTGAATTCAGATATGGTTGCAGAGTTGATGAATGCTAATCAGATTGTTAATTCGCATGAATTACTTAAAGATGGTAATAGTAATGGATTTAGTTGGGGTAGCTACAACAATGGCAAAGATTTACCTCAGTCTCAAGGTTTTGATAAATCTCAAGTTCTCCCTTCTTCCCAACAGCATCATCATCAGCAAGACAATTCATCATCAACATGTCAGTCAAGAGAATGTTGTAAATCAAAATACAATACAAATAGTATTGAATTAGACAATTGTTTGAAACAAGTTATGAAATATAACATTGGTAGTTTAATCAATGGCAACGTGCGGCCGAATGATAGTGTGAAGGCACAGATGCAACCCATGTCAGATATGAAGCCACTATACGGTCCTAGGCCAGAACGGCCAATATTTGATCCACTATCACCACATTCACAGGGTAAACCACCAATAGGTGATCCATTATTTTCTAACCCGAATATGCCCAATGGACCAAAGCCTGGCTTAGTCGATGGACCAAATGGACCGGGTGTTATTGTAAATGCTCATGATATAATGATGAAGCCTCCACCGATGATGAAGGAAGAAGAAGGTAGTAGTTGGGGTAGTGAGCCACCTCCAATGATGAAGGGTTGGAATGAAGAACCTTGGATGAAGAAACCAATACAAAGTTGGGATAAGCCTCCTCCTCCACCTCAATGGCAAGGATCCAAGCCTCCTCCATCTCAATGGCAAGGTCCACCGCCACCAGCAGCACATTGGGAGGTTAAACCACAATCAAGAAGTGGCAAATCATCCAAGGAGTTGCCATCTTCTTTAGGACATACTAGTTCTGAATGGAATAATGTAGTTAATCCATACTACAGTGGCAAGTCTGAAAAGAAGGTTGAATGGAATGCTTGGGATTATCCACCACCACCTGGCTGGGAAAAGGGAGGTTGGGAAGAGAAAGAGTGGGGTTGGACAAAGTCATCAAAGTGGACAAAATCAAAGAGTAAGGGTGCCAAGCATGGTCATTGGTGGGATAGTAGTCGTCCTTGGTGGGATGAAAACCGTCCACCATCATATGACGAAGATGATAGTCTTCCAGAAGATGAAGAAAGTTACAACTATTGTGGTATAAGCTATGCAGATGCTAATTCAAAGTGTTCAACATCTTGTCCAAGTGGTATGGATAGTGAATGTCCTGATAATGAATCTTGCTTTGCAGATGCTACTGGTTGTCCTCCAACAATAAGTGAAGTAGAAATGATGATACAAGCAATGAAGAAGAAGAAAGTTTGGTGGGGCGGTAGTAGTTCGAGTAAGAAGAAGAAGAAGCCAATTCGATGCGGAAGTGGTGGATTGTGGGGAGAGACTGGTGATGATGAAGAAGAAACAGATGATATGCCTACGACTCAAGATGATGAATCTGAAAAAGATGGCTGGTATCGTCGATCATTGCAAAGGATGCAACAGTTATATTCAGCTCCTCCGCCGAAGGTTCCGATACCACAACCCCCAACTGAAATGGGCCCTCCTCCTCCTAATATGAATATGGGTCCTCCTCCTCCTAATATTATGGGGCCGCATCCAATGAATATGGGGCCTCCTCCAATGAATATGGGACCGCCGCCTTACCCACCGCCACCTCCGCTTGAAGGAGTAATAGAAGAAGAAGAGTATGTGAGTGGCAGTGGAAAGTCAGGCAAGTCGGGAGTTAGCTCAGAAGATTACACTTGGCCGCCAGGTCCATGGGATCATCCACCTCCTCCTGAGTGGCATCCTTCTTGGGATTCTCCACCGCCACCTGGCTGGAGTCCATGGGGTGCCAAGTCATATAAAGCCAACAAGTCTAGTAAGAAATCATGGTATGGTGAGTGGCCTATGATGCCGCCTGAATGGAAATCTGAGTGGAGATCCAAGCCACCTGAGGAATTGAAAGGTCCTCCTCCCGAACAGCAACATAATAAGACTACATGGAAAGGTCCAGATAGTAATTATTGGGGACCACCGTGGTGGTATTCAAAAGGAGGAAAAGCAAAGGCTCCAAAGTGGTCAAAGTCAAAATCAAGTAAAAGTAGTGGCTGGGGATGGGGAGGACATTGGACTGGTTCTTCATCAAGAAGTAGTGGCGATTGGTATTATGATCCATGTATGCCAACATCGGCACCTCAACCACCAACTGCATCAATAGAACCAATTCCTCAACCTCCAACAAGCAGTCCAACGACGAGTAGTCCAATCTTCTTTGTTCCGTTAACAAATCAGCCAACGACTTCTTCTCCTGTTGGTCTTGCATTTCCAACATACTCACCAACGAATCCATTTCCAACATATTCACCTACAAGTGGAGAGACAAAGCCACCAACCCCATCGCCTGTTGTCTACGTTCCACCAACATATCAGCCTACATATAATCCCACCGAGGGGGGAACTTCTGAAGCACCACAAGATTTATTAGTTTGGGGTTCTTCTCTCTCCACTTCTATGGAGAGTATGTACAATATATTAGTACCATTTGATACCGAGATGGATGGCATTAGTGTAAGCGCAGGGTCCAAGTATTCGTTATTCGTTGATCCAACTGGAAAGGCGTATAGTACAGGTAAGTTTTGTTTGTCTTTCTATGCTCCAAGGATACGGTTGAGGTATCCTTAGTCAAATCATGCAATATCTCACAATATCATTCCATCTCACAATACACACCATTTAATAGGCTTCATAAATGATCCCAATGGCAATGATTATCATGGAAACTTGGGAATAAGACCTGAGGATTTGAACGAAGGACAAAACTTGTGGCAAGAAATCGAACGTGTCTTTGACCCCGATCGAGGCGGAGTCACTTTCCCACCTGACTTTCGAAGAGTATATGCTGGTGTTGAGAATGAAGTACGTTCTGGTAACATTCATAGTATACTTCTAGATGGAAGAGGTAGAGCTTGGGCCACAGGAGCTAATAATGCAGGACAACTATGTCTAGGTGATACACTTGATAGGATGATACCTCAAAAGATACCTATTAAAAATGTAGTTGATGTTGCAATTGGAGGTGAACACACCCTGTTGCTACTTGAAGATGGAACCGTGTATGGTTGTGGATCTAACAAGTTGGGACAAATAGGCTTGGGTGATCTCATACGAGATGTGTCTACACCCACTCAGCTATTTCTACTCCCTTCTCCTGCCACAAGTGTAAGTGCCGGCAAGGATCACTCTCTAATCATGACTTCAAGAGATATACTCGTCATGGGATCAAATCAGTACAAGCAATTGTGCGGTAAGTATATGTTTCAATGTGTTACATTCAAGTACATTCTTCGATATGGTACTGCAGTTAGATTTGTTTTTTATACTCAATATTATATGTCGCACTCTCATATTTTATCCTACTCTCTCATATACAGTGAATACACTAGGTCAGAATGTCTACACTCCTCAAATATTGGATCTCGATGACAAGCGCACAGCCAAGTCGTTTGAGGCTACGAGATATTCATCCTACATCCTACATTTTGATGGAAGTGTAAATTCGTGCGGTAGAAATTTCTTCGGGCAATTAGGTGATAGCACAAACGAAGACTCATACTTGTAAGTATGACGCTGTGTTGTTTGCTGTTTCTTTGTTCATAGCAATATACTAATTTTTATACTCGTTGCTTTTCTTAGAACAACTGTTCAGATGCATGAAAGCGATGTAGTACAATTATTAGGAGTCGGGCCATCTGCATACAGTGCCTTCTTCGTCACTGCTGATGAGTTCCAAGGCGTGTACGGAACCGGGCTTAATAACTTTGGTCAGGTAAGTACACCAAGACAACCACTTTGTCTAATGCATATGATATACCGCACATTTAAACACTCACAAACTTTGTCTCCACTCTCTCATCTTCTCAGTTGGGTGTTGGGGATACTGATAATAGAAATTTTCCAACTTTTGTACAGCTCAGGCCAGAGATTAAAGTGGGGATGCTTTCCGCCGGAGAAGATCATACAATAGCAATCAAGACCGGCGGTATTGACATCACTAATGCTCCGTCATCTTCACCGTTGGCTACATCTATGCCGACAGTCTCTGGTACATTCAGCCCAACTTTATCTGGATTAGACTTTTACTTTTGGGGCTCTCCTCAAGCAGTAGGACAACCCCTTGATACACCCGATGTTTCAGCTCCATTGGATGTTGGCGGTGGAGTAGTTTCTTCCACAGCCGGGTCAAAGTATACTGTTATATTACTCACAGATGGCTCTGCTTTGTCTGCAGGATTTATACAATCGATAGATGACTACCAAGGCCACTTAGGATTAGATAGGAATCTTGTCGTTGAAGGAGTGAACGAGTTTCAACCCATATCATCAATATTTGACAAGTTCAATTCAGATCCAAATGATCCTCTCACAGCCATTATACCGGCTCCAAAGTTTGTCAAGGTATATGGTGGCGTAGAGGACATTCCAAACACTGGCAAGATACATACAATATTGATAGATGAGGATGGTAATGCATATGCTACCGGAAATAACGAGAAAGGAGAGCTATGTCTTGGAGATAATGTTGATAAGATGATACCTGAGAAGATTCCAATCGACGGCAAAGTGATTGATGTTGCTATCGGTGGCGAACATACTCTCCTACTTCTCGAAGACGGTACTTTATATGGTTGTGGATCCAATGCAGAAGGACAGCTTGGTCTTGATGTCGTCCAAGATGTATCAACTCCAACATTGATTGAAGGTTTTGGTGGAGTTTTGAGTATATCTGCCGGTCATTCCCATTCATTATTCACAGCCGAGGACGGTATCTACTACACTGGAAGTAACGAATTTGGGCAACTCTGTGTTGATACGAGTGGTGACAATATCAAGATCTTCACAAAGCTTGACATATCAGAAGCTGTAACATCCTTTGAGGCCATCAAGGAGTCGTCATATATACTACATGAGGATGGATCTGTGAGAAGCTGTGGAAGGAACAACTTTGGGCAGTTGGGTGATGGTACTAATACTGATCAGATTCTTTCAGAAGTCCAGCTAGCTGACAATGTTGCTCGTCTGCTTGGTGTTGGGCCTTCCTCCGAGAGTGTCTTTTTTGTTACATCGGAGGAGATGGTTTGGGGTACAGGTCTGAACGATAGAGGACAGCTGGGCGTTGGTGATATCGAAAACAGAAATACACCAACCATGGTCAACTTTGAAAGCTTGGTCTTGATTGATCAAGTTACAGTCTCAGATGTGCATACTGTTGCTCTCGGAGCGGATATGGGGATACTTCCGACACTACCTCCTGTGCCAACTGCATCTCCTACGATATCAGGTCCAGTCACGCCTTCTCCAACACGACAGGGTATGAAGCTCTTATTCATGGGTGCACCTGATTCTGTAGGAGAAGATACTTTAGATGATGTACTCATTCCACTTGATTCAGGTAGTGATGTCATAAGCGCCTCTGGTGGGTCAATGTATACTGTTACAATAACAATGGACGGTACAGTATCAACTGGTGGATATATTGATGAGCTTGACTCATATCAAGGGCACTTGGGAAGAGATGATATTGTACAAGGCATAAACGAAATGCAACCTATAACATTTGATAATGCACCACAATTCGATCGAGCATTTGCTGGCGTTGAGAATGCTCCAAAAACAGGTATAATCCACACTATCTTACTTGATAATAATGGTCGCGCTTGGTCAATGGGAAGCAACTCCAAAGGAGAGTTGTGTCTGGGAGATAACATTGATAAGATGACCCCTCAACGAATCCCAATCGATGGCAAGATAATTGATGTTGCTGTTGGTGGTGAGCACACCTTGCTCTTACTCGACGATGGAACTGTCTATGGCTGTGGCTCTAACACTGCAGGGCAAATTGGATTAGATTTAGTGCAAGATGTTTCAACACCAACATTGATTGAAGGCTTAAGTGATGTGACAAGCATATCGGCAGGTCATTCTCACTCACTCTTCATGGCTGATAGTGGTATTTACTTCACAGGAAGTAACGAATTTGGGCAACTGTGTGCTGACACAAGCGGTGAGAGTCTTTATACACCTGGATCACTTGATATCCCTGGCATTGAAGCTGCGGTAGAGTTTGTTGCAATCAAAGAATCATCCTTTATTCGGTATTCAGATGGATCTGTGAGGTAAGAACGAATGTGTGCACATGATATGTTCATTTTTCTTTTACTCAATTACTAACCTACTCTGTGTCTTTCTTGTGATTTAGCGCCTGTGGAAATAACCAGTTTGGCCAATTGGGAGATGGTAGCAACACTGACCAATTACTAGTCATGGTTCAACTTGATTCTGTAGCACAATTGCTGGGTGTAGGACCAAGTGCCGAGAGTGTTTTCTTTGTCACTGATGATGGTGAGGCAGTTTATGGTACCGGATTAAATGACAGAGGCCAGCTCGGTGTTGGTGATAGTGATAATAGGAATGTTCCAACAATGGTAACATTTGGTCAAGAAGTCATCACAGATGTGTTGAGTGCATCGGGTGATCATACTCTGTTGCTCGGAAGGGTTACAGGCACTTTACCACCAACTGAGGCGCCTACCATCGCCTCGACACCTGCAATTACACTATCTCCTACGACACAAGCTCCTATTACACAAGCACCTGTTACACAATCTCCAACTACACTAGCTCCTACCATTCCAAAGACGTTATCTCCAACAACTACTCCGAGAGAGTCACAAGATCTATTCTTATGGGGTAATCCCAAGACTGTTGGCCAAGATATTCCTGATGATGTGTTACAACCTTTATTTGTTGAGGAAAATGCTGTTGATGTATCGGCTGGCTCACATTACTCCATCATTGTACTGTCTGATGGCTCTGCTTTGTCTGCGGGCCTTATCGAATCATTAGATGATTACAGAGGTCATTTGGGGATAGAAGAAGGAAATGTAGTTGAAGGAGTGAATGAGTTTCAGCCCATCTCACAAGTATACGATTCTGATTCACTGAGCTACACTTCGCCAAAGTTTGATAGAGCATTTGCTGGAGTGAAGAATTCACCAGACTCGCTGACTCAAGATGCAGGCATCATACACAGTATACTGCTTGATAAACAAGGACATGTGTACGCAACAGGAAGTAACTCAAAAGGACAATTGTGTCTTGGCGACTCAAATAACCGAATGGTACCCGAGAAGATTCCAATCGAAGGCAAAGTGATTGATGTTGCTATCGGTGGCGAGCATACTCTCCTACTACTCGAGGACGGTACTTTATATGGTTGTGGATCCAATGCAGAAGGACAACTTGGTCTTGATGTCGTCCAAGATGTATCAACTCCAACATTGATTGAAGGTTTTGGTGGAGTGTTGAGTATATCTGCCGGACACTCTCACTCGCTATTCACAGCCGAGGACGGTATCTACTACACTGGAAGTAACGAATTTGGGCAGCTGTGTGTTGATACGAGTGGTGACAACATCAAGATCTTCACAAAGCTTGACATATCAGAAGCTGTAACATCCTTTGAGGCCATTAAGGAGTCGTCTTATATTCTACACGAAGATGGATCTGTGAGAAGCTGCGGTAGAAACAACTTTGGTCAACTAGGTGACGGAACTAATACTGATCAGATTCTTTCAGAAGTTCAGTTGGCTGACAATGTTGCTCGTCTTCTCGGTGTTGGACCCTCCTCAGAGAGTGTCTTCTTCGTTACAACAGAGGAGATGGTTTGGGGTACAGGTCTGAACGATAGAGGACAGCTGGGCGTTGGTGATATTGAAAACAGAAATACACCTACAATGGTCAACTTTGGGTCTCAGGTCCTTCTAGTTGAGATCTCTGCAGGACATGGACATACGCTTGCATTAGGTAGTGTCACAGGAAGCTTGGCTACCACTGCTCCATCAGCAAGTCCGACTGTGTTTGTTGAGAGCACGTCTCCAACGATATCACCCACTTTGCCTTTAGCTGTGATTGAGACAACATCTCCTACCGCTGCTGTATCTGAATCTTCAAATATTCCAACTGTTTTGAATGGTACAATGTCACCAACTGTAGTGAATGGCACAATGTCGCCGACTGTTATTATGAATGGAACTATGTCACCAAGTGTCATGCTGAATGGAACCTTGAATCCATCAGGGATGCTCAATGGAACACTAAGCCCTACAGTAATACTGAATGGAACTATAGGTCCAACTTCGCCGGCTACGACAGCTTGGCCAACGATGAATCCAACCGCTTTTGAAGGAGGCTCCAGGTCACCAACTGTCTTAAATGGAACGTATGCTCCGACATCGAATTCAACATCAAACGGAACCGAGACAGGAACTAATGGAACTGATATCCCCGAAGGTGGAGGTACTGAAATGTATTACTGGGGTTCATCAGGATCGATTGGAGAAGCATCAGATGAGATCTTAAGTCCATTATCTAGTGGAACTCAAGTTGTTGACCTATCCGCAGGGCCCGAATATTCGTTGACAGTCCTTGCCGATGGGTCTGCACAATCGGCAGGCTTTGTGGAGTCATTAGATACATATCACGGCCATTTAGGAATACCCCAAGATCAAGTCTCAGGTTTGAATGCTTTCCAACCAATCACAAGTGTCTTTGATACAGAAGCAGATTCAATCATTGATGCACCGTCTTTCCTATTGGCATTTACTGGTGCTGATACGGCTGAAACACCGGGAGAGATCCACTCTTTGTTGATTAGTGATGATGGACAAGCCTGGGCGTTTGGTAGTAATTCTAAAGGAGAGTTGTGTCTAGGAGACAATGAAGATCGTTTTATACCTCAACGGATACCAATTGATGGCACGATTATAGGTGCAGCTCTTGGAAGTGAGCATACCTTACTTCTCCTTGAGGATGGGACAATGTATGGCTGTGGCTCTAACTCAAGAGGCCAAATTGGACTCAGTGATATTCAGGATGTCTCTACACCAACATTAATAGAAGGCTTGAGTGATGTTACGAGCATGTCTGCTGGGCTAGACTTCTCTCTTGTCAAGTCGGACTTGGGCTTGTATGTCATGGGCTCCAACGAGTTTGGAAACTTGTGCATTGACAATGGTGCCGTTGATGTCACAGCACCAGAGCTCATATCAGACGTCGACGTCACTATAGTCTCTACCTTTGAGGCCATACAGTCCTCGTCATATATTAGTTTCCTAGATGGGTCTGTGGGTGCCTGCGGTAAGAACGATGTAGGGCAGTTAGGTGACGGTACAAATGAAGATAGAGTGAGAACTGTTATTGATCCCCTGCCAGATAATTCGCCAATAAGAAAGTTGGGAGTCGGTCCATCCTCTAATAGTATTTTCATGGTGAACGACAATGGTGATACATATGCTACAGGTCTGAATGATAGAGGACAGTTGGGAGTGGGTGATACTGATAATCGCAATACGTTGACTCAGGTTGTAATTGACACGTCAGCACAAATCTCTGCTGCATCTACTCACACACTTGCTAGACTTGAAGAGTAAACAGTTCAATTGAGAAGCTTGATTGGCAATTATCATAGAAAATATATAATATATGTAATGAAATAATAGATGTTAATCTTTTGTATTTTATATTATATACATTATGTGACTTTGAAGTTTGATAGTTTAATCCTCAAACTCTTAGATGATATCTCTATCTCCTCGTGCCTCGTAGGAATGGTAAGAAGACCCATGCTATGGTTTCAGTTGACAACAGTTACAAAGGTTAGATGGCAGAAGCAAACTGAGCTCACATGAAAATGCATATAGTACACAAACAACAGACTAAAGCCCACATGTGAACAACTGACTCACCTAGTAGAGGAGATGTGATTGATATTAGAACTAGTATATACCAAACTGTAGAGGGATTAGTAATTTCCCAACCTGGACAGTCGTTGCAAGTTTGTGGGCAGTTCAGTGAACCGTCGAGGTAAAAATCACATCTTTCTTGTACCGACCAACATTCAACAAGTTCATTTTGATTGTCTGTGTCGCTACTGGCAATGGGATTACCACAGTAATGCCCATATTGATCTCTACATGCTATACAATTTGGGTTGTATTTTGAATTCATTGCACCCATTATCCAGTCACCAAGAGGTGCAAGTAGTGCTCGCGATGACCCAATTGCAAAGAATAATCCTTCCATGCCGACTGGGGAGAGCCCTGCTGTCCATGAGTCTTGTCTTGGAGACCAAAACACTTGTCCAAACGTCATACATAACTGCCACAAACACGCCCCAGTAACGTTTGGAAGTATAGCCAGAAATATTGGAGATATAGCCATCAGCGACAATCCTGGAATGATCACTCTAAAGTCATCCATTTGACTTGTGAATGCCTGTGTAAATGGTGGTAGTATTAAACATCCTAGCATGTGAATGCTTTGTATGGTGTAAATTGGTATTTGTTCTCCAAATCTTCTCTCAAGGAAAGGCGGTAGAATCATGTCAGATGCTGTCCATTGGAGCACAACAGGCACCGAAGCAAATGAAAAGACAATTACTCTCCAAGTAGCTCTCAATTGAATGATCGTAATGAATTGCTTCACTGCATGCACAACTCCCTTGAATGGATGAGTTTCTGATCCTTCTTCATTAGACATTGCATACTGTGTTTTGAATATTCTGTACTCTGGTAGCTTGTTCGTGTTTCTGATTTCTTCTGCACTGATATTCAACATTGAAGTTTCATCGTCTGTACTTAGTACTTCACAAGTGAAATATTGTTGCAAGATGTCATGGCGTACCATTGGCTTAGCTGGCAAGATGTCTACAGGTATTCTTTTCATATCATCATTACAATATTCTTCATCTAGATCCTCTAGATCCAAGACAGTCCAATCTTCCAAGAAAAAGTAGGCAATGATGAAAGTTATGAATAGAACAAACCATGTCAAGATAATGAATTGTCGAACAGGAGTGTAGACGCCCCCGATCATACTATTGACTGAAGCACTAACATGTATATCAATATGCACATCTTTCAACCTCTTTCTCATCCAATCAACGACAACGGCTACACATATGCCTGCCATATTTGAACAAGCATAACTCAATCCAAAGCAAAGTGGCCGTGTTTTTGGAGTTGACAACTTCTTCAGTGCAACTCGATACAATCCAATACTAAGTAATGCATCCCCGAAGGATGATACAAATAATGCCACATATAAGAGAAGCGTCGTTCTACTGAATGCTAGGATAGCTCTGGATACAAGCGCCACTGTTAATGCTATCAAAGAGACACGTCGTACACCTATATAATCTACTAATATTGATCCTGATAAACCAAATCCAATATCAAGCAAGCTTTTCGCGCCTAATAAAGCTCCAGCTTGTGTATCCGATATATGATTGTTGGTACTTCCATCATCACTGCTAATGAACTCATTTGTTATATAGTTATATAGCATAAATCGTAGTCCATATGATCGGAAGCTATTAAGAAATTCCAGTAATAGTATAATTAGAATATGTGATGGTAATAACAGGAAACGATGGATAGATGATAATGTTTGAGTCATCCTACGATTCTATTGTGATGGGTATCAATGATCATGCAGCTCAAAGCCACCGTATAAGTCCATCCCTTCATCAACAATCAACAACTTAACACTAATACTACCACCATCCTCATAATGTTAGTGATTCTATGAGATTCAGTGCCGTAGATCATTGGCATGATGAGTTCATGATGATGTTTCAGAATTCACCTAAAAGGATACCGGCTAGCCACACACCTTCATTTACGACTATCACCTCTCTCTATCTCTAGTATCAAAGAGATATTCCTACTAATTCTACTTCTATTTTTATTTATATCCCTAGTACACTACTGATTTGACGACCCTCGTATCACATGTATCAATGCCTTGCACATCTCTTCACTAGGAAGCCCATCGTCAGCTCGAGCCTTGATCATTGAAACACTAGGAGTCTTTTCAAAGACATTGGCTATATCATTCCCATCCAAACCATATTCGGACATTACCGTCATCACCTCGTCAACATCAAAGATAGTTTCCATACCCTCCCCCATTCGGTTGGCATTCTTTTTATTCCAGTCTAATGCATGATCCTGTACGATCTTGGCTACCCTGGTTGCTGTTGTTGCATCCGCTCCCTGTTCTATTAACTTCATATTAATCCTCTGTGCATTATACTGCTTACTTAGTGGTAGTGGCTTTGGTTTTCTCTTCACCCTCGAAGGAGGCTTGGGTGCAGTTGTATATTGACCCGGTGTTGATGGTGAGGAGTTTGATGTCGATTTTGATTTTGATTTCTTAATAGCAAAGTGAGATGCAGGGGTTGATACTCCACTTGATCCCGACGAAACACTAGAACCCCCTGAAGCAACAGTCAGTTTTGGTACCTTCGGAGGACCTCTACTACGACCATATCCCAACTCTGATACACCTCGCGGACTTGCTGAATCGGGTGTTGCTGGGGCAAGACTGATATGATGACCGACCGACTTGTACTTTTCAGAATATTTTGCAACAGCCTCAAAGTCACCCTTGGCAAGTAACGAGTTGATATGAGCATTACGCTTTCGTTTCTCTTCTTCCTCATCAATGGCAGGGATGAAGTTTTCTTCTTCCTCGTCATTCTGATTCTTCTTCTTTGAGAATCGGCTAAAGAACCCTCCTTTCTTCTTCTTGTCACTAATTTCTTTTGTATCGAATAGATCGTCATCGGCAAGCATACTTGCAATACGACCCATACCCTCCCAATGCATATCAATAGGAGCTGCTTCTTCTACAACTTCCTCTTCTTCTTCTTTCACCTCGGCGGATTCTAAAGTTTCAGAGTCACCATTACTCGAAGACCATCCCGAGTCGCCGGCACTAGATGACCATGCCGAGACACTAGAAGACTTGTCAGAAACTACTGACCCATTAGATGATGCTATTTCAATCGAAATATTGTTATTCTTCGGTATAACTGGGGCATCGTCCAAAATAGGATTCGTGCCTCCCGTCAATGCTGCAATACGCTGTGTGCGGTGTAACTCACCCATCGGATCAGTACTCTCTACACTCCCCTGTCTAGGTCCAGATTCTATATCATTATCATCTTCATATTCTGTTATCCTCATCTTCCCAACTCGTATAGATGATTTAACTTTCCTTTGAGTTTGTTCAGAGGTATATTCCAAGTCTGTTCGACTACTCTTGCGAATGTATGATACATCCCGGAATATCTTTGAACAGCAATTTTCATCGAACACTCTTCTACCCTGTCTTCTCCTAGTTTTTATACATACCAAAGCAGATATGCAGAGGGAGAGTACGGCTGCAACTGCAATTATGGAACCCATCATGACGAATGAGTTATCATCGCCGTCATCTTCTGCCAAGTCGTCTATTGCAACAATTGTGCTATTATTCTCTAGTATAACTGGACTTGGACTGGGTTTATTAGTAGCAGCCAGTGCCATAATCTCCTCCATAGTTAAAGCCTTGGAGACATACTTCGTTGGCTGATGACTTGTTGTGGGCATGAAAGTTGGATTGACACTTATTGTCGGACTTAAACTTATCGTTGGTCCAGAAGATGCTGTTGGACTTGATGACGTCGGTTGTATTGACGGTTGTCTCGTCGGACTTTCAGATATTGGTTTCTGACTTGGTTTATTACTTGGAGTATCGGTTACAGGCTTGAGGGTTGGTTTCCTTGTTGGGCTCGTTGAAACGGGCATTAAACTTGGTTGTCTTGATGGACTATTCGAAATCGGCCTTGCACTTGGCTGTTCCGACGGACTATTAGTCCCCTCTTGTATTATAACAGGTTGTCTTGTTGTTGGGCTGTTAGTCTCCTCTTCTGGTCGTAAACTTGGTTCCCCCGTTGGGGACAATGTTAACGAACTTGATACTTGTATTGCCAGCCCTGACAAGGCCTCTTCTATTGCCGACATGGGTTCTCCTTCCTCCTCTTCCTCACCTTCGCTTAACATTTCAATACATACACAACAATTCTCATTCGGCGTTCCCATACTCCCCCCATCCTGTTCCCCATATACCAAACATGGATGGACATTTCCTAAATTTAATGATACCATATATGCCATATATCCATCTTCATAGAATGAACACGTATCACCATATTGATCTTTATAATCTGGTTTATCTATACATGATTTTGTAGGGGTGTTGGTAATTGTGGGTGGTGTAGTCGATGGGGATAATGATATACTTGGTGTTATTGATGGTCGTTCCGTCGGAACTAAAGTAGGACCACGTTCATAATGTATAGTTTCTAATGTATCCGAACATAATTGTGATACATAATCATTTAATGTCTCTTCTACTATAAATGTTGATGAACTTGAATTTGGACGATACCAAACACCCTTCTTATTACCCTGACAACAATCACCATTGGCATTAATTGGATAGAACTTACATCGACAACTTAAATAATTAAAATTAACCTTGAATATATTTGGTAAGTCGGTATATTCATCAATTGTAAAATATTCATTACTTAATATTGATATAAATTGTGTGTATTCATTTGGTTGTATTTTACCATCCGAGTTTGTATCTGATGTTTGTAATGCGTTGTAACATTTTGATAATATACTTTCATTCGATCTATTATTTGATGATGATCTATTATTATCTACCTGCCATGGTACTACTGCTTGTGGTCGTATTATCGGCTCATCATATTGCTGTTGAAGGGCGTGTGTAGCAGTAGCATACAGAAGGCACGATGCCACTGTTGTAGTCGTAGGGGATCGTCTTCTTTTGTGATTCCTCTTCATTATTGCAACTTTAGGTTTAGATACTCTCTTTTATTCCATGTGTTACCGTTTCAATACACACCGTCGTTTACCACACGGCTATCGAGATTAGCCTATCCAACTATGTATCAATATACCAATCTAATCTTAGCTGTATTGACCACCACAAGAATTGAATTGCCCTTATTGCCCAATCGGTCTCCACAAACTTCAAAGGACATTGAACTGTCAGCAGGTATGATACACAAGCCTACACAGTCAATAAGGAAAGAATGTCCCCCAAAACTGCCCGCCATTTTTTCTCTAGATTATGTGCATCACATATCGGGATCGTAGTATTAATAAGGCAATGATGAATAAGTATAGACAGATGGATGGATGGATGATGGAGGAAGAATCAAAAGTAGGTTTGATACTTAGCAAAGAAGCAAAATTTGAGGTGTGCGTGGTAGTGGTATCCTTTTATAATCAGAGTTGGAGGTGTTGCAATCAAGAGACGAACATATTGGAAGTAATAATCATACTGTAACTAGAGATAACACTGTACAACAAACCCATGGAATCAAACACACAGTAGTTGTATGTCATTGCAAAGAGCTATTAGAAAAAGGATACCTCAGAGCATCAAGTTGGGTATCCTTGACTTTTTTTTTCTACTTTTGTGATGAGCGAGTTGTTTGTTTGGTGACAGGAAGCTAAGGCGGAAGTTATAGATCGTGCACATGTCTTTTTGAATATATTATGGAAGGGTATAAATACATTGGTTTTGTCGGATGTTACACAAAAGAGGGACAGGTGAGTTAGTAAGAATATTATTATGTGATCTTGATGATGTCATTGAAATTTGATGTGATGTGTTGGATATGAAACTTAGATATGTTTTGTAATGATTGTAGGCTGATGGGATCATATGATGTCTTGGTGTCATTGAAATTTGTGTGGTGCTGTGTTGGATATGCCTATATTTTGATACACACGACATTCTATTTGACAACTCATCGTTATGCAATGCTAATTAATTCTAGGCCGATCCATTCGAAGGATCTCATGGCGGTATTCCTCATGATAGATCAAAGATTGGTACCGGAGTTCTTGTAATTGGAGTGGATACATTGGGCAATATATCTTTCTTCAATAATGGAGAGCCAATAATCAAAGCAAAGGAGTTACCAAATCCATCATATGTATGCATCTTGGAACGCAAAATTATATCTACTCGTCCATCGGCATTGAAAAATGGTGGTCTCTGCATTGTATCAGAACTCGAAAAGGGAGAGATGCAACCATACTCAGTTCAAATTGATGGTACCAAAATACAAGCACAAGCTGTTGGTCAACGCTTAGATACAAAAGGTTCATATCCATGTAATATTATCAGCTCGGATGTTGGAAATATGGAGAGTATATTTGTTTGTAATTATGGAGAAAAGGAAGGAGTTTTAACTGTCTTTGGATCCAGCGATGGCAATGAATACAAACAACAAGTTTGTATTCCATTTGGTACCATTGGATCAAATGTAGATGCTAATGACAGACAAGGCACATCACATGCACACTCAACAACTACAATTACATCAACTTCCTCTACAATGGCAGTGTGTTGTGATTTAGGATCTGATGCCATCATACAATATGAAATGACGACTACCACTTCCAACACTGATAGTGAAGACGTCTCTTTGCAAAGTATTGAAAGGCATAGACTGTCATCTACCCCCGGCTCTGGTCCACGGAGTTTGAGCGTTAATCCAGTACATAATAACATTGCCATAGTATCTCTTGAAATGACTGGAGAAGCATGGCTTATTCGAAAGAAAGATGATGGCTACTTTGAAGGAATAAGGGAACCTATATCACTGTATCCTGATAATTGGCCAACGGATGGTGATAAAGAAAAGAACTACAATAATGGAAGATGGGCAAGTGATGCAGTGTGGTCTCCTTGTGGGGAATATGTTTATGCTGCAGCACGACTACACAACTCAATTTTGGCGTTTCGTTTGGTAGAAGACCAATCTTCTTTGGAATTTCTGCAAAGAGTCTCAACTACTGGTATAACTCCTCGATGTCTTTGTATTTCTGACTGTGGTGAGCACATCCTTGTTTGCAACCAACATTCACATGACCTATCTTCTTATCGGGTTAATAAAAATGATGGTACGCTAACATTTGTTAATCGATTGGAAGTACCAAATTGCGCGTGTGTAAAGTTGGTACGCCCTGAGAATATTGGATAAGAACATATCTTAATCTCTTAGTACTAAAGAATTGTTTTTAAAGCTTAAACACAAAACACATTCTTCTTTCTACAATTCACGAACCTTCTCCCACTTGAACTCCTCTTCCTCCCTACCAAAGTGTCCATATGCCGCAGTCTTTCTCATAATCGGCCTCCTCAAATCCAGTTCCTTCACAATACAACCCGGTCGTAAATCAAACTTCTCTTCAACAAACTTTACCAAATCACGTTCACTACCCAATCCACCCTTATTGCTAATGGTACCATATGTATTCACATTCACTGAAATTGGATGTGCCAATCCAATAGCAAATGATAATTGTACCTTACATCGTGTACAGTATCCCCCGGCAACTAATGATTTAGCAACCCAACGTGCGGCATATGATCCACTCCTATCAACTTTAGTTGCATCCTTACCACTCAATGCTCCTCCACCAAAGGATCCCCATCCACCATAGGTGTCAACAATTGACTTACGTCCCGTCATACCCGCATCAGAGTGTGGACCACCAATAACAAACCTACCACTAGGATTCATATGATATAATGTCTTATCATCTAAATACTTCTCGGGTATAACAACTTTAACAACATGTTCCAGTAAATCTGCTGCAATTTTATCGTTGGATACTTCCTCGGAATGTTGTGCAGAGATAACAATAGTGTGTACCCTCTTGGGTACTGGTACGCCTTGATCATTATATCCATATTCCATTGTTAGTTGTGTTTTGCCATCAGGACGGACCCAATCTAATGTACCATCCTTACGAACCTCGGCTAATCGAGCACTTAGTTTTGTTGCCAATGCATGACTTAGTGGCATATATTCAGGTGTTTCATCACATGCATATCCAAAAACAACACCTGAAT
>Ga0214481_100559_pt1 | contig 18616 bp, 18 predicted proteins | sample M1_20Mar14CPVII9_4_FD_165057 | JGI IMG/M metagenome (GOLD analysis project Ga0214481, IMG submission 165057) | Marine eukaryotic communities from Monterey Bay, California, United States - M1_20Mar14CPVII9sort6BwellG10 | ecosystem: Environmental > Aquatic > Marine > Unclassified | place: USA...
GTAGCAAGTGATAACCTATTCTCAGGACAAATCCCAGAGGATGTCACAAACCTGCGGAAATTGGATCAGTTGAACTTACACAATAACTTATTGAGTGGGGCTATTCCTGAGTCAATCGGTAACCTTGAAGATCTAACCATCTTGACTTTATCGAACAATAGACGAAGAGATAGTGATGGTATAAGCGGAGAACTTCCAGAAGGACTTGGACAGTTATCTAATCTTGTTCAATTTGATGTTAGTATTAATTCCATCTCTGGAGAAATACCTGCTGCCCTAGGAGAGTGTGCAAATCTTGGGATATTGAACTTACAAGACAACTCAATGAGTGGTGATGTTCCAGCTGAATTGGGGTCACTTTCCTTTTTAACATCCATGAACTTGAGAACTAATGATCTTGAAGGAGAAGTGCCAGACGCCTTGTGCAGCATCGAGCCTCCAGTAGTTATTGAGGTCGACTGTACTGTAACTTGTACTGCTGGTTGTTGTACGGATTATGATTGCTAATGTTTGTTGACACATAATGTGTTTCTCATTGTTGTGGTAATAGCTGTTTTCTGGAATATGAATGGAATGAAAAAGTTTGCAAGTAGTAAGTGTAGGTAATGGTGGTTGTTATATTAAAGTAGACAAGTATATATCTTCTTCTGGAGACTGATGCGTACATATGTCAATACACAAACTTTCCTATCGAATCTACTTGAACAGCACCATTTTATATATGAATATAGCTTTGATTGAAGATGAACAACCGCAGCTCATAATATTTGTATTAGATCATTTGTTGTGTCGTTCCATGACCTTGGTTGATTAACAACCACAGGATTCAGGGCACGCAGTGTATGCATCGACATCATTTGGGCCAACCTTGGTGCATCTCTTGGAGGGCTTATTTCCAACCCAATCGCAGTTCTTCTCAAAACCACGACGATTAATAAAGATCCAATTGTCGTCATTAGTGCACGGTGGAGGAGCTTGTGTGGTAGTCGTAGCATCAGGAGGACGACAATAGTCAGTTGTTGACCTGCCCTCACCGATACACCCTACGATAGGCTCGAGGTCATCTCGCTGTTGGCATATCAAGTTGCCTTTGCAGTCAGTATCTTCGTCGCAATCTCCTTCACACAAGCCGAATGCATCTTTTCCAAAGCCATTTCCAATACGATTGAGCAAGTTTGGCACTGACTTAACTATACAATAATCGTTGTTATATGTATCTTCCCCTGAGCAACCCGGCACTGTTAGGATATCGCCAGTTCTCTCAAAACAAATCAAGTCCCCGGCGCATTCATCATTAGAGTCACAATCCGCCTGACACCGTTTCAAGGGATATGAATCGGACGGATCTCCGTCATTACCAATTTCCTGTAGCAATGGCTGATTTAGTGTTGGGATTGGTGAACTTGTTGGCGATGGTGTAGGCGACCCTGATGGTGGGTGTGATGGGGCCTTGCTTGGACTCTGTGAGGGAGATGGACTTGGACCAGTTGTTGGCTGCAAGATGATGATGAGAGGATAGAGAGTGAGTTGAACACAAACATGTTTTTTTTTAGTTTTGAATGTAAAGGTATCCTCAAACTAGGACTTACCTCCTTCGAAGGCGATCCGGTTTGCTGTTCCGTTGGATTGGCAGACGGTGCAGCAGACGGCCCCTTGCTCGGGTTGTGCAATGGAGAGTGGGTAGGACTTGATGATGGGGAGGCTGTCGGGCTTGATGAGGGCTAAGGGGGGTGATGTATGTGAGAGAATATTGAAAGCAAGAAAAGATACCAGAGACAAAATACTGTACTAACCTGTGTTGACGGGGATGTAGTTGGTAAAGATGTTGGTGAAGGCGTAACATTGACTGAAGTGCTTGTAGAGGTAGATGATGTGGTAGTTTCAGTAGGCTGTGTCTGAGTGGTGGTAGTGCTAGATGTGGCTATAACACATAAAAGATATATGAAATGCCGTGAATTAGATGAAGAAAAAACTATGAACAATGAAGTAGAAATGAGTTGCAACTTACTTGTTGTTGTTGAGGTGGATAATGTACTGGTTGTTGTAGATGTTGTAGTAGTTGGGGGGAGTTGAGTTGTAGTACTGGTTGATGTGCTAGTCGAGGTAGTTGAGGTAGAGGATGATGTCGTAGGAGGAACCTGCGTGGTAGTAGGAGTATCTGGAAGACGACAGTAATCTGTGCCAGATCTTCCCTCACCAAAACAACCTGAAACTAGCTCATTACCATCTCTCTTTTGGCATACCAGGTTGCCCTGACAATCAGTGTCTTCGTCGCTGAATGATTACATTTGTTTATTGAAATAAGGGTGAGAAGAATGAATGTATGATGCATCAAGGAATAAGAAGAGAGAGATATCTCACCAATCGCCCTCACACAATCCATATGCATCTGTTCCCAAGTCGTTCGTTAGGCGAGTTAATAATGGAACGGGTTTGATGCAATAGTCATTAGACGACGTATCTTCGCCTAAGCAACCCGGAACTGCTGCCAAGCTGTTGCTACTCCTTTGAAAACAGACTAAGTTCCCTTCACACTCGGCCTAAAGAAGACAACAGATGATAGATAATAAGAATTATAAGCTTTTGTATATCACAAATAGCAAAGAGTCTCAACAAAGAAAGCATAACTTACATCATTATCACAATCGGCTTGACAACGTTTCAAAGGAAATGCATCAGCAGGATATCCAGGATACGGCTGTCCATCATTTCCAACTTCTTCAAGGGGTAGTAATGAAAGAGTGGGCTTTGAAGAAGTCGTTGGAGAGTATGTGGTTGGAGATATTGAAGGGGGGCTTGTTGTTGGTGATGTTGTGGGACCACAAGGATCTCCATTCTCTGATATCAATACACGTGCATAAGCACCATTGATGCTGATCACATTTACCTGCATATTTCTTCGCGACCAGCTTTGACCGGCAGACAATTCGGCAAGCAACAAAGAACGACCTTCATCATCAATGGTCGTGACTGTAACTTCATTGGCAGCTTCAAGTGTGCCCGAGCTGATACCATATGCTGCATTGAATGTGACAAAGTACTCACTGCCTCTCACAGTAAACTTTACGAGGACAACTGAAGCAGCTAGATCACCATAGCCAGCAATACCGTAAAGATCAATATCTAGACACTCTGCTGAATTGTTAAAGATCTCCTTAGTCTTGTCACCAAAGGCCCCATTTATTCCATACCATCCACTCTGCCAGCTCTTAACACTGTTAAAGCACATCTTTGGACCGTTTAGATTACTGTACGAGTATCCCATCATTCCTGTTCTATCATTGTATTTATCATTTCCTTCTCCGGAATGCCTATAATTCAAATTGTGCCCAATTTCATGAAGTTGGGCGCTGTGATAATTACACCAGTCGTTGCGATAAACACTCAGGTACGAGTTGTAATAAGCATACGCAATACCTAGATGTTGAAAGGAAACAAGATGTGTTAGAGAAAGAAGTAGGAAGGAGTAACAAACTATAGAAGTAAAAGTAAATTACTCTCACCATCCATCGTCTCCTCTGGTAAACAATACATCACGTGATCAGCGAGTTCTTCCGGAGAGTTTACTCCAAATACTTGATTGAGCTTCTTGGTGACATCTTTTTCAAAATTATCCTCGGTATCAGATAGGTCCGATGTTATTGCAGTGTTAACTTTTACTGTAACGATACCACCAATAATATCAGTAGTAATATCATCGTTGGGGGGATTCACTATTGCCCTGTTGCCCATACTGTCAAAGTTGATTGAACCATAAGAACATGCAGTATACTGGCTCTTCAATGTTAGGGCTTTACCATCAGTGCCAAATACATAGTTTGACAACTGATCTGATGTGTAACCGTAACTAACACCATTGCCCACAACTCTCACAGCAAGTACAGTTTTATCACCAAAGGTTATTGACTGGAGATTCCGGTGGAGATTGGACAGGTTTTCTTCCTGTTCTTGTGTGCGTCCAGTGGAAATATTTTCAAGAAGATCTCGATCAAATAAAGGCACACGGGGTGGTATACGGTTGTTCTTCTTCTTGTTGCTGATTCCACCTCTGCGCATGATAATAGGCCTCTTGTCATTGTTTAGCTTGATTTTACCATTCTTATTATACATCATGGATGCTTTGGGGATTGTGAGACCCTGTTGAATATTGCAATGTTTTAAACATTAATTAGATGATAAGTTGGTAAATAATATCACAAGTATAATAATATCATACTAAGAAATAGCAACTTACAGTTCTACCCGATTGCAAACCTTTTGTCCAACTAATATCGTCTCCGTCGGCGGTTTCTATCTCAAGAAGTACCATCTTCGAGACCAATGTTTAGAGTCTGTTTCTTCCTCCTCTTCTTGTTCTTGTTAGGGCGATTAGGACGGTTCCATGTTCCCTGTAGATTACGTTGTTCGTCTTCGTCTTCTTCATACTCTATCTCCTTTATGTAGAAGGTTCCGGTGATTTCTTCATTTTGCAGAATACGATGATCGATAGGTTGATGTTGGTCGGAGTTGTCAATATTGTTGTTGTTGATACCACGAAGTAGCACCGATGATGATGTATCGGAGGCGGTGATTGATGATATACTTGAGAGAAGAAAGAGGATCTTCATAGTAGTAGAGGTTGATGACTGTTTTGTTTTTGTGTATGATATGGTTTCAATAAATATGAGCACTCATTTTGGCTGGTGCTCGTCAATTTCAAATACGATTGTTTTGTTGTCTTTTTGCAAGACAAATCAATCGAGGCTCATCTTCTTGGTACCTAGAGGGGATCATAAAAGTCGACATTACAGCTCAGCTCACAGATTATGTCCATTTTCTTGGAATCAACTGATACACATACAAGACATTCGATCTCATGTCTCAGATTTTGGGCCGATCTAATTGATGGTGATCGGCAATCTTCTCTTCATGTATAAAGTCATTTTGTGATTATTACATCTTGGTTTCAATCACACAACCAATGAGATTCCAACAGTGTGTGTAAAGCCAAAGCCAATGAAATGAGTGAGTGAAGGCTGCATTATTAATCAGCCCATTGCAATACGGCTAGTATCCTAGATCTGCCCGTCCCCCAATGCATACGACCGACGTTACCTTACAGACAATACATTGTCAAATCATTCCGAGTCAATTACATTGCATTCAAGAATATAATCAAGGTTGGGGAAATCTTTCTTGACGCCCTCTGAACTACCCTCGTTTCTTAATCGGCCTTGACTAGGACCTTTTTCACCGTAGCCTGTATAGATATTGTCTAATGTATGAAAGGATTCTTCACCTACTACTTCACCCCAAGGAACCTCCCACGGACTACCACCCGCCAGCCTTGGATTATCATCTAAAGCTACAATAAGCTAATTATATGCGATTGTATGCGATGTTTTTAGTGAAGAGAATGATTGAGAATGGCGATATAAAATAGATCACATGATATTCACCCGACAAGATGTATCTCGTCCTACACACATTGTTCAACTGACCTGAACTCCTCGAGTATTCGGCCCGGCACCAGCATAAGCCAAGAAACCTTTTGCAAATCTTTTCACCCCTAACTCATTTGTTCGATGTGTAGGCCCTTCCGGCAACCAATTAGAATCATCCATCATTTTATGTTGTTGTCCACTATATCTTTCAGTCTCGGACGGAATGCCTGCAATACCAAATTGACATAAGAAGTTCTTTATACATCTCATTAGTGCCTTTTTATGGTTGGATGCATTGATTCCGTGTTGTTTGATGTAATGTTAGTTGTACCTATTCAATAAACCAAATTCTACTCATTTGAATCAATACTTACCACTTTACTGGAGAAATATCCCGTGTTTACCATATCAAGAAACCTCTCTGCTCCGATTGGAGCCCATGCGGGATGAACTAGAATCTACAAAGTGTAGATAGTTTAGATGGTATAACAGATTATAGATGAAGAAATCATCAGTCATAGCATATGTACAATATATCACTACACTACACCAAGTAAACATAAACATGCCATAATATAAACCAACAACTTACATGTAAATATCCCGCAGTTGAAGTACATGTTACCAAAGTAACTGGATGTTCTTTATCATCTTTAGGAGGTGAAACCATATAGCGATTTTGTCCAGCTTTTGGGTGTATTTCAGATTGTGTCAGGTCTTGTAATGATTGTATTTGTGGTCCACCGTTTCTGTGGTTCATACTATCATTGTTTGCCGACGATAAGTTAGCATCATTTTTTGTATTGCCACTTTCAATTTGCTGACTGTCAACTGGATTATTGGATGATACATCATAACTTAATGGGAGTATTGAATTACTTTTACCTCTATGACCACCAATATATAACGCCAATAGAGTTGATAGAAAAGTAATTCCTAGCAATACTGTTGATATATTAATATGAAAGGTCAGTAGACGACCACCATTGTGGTTATATCTCTTCTTGTAGTAGTTGATATTGCCTCTTGTGTTCATTTTCCTTTCAAATAATTGTTGTTATTTGCAAACTCCCGCAACAATATCAACTTAACACCATACGAATACACCGCCGCTATATACCTTGACACAGTAGATATGGTATAGATAGTAACATGTTGTACCAGTACGATAGCTCTACTTACATTGAAAGTTGAAAGGTAATAGAAGTTGTTTGCTATTTGTGTGTTTGTTTCGTTCAAAAATACCCTCACATATATGGTAGAAACTTATATCAGATGCACTGAGAAGATGATTTATAGGTCAACAATGGCTAATAAGCGCATTTGCAATAGGGTACGCTCAACAGATTATAGATAATTTGACATTTTTAATTGGTGTTGGTCTTGACTGGTTACATACAACTAAACGTCACTCTAGAATGGTACATCTTTGTACTCATCGGGCGTCGGAGGTTGTTTAAAGCTCATCCCGCTCGACCGTAACCTAGATTCCAGCTGATTCTGAATAGTATTCAACTCCATTCGTTTGTAGAAGTCAAGCAGTCTATTCGGATCAAATGTTGACATACGCAAGGAACTTATGTCTTGAAATGAAGGTGGTAACGTCATCTTACTAATCGGTATTGAGTCGTCAAGAGTCACAAGCTTGCGAGATAAGCGTACCTTCTCGGCATTCTCAATTAGATTTTCTCGTCTCTTGTTCTGTTTAATTGTCTCTGCTTGTTCGAGCAAATCATCCAGCGATCCAAACTCATCAATCAATGTTGCTGCAATCTTCGGTCCAATGCCAGGGCATCCGGGTATATTGTCTGAAGAATCACCAGCAAGGGCGAGTAGATCACCAAGTTTCTCTGAAGAAACTCCCCATTTCTCAACAACGTCATCATGATCAACTCTTTCAAAGTGCATGGGATCTACCATATGAATACTAGGCTCGATACTTGGTGGAGTTATCAACTGCATAAGATCTTTATCCCCTGATAAGATGTCAACATCAACTCCATCATTTCTTGCCTGCGTTGCCAATGTAGCAATAACATCATCAGCTTCCCAACCTTCTGCCTCGACCTGATCTATTCCAAATGCTTCCGCCGCCTCTCTTACTAATGCAAACTGAGGCACTAAATCATCGGGTGCAGGGCCTCTGTTAGCCTTGTACTCTGGATATAATTCGTGTCGAAAGTTGGGTCCTTTAAAGTCAAATGCAAGGACGACTCGTGGCCGATCTCCTTTGAGAAGACGAGGTAGTAATAAGTTTTGTAGCATTCGACACACCCCATGAAGAGCGCCCGTGGGTGTACCATCTGAGTGATGCAGTGGAGGTATAGCATGATACGCACGAAAGATATAAGCTGATATATCAATCAACAGGAGTGGTTCTCTTCTTCTTTCATTGTTGTTTGTTGTAGTGGTTGCTGAAACCTCCTCGTTTGTTTGTGAAACAGTTTGAAATATCTCGACATTTGCAGCATCACTTCCATTCTTCTTCTTTGCATCATCATCAGCAGCAGAATGTCGTCGAGCTAAATTGCCATAATAGTCATTCTTACTATCACCCTTCTCCTGCTGTTTCATACGTCTCTCCTCTCTCTTTATCTCCCGCGATAGCTTCCTAAACTTGTATATACATGCCGCCATTTCATTACCTGCGCTAGACATCGCCTCCAATACATCCTTATTCGTACTAGTATCACCTGTACAATCCTCTCCGAATAATACAATGGCAACTTGCTTTGGACTGTTAATATTGAATTCAACACCATTATTAAGTTGATATATCTGAGATGTTAAATGTTCAAGTTGATGCATAAGTGTTGTTAAGTGTGATGTACTACCATTGCCGTTTGAAGCTTCTGATGGTATGCGTTGTTGCTTAGAGGATGAAGAGTTTCGAACAGTAGTTGATGACAAATCAATCATTGATTTAGTTTTGATAGGTTCCATGAAGGATGGTGTTGTTACTATTCGTGCCCTCGCTCTTGGGAATGAAGGTTTACTCATTGAAGACATGGATGTGTCAAGAGGAGTTGATGGAATTGTTTCATACGATTTCGGAGGCAAAGAAGTGTTTATATCTTGTGTTTTGGATGGAGGTGTGCCTTTTACGACCTCTTCTGGTTGCAATGTATTCTGTTTCTTCTTCATCGGCTGCTCAACTTTGACAATATCATCATCAAAAAAGTTTGTGCTACTACTACCCACTGAGTCTCCAGTATTGTCATTACTTGTGGCTTTTTCTGCGTCATCATTGCTACTATATACATCCATGTTGTTACGTATATCTTTGTTACTTTTTTCTTCTTCCTCCACAAAGTTGTACTCATCTTCATAGGAATCATAATCTGATATTGATGGTGGTATTTCTCTACCACCTGAACCAGGATGGAATTGATAAAGCGCTCTCGTGGATAGTATATCTTGCTGTGATGCTTGTGTTTTAGCATTTCTTCTACTCTGTTGACCATTGTTAGTAGAAGCAGTTGCCCTTGGCCGTATATCCTTATTATTAATATTGCTCACATCTTGTGCACTATTATTTTCAATAACATTATTATATGAGGGTGAAATTGGAGTATTCTTCTCGCCTGATGCTTTTGGTTTGGATGATATTGGTGTAAAGAACATACTATCAAACTCATCTGCACGGCGTTCTTGTTGAGGGGTTTGTTGCTGTTGGTTCATGTTACCAAATGATGACGGTTCACCTTCATTATTATACTCTTCAAAATTAAAATTATCATCATGTGCAAAATAATCATATGATCTAACCATTGCAGTTGAAGTTCTAATACTATTGCAATGTTTAGGGGGTAATAAAGAAGACTGCGGTGTCTTTGAATATCTCTTTGTTGTATAATGTATAGTATTTGTATGAAAGCAGGCAGGTAACAATGACAGCTGCTTATTATGAAATGATATGAGATGTGTAGACTGACGAGGCCGTAGGCTGTTGCTACCACCGCGGCACTTGATAATAAATCCTAGCATTATAGATATTGATACAACTATCCTCATATCGTAGAGTGCTTCCTATTTGTCATAGGTATTATAGCAATGATAATTATGATGGTGCAAACTCATTGATTTCATTCACTGTGAGATATCCTTTATTTGGGGGGTGCGACACTGCCATCTGCTTTCAAGTCTATCTGTCTCGTTCATTTGCAGCGAGCCTACCTACACTACAGGTATATTACAGTGAACATGCGAAGAACATCTTTCACTCACCTCGCAATAATTTGAATAGTAAATAATGTTATGTACTTTTACGATGATTACTTATACCTGTTTCTTCTTACGACCATTGTCCTTGCGACCATCTACCTTCTTCTCTGATTGTAAATGATGTTTTCGACTTTCCAGGGCAGCATCTAACTTGATTTTCATATCATCAAGTACTTGTTGGTGTCTCTGTAGCATAGTCTCATCACTTATATCCTCATCTGGGGATGATCCGCCTTCATCTTCAGCTGATAATGTCTTGAGAGTAGAGCGATCAAAGTCATTAACGTATGGGGCGTATATCTTCTTCTTCCCAAGCTGAACGTTACTGCCGAAATCATAATCAACAGCAGCACCTTGAAAGAACATATTTGCAACATCCTCCCATTCATACTCTTGTGAGCTGCAATGTTGGGCAGCCGAAGACAGTGCTACTACGTCTCCTTGAGATGAATCGAGTTTTCGTTTCTTCTTCTTGCCTGTTGCCCCCGGAATGGCTCCTTCGTATTGACCATAGGGGAGGCCTGTTGCCCCCGGAATGGCTCCTTCGTATTGACCATAGGGGAGGTTTGATATGCCAGTGGGGTTCCACATCATGGGGGCAATATAATGCTCGGGGTTGAAGTTCGACTCTTGTCCTGCTCCGTCGTCATAAGATGCTCTGCGTTTGAGTGATCCACTAGCCGATCTTTGAATAGGCGGTGCTGCAGCCATGGTTGGCTGCTTGGACTTATTCTTTGATTGGATTGGGAAGTATGGTCCACCGTCCAAAATACCCCCTTGTAATCCTAGACGGCTTTGAAGTTTCTTCATTGATTTCTGTATTACTGATCGGGCATGTGCTCGCTTCTTGAGTTCATCTGATCCAATTGCAGAGTGAAAGCCAGTGGTTGGACGACAAGGTTCTTCCCATACACCGAACGCATCATGGAAGTAGTCATACGGCAGCATAGTCGAGGCCCGACTTCCTTCATCTTGGCCCATTTCACATACATTCTCATGGCCTAGTGCCACTCCTGCACGAACGATAGCACTAACATACGCATTTGAAAACGCCTCAGACATGGAACCGCAACGAGATGCCAGAGCAGCAAGTAAAACACGTTCTTGAGTCTTGGCTTGTAGTGCTTCTGTTCTTAAGTTGACAAGCAGAACTAGCAAGTCTTCCATCATTGGAAAGGAGGCATCCTAAAAGTAGGTGCACATGATTGGTATGAGTGAGTAATTGAATTCAAAAGAAAGGTATACCTGTAAGAAGACAAATACAACAGAAACTTACCGCACGATGATCAACACAGACTTGATCGGCAAGAGATTTACTTGCAATGGATGCAACTTGTTCGTTGGGCGTATCCTTAGCTAGACCAAAGAGTGCAAAGAAGGACGCAAGTGCGGATAAAGACTTGTCAATTGCCAAATCAATAAGCCATCGAAAGCTCGCTTCTGACTCGTTCTCATCAAGGGCGAGGCAGTCTTTGTGCTCAGCCCACAACCATATTGATATGATGGCAATAATAACATCCCTTGAGGCACAAGCAGAAGTACTATTACCCACGAATTCATGTAGTCGTAGTTTATAATGTGAAGATTTCAGCTTCTTTGTCAATGCATCTGCTATAAAATCTTTCGATATGGGCACAGCTGCGCTCAGAGTCAGTAAGAATTGGATCAGCAATGCTTCAGAGTCTTCTTCTTTCCCCTTGTAGAGAGAATGAGCCTTATGAAACTTGGCATGAGTAATCAAGTCTGCAATATCTTGAGACACTCCCTGTGGAGGACTCGGGATGTCAAAACTTTCTTGAGACATGATCTTTTTGGATGATTTACGAGATGAACTCTTCTTTTCGAAGTTGAGAGGTGATGGAGGAGCAGAAGCAGCTCTCGCTATTTCAGGAGCTTTATTGGAGTCGCCTACAAGATCAATGGCATCATTTGTCTTGCTTTCAGACATGCTGAAAGACCTCTTTCTGTTCAATAACTCTCGTTGCATTTGCAATGCAGCAATGGATTGATCTAAAGATGATGCACTGTACCCTCCAAGTGGATTCTGAGCAAGTGCTGCTTGGTATTGTGCTGCAGCTGCGGCGGTGGCGGCCGCATTGTGGTGTTCCCATAGCATCATATCATGTTGAGTTTGTCCGGGTATCAGTCCAAGAGAAGCAGATAGTTGTGGATGTTGTGCTAATATATCAGCTCTTGCATTAGGATTGGCTTGTCTCAATGCTGCCACACTCGCAAGACTGTTTTGTAAGTATAAGTCAGACATGTTTGATGCTTGTAATGGAAGATGAGACAGGGGCATATTGAGTTGGTGCTGGGCTGTCAAACTTGCCGTGTGATATGGATCAGAAGAACCGTATACTGCATTTAACCCCGCACGATAATCAAGTAATGGATCATCACTCTTCTGAGATTTGGTTTCTTCGGTGTTTGATTCGTCTTGGCCACCTCCACCACGGATTTGAGCAACTTCTTCTTCTTCTTGTTTTCCTCCATTATCCACACTACTACTATCTGGCTTTGACTTTGTTGTTGTTGTATCAGTTGTCTTGACACCATTGCCTAAAAACTTTGATACGGATTCTAGACCAGACAAAGAACCATCAAGTCCTAATGCTTTCACAATTCCTGTCTCTGCAATTTCAGATGATTCCTTCTTGTCGCCGTTGCCCTCGTCCTCCTTCTTGCGCAGTATCCCAACAGCATTCATGACAGAAAATGCTAGTGAAGGATCAGCATTATCTGTATTGCCATTAGTAGTCTGATCCGACTTTAATAACTCAATAGTCTTCTTTGCAGCCACACTAGGAGCGGATGCACCTTCTGAAGCACCACTTGCAGTACGCATCCGACGCATCAAGCCAATTTCCATTGCACTACGTTCCTCTTCCAGTGATTTTTGAATGTTACCATTGATACCGTTATCTGTCTTGCCAGTACCGTCTTTTGAAATGATATCTTCAACGACAGACTTAATTGACGTCTTAGCGGAGGCTAACCCCGACTCGACACCCTTCCTTCGTGCATCAGCTGCCTGTAAACGATACAGATCATGAGGACGCAACAAGGGAGGTAGTAACTGCTGAGATGCTGTTGGTGAGAAGTAATTTGGCTGAATCATCCTTTGGTACTTGGGATTGATTCGAAGATCATGCTGTGTTTCATGCATTCCAACACCACGAGCAACTAGAGCTGACTGTACTGCCGTAAAGCTACCATCCGGCCGGATACCTTCTGCATTAGGTGCCAACGTTAACAAGTGTTGTGATGCTCCCTTCTGATACATATCACTATCATCACTGGCGAAAGATGGAGCTGGAGATGATGATGGTTTAGGTGCAACTGCTGCAGCTCTTGTTTTCGTTGCTGCCGCTGCTGCTGCTTGAGCCGCTGCATATCCTGCTGCGTACCCAGCAGAGTTAGAGTTAACCGGTTCGTTGATACTCTGCTGTCCTCCTCCTCCACCGCCACCTCCAAGTTTCATCCTCTTCATAGCTTCCTGTTGTTTGCCAACTTCATTTATATCTCCTCCCATACGAATAGCCCTAATTCGTCTAATCCTTTCAAAGACTTGTTCAGTAGCATTCGCATACGCATTCTTAAGATCTTCTACAATCTCACCCGTCTCTGGATCAATCGGACCTCTAGTAGGGAGTTCTGATAGATCAATCTCATCCTCATCCACTTCATCTTCGGGAAGTATCACAAGATGCAACCCTTCACCAAAGTAGGCAAGTTCTTCAGGCACAACACCCGCCTTCTCTGCCTGTGTCCTCTCCAACTCTTTCTCAACCTTGATTTCTTCCGCTTTCTTGGCAAGATCTTGTCTAGCCTTGATTGGATCATCCCTGATAGGATCAATGATCTCATCTAAGGTATCAGGAGCAGGTTTCACAACGCAACGGTACCGTTCATACGCTTGTTCAGTAAGGGCTTCACGGAGTAACCGAGTCTGTTCAATTGCAGAATGGAGACGTTCACGTGCATCTTCTAGACAGGTATCATCCAGATGGATGTATGGTCCGTAGGCATCCTCGAGGGGCTTTCGTTTACTATCTGGACCAGGTGAGACGGCTGGAGGAGATTTGACAGCTGCTGTGGTATCACCACCTTCTGATGTAACACCAGTTGTTGTGTTGGCCTTGTCAGATTTGACATCTGTATCGTCTTCTTCCATTGACATATCCGGACCCGGCTGAGCAGAGGACTGTTCTACAGATAATGATGTATCTAGTTGGTCGGAAGGCTGCTGTAGAAGAGTCGTGGACTCGATAGGTTCACCAGATGAGGGAGGTGCTTGAATAGCTTCGCTATTGTTGTGAGTAGGTTCACCCTCATTGCCGACATCAGTCGATGGCTCACCATTCGGAGGCTGATCATCTGCCTCGTCATCATCGGTCTTCATATCATCATCATTAGCGGCATCGGACTGCTGCTGCTGCTGTTCAGCCTCACTTGCGCCAACCTCCTCATTGCCATCTGGAGTATCATTGGATAACAATGATGCATGTGTTGTGTTACCCGTAGGGGGCTCCACATCTGATACACCAGAGGCCTCGTCCTCCCCATCATCGACCGATGATACATCCATATTACCTCCCTCGGCACCAGAGGCATCATCTACATCCATCATTTCGCGGTTATTATCATTGTCCATAGATTTAGCCTCATCACCGTCCTCAACATTTTCCTCAGCCACTGATTTTTCTGTACTATTCCCACGTAGAGACTCATCATTGGCTATCTCGTTCTGAGGAGCGTTTCCTTCACTCTCGGTGCCGTCATCATGATCCATCGGGGGGTAGGGTATATATGATATGTTATGGCGTCAATCCACGGCGTAGTAAGTAAGATATGCCACCTTTGCTTTGCAATATAAGCGCGGACAAAAACAAAGATTTTTATAAAAAAGAAATGCTACGAAATGCTATTTCTGCCCCTTATTAGCAGATGGTGTCCTTGGGATAGTTTTTTAATAGACTGTGCTACATTTAGGTTGTCTAGAGCATATACAAGGGATAAATTAATGATAACCCCCTTGTAGCACAGTGCACTATATTTAGTGTTAGTAAGCAAAAATTTTATATCTTTGTGCACTAAAAAATAGAAGCAATCAATCTTCAGTATTTCCACGCTCAAGATGTTTTTGTGCACTCACTTATTTATCAATAACTGCACTATATGTTATTTTTGCACTCACTTCCATTATTCTCTTAGAGTTAATAATGGTAGTTTGTGGACGGTAATTCTAATTACTATTATATATACCTCGCACTACTGTACACCTTCATAATGAGTAGCAGCTGCAATGGTAACAATGAGTCGGCGGCGGCGGCCGCGGCGACAACAACAAGTTCATCTTCCTCCTTAATTTCGCGTATAATATTCCGCAGTGTACAGCCCACAGATGTTGCTCGATGTTATGCAATCGAATCAGCGTCCTATCCCGAAGATGAGGCGGCATCTAAGTCTGCACTCCAATATCGGGTGAGCATGTTATTGCTGCATTGTAAACACAGTCAATGACTATTTCCTTGCCTTATACCAATTTTGTGCACATCTGCTCACCATTCTATTCCTCCACTATCAACACATCTTATGCTCACCTATTCTATTCCTCCTCTATCAACTTTAGCAACATCATGCTGCACCATTTTTTAGATGTGCATTCCTAGTTGGTGATAGTAGTAATCCTGGTAGTGGCTCTCCAGGCAGTAGAACAAGCGCATCTAGTTCTATATCCTACAAAGGCCAATCCATGAATCCTGCCGCTACTTTGTGTGGAACAATTATTGGTTTTACATGTGCCACAAGATGTAAGTCATTAACAGCCGAGGCTATGAAATCACATGATGCAAGTGGTAAAATATTAGCAATTCATAGTGTAGTAGTGGAAGAAAGGTTTCGAAATTCAGGCGTTGCAAGTGCAATGTTGGCGGATTATATTTCGGCCATGGAAAGATTGAATAATAAAGGCAATTTAAGAGTAAAGATGGAAAAGTTTGTATTAATGGCGAAGAAAAACTTGTTAGCATTTTATGTTAGGAATGGTTTCATGGCAATTGGTATTAGTCCAGTGGTTCATGGGAAAGAACAGTGGTTTGAATTGGAAAGGAAATGTGTTACTTCAGAAGATACACCAACATATGAATGTTATCTTATAGATTCATTTGCAGATGAAGCCAAGCAAGGGAGTGGGAATCCTGCAGGTGTAGTAGTATTGGAGGGCCCACCCATTAGTGAACCAGACGACAGCGATGAAGGAGAGGATGATCAAATGGATGTAAGTGAGACTGATAGAGGTGATAATGAAAGGGGAATGCAGTGGATGGCAACTGTCGCAAAAGAGTTTAATCAATCTGAAACGGCATTCATTTGGCCTTTAAAAAAACACAATACAATCGAAAATAATGTAAGTACACAGAAACCACAAAAGAAAAACAATATACAATCCACCACCGCCGTCTATGCCATTAGATATTACACAAGAACAGGAGTAGAGGTTGACTTGTGTGGACATGCTACGCTGGCTGCAGCCTATAGCATATTACATCCTAAAAAGTTGGAAGATCCAAAACAAAATTACAAGATTAACTTTATTGCAAAGAACGACAATCTTCAGGCAGAACTTCTGGTACCCCTGGCCATCTCCCAGCCCAATAATAAAGGTCTTTCTGTATCACAAAAGGCATCTCGTATTGCACTTACCTTCCCAAAGAAAACTGTTACACCAATAGAGCAGGAAGAAGGAGGACAAAGTGATGTATTAAATATGATGGCACTTGCATTCTCGGGAGTATCAGAGAATGCACAATCCTTCTTTACCCAACATATACTTCACATTGGAACAACTGATGAGAGGGAGGATCTATTCATAGAATTAACGGAAGAGGGTTTCGATTTACTGCATGGGGTGAAAGTTGATTATGAAGCATTGACTACATGGGATGGATATACTAGAGGTGTGATCATATGCTGTGCTGCATCTCCTTCCAAAGAAAAGATAGAGAAGAAGCAACAACACCAACAACCAAAACAACTCCCAGTTTCATTTAGATCACGATTCTTCGGCCCCAAAGTTGGGATTGATGAAGATGCAGTAACTGGCTCAGCTCACTGTTCATTGGCACCTTACTTTGGAACCAAACTGGGAAAGAATGTAGTAGTTGGTCGACAGGAATCTGAGAGGGGTGGTGTAGTGGAATGTATAATAAAGCAAGAAGAAGGTCGAGTATGTATAGTTGGTACCGCAGTCAAAACAGTGGCTGGACGATTGTCAATAAGTATATGATTACTAGGAGTCATATATGTTAGAGTCAAGTCTAAGGAAGTTAAAGTTAAGTCTCCCTTTGGACTTGATACCCCAACTGTTTCTTACTTATATCTGATTGAAGTTGTAGTATATATTGAGAAGCGAACTTGGATCTTTTTCTGTGGGAAACAAAGGCTGAGGGCAGTAGTACATCGGTCAAGCTAAAGTGAGGAGTTCTCTTTTCAAAACTATATTGGCTTTAATCTAAACAACTTCATAATATTCTTTAGGAATGTACTCCAAAGCCCATAAACCACAACTCCGCGATTGTAAAGAAGTTTATATCGCATGTAGAGGAGGTAAGCTCATATTACTCAAGTTGTATTTGTACTGTATGACCAAAGAGGAAAAGGATGATGATCATGGTGGACGATGACGATTTTATAGAAGTGCTGTGAGTAAATTATTGCGTTGGTATCCTCATTGTTGGGTCATTTCTTTACTCACTTCTGGGTTTTAATTTTGATGATAATGACCCAGCAGTGTTAAAGTATAACTTAGCCGCTAATAAACATAGTGGAAATGGAAATGCTGTATGCTCATAATAAACTCAACAATAGTCGGAAGAGACCACGGAGAAATATTTTGAATCAATCGTCGTATAGTCTGAGTAATAATAATCATCAATCTATTATGAAATTTCTCCATCATCGTCAATGTCATGATAAGAAGGTAGAACAACCACCGTTGCAATCCTCATGTATGTCTCTAACAAAACATACTGATGCAGTCCAAGATGAGTTTATTGCAGTCATCTCGGCTATGCAAGAGTCTGAGGGTTCAACTGGTGCATATAATCCGATGGGAAGATACTCCTACTCCGATAAAGATGATAATTTGCATAGTACCTCCCCTCTGGTTAATATTGATTGTAGATCCCGAATGTTGGGCTGGACATCAAATGTAAGTGTTCCTCTACTCGATAACTGTATTATGTGTGGCTTGGCATCACTATACTGACACTCTATTGCTTCCTCACTTTGCAGATGATTGATTACTTTGAAGTCGATCGAAGTATCATTGCAATAGCTTTATATTATCAAGACCGATTCCTAGGCACCGAGAAGGGCAAAGCTGTACAGAATGATCGTTCACTATTCCGTGTAGTATCTGTGACATCTCTCTACATGGCGCTGAAGATATATGTACCAGAACGATGGAATGTAACCTGCCCTGCTTTCAGTAAACTTTGTCAAGGTACCGTTAATGGCAAAGAAATCAATGACATGGAAACAAGCATACTTTTTGCATTGGATTGGCATGTGAATCCACCAAGCCCAATGCTATATGTCAAAGCACTTCTTGACTTGATCTTCTACGCTGCTGCCAAAAGAACTTCGGAGTCTTCGTCAAGAGATCATATACTTGAGTTGGTATCCTATCAGCTAGATACTGCCTTAGATGATGTGCGATTGCTTCAAGTCAAATCATCTATAATAGGAACTGCAAGTCTACTCAATGCTCTTGAGGGAGTAATGAAAGAAGGCCATCCTGAAGATACAAGTGAAGCTTTGTTCTATCAAGATTGTATAGACTTCGTTTTGGGTATCATACAATCAATATTAACCAGAGGGGAGGTACTATGCAAATTATCATCTTTATCGGAGTAGGAGTATCTTCCCATCGGATTATATGCACCAGTTGAACCCTCAGACTCTTG
>Ga0214481_100560_pt1 | contig 18613 bp, 10 predicted proteins | sample M1_20Mar14CPVII9_4_FD_165057 | JGI IMG/M metagenome (GOLD analysis project Ga0214481, IMG submission 165057) | Marine eukaryotic communities from Monterey Bay, California, United States - M1_20Mar14CPVII9sort6BwellG10 | ecosystem: Environmental > Aquatic > Marine > Unclassified | place: USA...
CTCGATTTTCTGCTGACTCTCAGGCAATGTTTGGCCATCAAGTGGGGGTATGGCATCATGTAGGTGCTGCAATAGTGGTTGTTTGGCATTGTATAGGTGTATAACAAGTTGATGAACACTCCCAGCATGATTATAAGTCTATCCATCATACTTTTACAGCCACATGTAGGCAGATTTCTTGCCTATCAAGATCTCGATTTCCGCTGACTCTCAGGCAATGTTTGGCCATCAAGTGGGGGTATGCATCATGTAGGTGCTAGTGGTTGTTTGGCAATGTATAGGTGTATAACAAGTTGATGAACACTCCCAGCATGATTGAAAGTCCATCCATCATACTTTTACAGCCACATGTTGGCGGGTTTCATGCCTCAGATTTTTTTTCTGTCAACTTTTTGGCAATGTTTGACCACAGATATGTAGAGTTTGGCCATCAAGGGTGTATATCATCATGTGGTGCTTGAATAGTGGTTTGGCCTGAATTTTTTAGGGCCCTGTTTCCTCTTCTGAAGCCACTTATTCTATATTTGGATGGTCAGCACAGTCCTCTTTGGATACCTCGCATACATAGGGTCAGATAGTTTTACTTAGGTTTACACCTACTTTTGTATGTAGCGGACGATTTTGAGAACTTCAAATCGGGATACAACCTCTCTCTACATAGGTACTCACCTACTTTACGTATGTAGCGGACGATTTTGAGATCTGCAAGTTTGTGGTACTTTACCGGTACTGATTACTGAAAAAATCCTATGTAGCACAATCACATAAACATTGAAGAGTATTTCTTAAGAGAATAAGAGAACAATGGAAGACACAGACAACAGTAGAGTGGAGGAGAATATGGAGGAAGAGTGTGTAAATAATACTTCCGCCGAAAATGAACCGTCGGATGACGCCGACAAGCAATCAACGTTAACATTACCAACTATGCGATGGTGTAGATTCTTATGACCTGGTATAGATAGACAATACAATTCATTGCAACAACAATATGGCCTCCAATAACTCGAGTTGCTTTATTCCACTCGATCATTCGACAGGTGGATCTTCTGCAATATCTGAACAAGATTATATAATAGATAGTTCATCAACAATAAAGAACAAAGAAGCACAAGAAGATCCATTACTATCCATACTTAATGTTGTTGTGGATCATGTTATGATGCCTCCGACGCCAATGGAACCGATGGAATTTCGTGAGGTATGTCGTTTGGAACAAAAGTTGAAGGAGAAGAAACAGCATACACAGGATGATGATGATGTTGGCAATAATAACTTGTTTCAATTGCAAGCTCCAGATACTAAAAATACAAAAGAAGGAACTGAGCAGTATATACACACTCATAATAATGATACCAATTCTTCTCAAAAAGATGAATCAATAGAATTGCCATCACATTTATCCAATGAAAATATATGCATACGAGTACCAATAATACGTGTCTTTGGTCCGGTGTTGAAAGATGGCAACTATGAAGAATATGAAGAATATATCAATAGTAGTCAAAGTATAGCAAATAACAGTGGTACAAGTAGTCAGACATCTGATAATTCAACAACAAATCCACAACAGCAATCAAAGAAGCATACTAGGATACAACAACCACAATCAGGATGTTTACATATACACGGTGCATATCCCTACATGTTAGCACGTCCAATAATTGCAGGTCCTGATGGTTCAATGCATCATGGATATAAAAGTACTAATAATGAAGATGATGATACTGATATCTCGGATATACGAATTGATTGGGATGATCCAAATTCTGTTTCCAACATATTAGAAGAGGTACATACTCGTCTTGAAATGGCATTAAGGGTATCATATGAACATCATAATGTTAGCTCGAAGAATAATGTTAGTATTCCTGGTGCATCTGTTAGTACTTCTAACAATAATGATACAACAGGAGATACACAAGAAGAGCAAACATCTACCAAGCAACAACAGACTCCATTATTCATAAGACAAGTTACAATAGTGACAGGAAGAGGATTCTATACGTACTGTTCAGGACCACCAGCACCATTCCTAAGAGTAGAGTACTATGATCCAAGTATGAGATGGAGAGTAAAGATGGTATTAGAACGTGGATTAGAATTGAACGAGTTGTATCATCCTGATCCTAGGCAGTATGATTACATTGATATACATAACAATAATAATGGACAGCATCAGAGGTTTGGTGATAGTGACGGTGATATTCAACCGTTGAAGTTTCGTTGTTATGAAGCACATATACCGTATACTATGCAAGTATTTAAGGATTGTAACTTGGCTGGGATGAAGTACATCAAGGTTGGAGAGGCAAGATTTCGTAATCCACTGCCCAGATCGTTGAGAAAACGTACGAAAGAGGACTTTGATTCTACATCTAACGTCAATGGAACAAGTTCAAGTCAACTGGAAGATAGCGCCTTCTTTCTATCACATACAGTACCCACAGAACTTTTGTGGCCAAAGTTAGACGACCTTACACGGCAGAGTAGAACTGAGTTGAATGAACATTGGCTTAAAAAGCAAACATCTTGCGAGTTGGAGTTTGATAGTACCGTCCAGCAGTTACTCAATGTTGTAGATGTAATGACTGAATTGCCAAGTCCACTCGAGGAACGACAGAAGATACATTGGAGAGCTGTGCCAAGTCTACGCGAGATTTGGGAACAGGAAAGGAAGAGAATGTCTCTACTGCTGCCCCCAGAGAATGATTTCCTTAGTTGTAAAGATGTAGAGGAAGACAGTAGCTCTGACGAAAGCAGTGACAGCGATGAAGAAGTAGTTCAGAAAAGGAGCAACAATGAGAAAGATGCACCTCAATTTACATTGAATGTGAAGAAAGGAGCCTCTCGACCTGGCACAAGGCTTGCTGTCAAAGGAATGAAGCAGCTGTTCAAGACAAGTGTTGGCTTGGAAGATGACTTTCGTCGTGCATTGAAAGATATTGCAGTACGTCATGAATCTTTTATTGATGAAGTCGACAGGAGTATTAAAGAAGGCGGTGCGATGACAGACACCACAAGCAACAACTCAAACAATACACAACACACCTATAGTCAACCATCTGATCTCGATGAAGGGATCGAAGCACTTGCTGCTCTTGGTGATCAATTTACTCAAGGCTCTGGAGTATCCGAAGACTTTCATCTCAATTTCAGCCAACAATCAGACTTGACAACACAAATTGCAACAAAGGGTGAACTATCTCAGAAAGAGGTAGAAGAGGAAATTGAAATGATGGCATTTGGAGAGAGCGTTGACAGCGGAGATAATCTCCAAGTTAATGGCCAAGGCAACACAAGGAGCCTTATGAATTCATCTTCATTATATGGCGAGGCTGCTGATACATCTGATGAGGAGGAAGATGATTTCTTGGTTGAAGAGGAACGAATGGGTGAGAAAGGATTTGAGAAGGCACTTACTCAACTTGCAACCCAAATGGAAGCGAATGAGGAATCTATTGAAGAAGATCACATCATTGATGAGCCTCACCTCAAGTTGAACTATCATGACACACACTTATCTGGCGAATATGACAAAGATGATTTATTCTCAGACGAGGATGATTCACACTCTAATGAACATGCAAAAGATGAAGTAGTGTCTAGGTTATCAAACCTATCACAGCCCAGCGAGGAGCTTTCGGCTCCTTCTCACGACGGCGTTGGTCTTTTTGAAGTGGAAGGGTACGGAGAGTCTGAAGATTCAGTACCAATTGGTTTATCTCAGAAGCACAGGTTGGAGTTACCAGTTAATGATTTTGTAGTTGAACCATACAAATCAACATCTCTGCGCCGTGGTGAAGTCACATCGGGAAATATACAATTACATCCATTGCAAAATACACCATTAGTGACAAATCCATCTTGGTTTCAGTATCAGTATAACAGTTCAGGAGCTTCACCTACATTGCCTAATGATTCATTTCTCGAGCTCGTGAAGCGTCCGCCGTCTTATGCTCAGGTAAAGTCATGGGTAAAGAAAATGTCGCCGCAAGATAAGATTGCAAAACATCAAGCGGCGGAGAAGTCAAATGATAATAGTGACAGCAAGCAAGAAAGTCAAGCATCGTCATATCTTACTGCTTTTACACAGTTCTCACAGCTTGAAGAATCACAAGATGGCACATCTGATCCACTGGTTGGCATCGGTAATCAAGGAGGCAAGTTCCACATCTCTTCTGGAGGAGCCGGTATGAAGACATTGATCAATACGTCAACAACATTCACCCCATTAACAATAATGTCAATAGAAGTTCATGTGCAATGCCGTATAAACACTAGTACAAAAGATCAAAAAGAGATTGCCATGGTTCCTGACTCATCTAGGGACGCTGTCTTTGCAGTTGTATATGTATATGGAAGAGATCCAGGGGGAGGAGAGTCAATAGAGATTCTTGAAAAAGGGTGTGTGCTTGTCACAATACAATCCAAGAGCCATGACTCTGTACCAATCAACAACACTACCAAAGCTACACTGGGAATATCATCAGATGTGAGGGTGGAGCGAGTGAACTCAGAACGAAGCCTTCTGCTGAGAATAGCTTCAATTGTTCAGCTCAAAGATCCAGATGCATTAATATCATGGGACCCACAAGGTGGAGGCCTAGGATATCTTGTTGAACGTGGTATAGCTCTAGGGAAGCCCCTTGATGGTAGCAATGGTGTGAATTCTTCTACTACTACTCAGATGGATCTTGCTAGGCTGCTGGGAAGAACACCAAGAGCTTTTCTTTCTGATGAATCTACAAAGACAACACAAACAACAGCTGGAAGCTCCTTTGGCATCGAGGTTGATCAAGAACAGAAGGAGCATACTTTCAGTGGAAGTGGCTTGGGATCAGAGTGGGACGATCGAGTGGGAGCTGGGGCAGCTGCATCATCAATCGTGAGTGTTCTTTCCAATTCATGACATATATTTTGACTCTTTTCATACCTAACTCATGTTTCGCCACATAACCCTCCATTAATACAGGTTGGTCGTATTGTATTGTGCGGCTGGAAGATTTGTTCTGAAGAATGCAAACACCCTAACGCTTCATACCAACCTGCAATTGTATCTGCTGTGCTAGACAAACGAATCCCATACCATGATGATCTCTTGCTTACAAAGTGGTATAGTGGAAACAATGGAGTTGAGCGATGGCGAGTTGTACAATATAGAGTATCACAGGCTCTGTCAAACATATTATTGTTTGATGCCCTGGATGTGCTGGGCAGAGCTGGCGAAGCCGCACGATTGAGTGGAGTTGAATTCTCTCAAAGTCTGCCTGGTATTAGGGGATCACAATACAAAGTCGAAGGTGTGTTACTGAGAGCATTACAAAGTGTTCAATCAGACGAAAGAGGAGAGAAGAAGGGGCTGCACAAAGATGCTCGAATGATTGGATCAGCTCTTACCTCTTCTGAATCTCAAACACAATCTCAATCTCCGTGGAAGCTTAGACGAAATAAACCAATGCACAAGTCAGATGATACCTCGGTGGTTGATGGAAAGAATGCAAGCCGCATCAACTCAACAGATATGGGTTACTTCTTTTACTCCCCTTCCAAAGATGACATGTCAAATCAAGAAGCCTTGGAATGCCAAGCCATGACGCTAGAACCAAAGAGTGGGTTCAATTATGATCCAGTAATTGTATGTGACTTTACAGCATTATACCCATCGCTTGTTATTGCATATAACTTGTGTTATACGACAGTGGCTGGAAAGTTAAACTATCACAGTACTCGAAAGGAAATGAGAACAGAAGGAAAGACAACAATGAAATGTGGTCCCTTCTTCTACTCAGAACGACGTAGTGCGGCTGTAGTAAAGCATCACATGAAATCACTACTTGATACCAACAACCAGGGTACTCATACAACAAAACGAAAAAGAGATCGTGCTTATGCCATACCAACGGGATCAATCTTTGTAGCCGAGACAGTTTTGAAGGGTGTACTGCCTCAAGTATTGGATGAAATGCTAAGTACTCGGGCTATGCTAAAGAAGGCAGCCAAGGAATACAAGAAGCGAGTTCCAAATCTATCTCCAGCTGTACTCAGACAGATTGAGGCAAGACAGCTTGCTCTAAAGTATGTTGCAAATGTCACATATGGATACACGTCAGCGACCTATTCAGGAAGAAGCGCGGTACCTCTTGTAGCTGATGCCATTGTAGAATGTGGACGAAGGACTCTGACAAATGCAATTAATCTTGCCAATAAATGGGGCAACGAGGAGAATGGTAGATGGCATGGCGCCAAAGTATTATACGGTGACACAGATTCAGTCTTTATCAAGCTACCGGGAAGAACTGTTAAAGAGGCATTTGCTTTTGGCGAAGAGTATTGCAAAGCAGTGACAGCTTCCAATCCCCCACCAGTACAATTAAAGCTTGAGAAAGTCTATTCGGCATCCTTACTTCAAACAAAGAAGAAGTACTGCGGAATGATGTACGAGTCTCCAAACCAGAAACATCCAACATTTGAAGCAAAGGGTATTGAAACTGTTCGTCGTGATCAATGCGCTGTGACCCAGAGAGTTCTGAAGAATGCCCTTATTGCAATCTTTCAGCGGGGTGTTGGTCCTGCAAAAGAGTACCTTTATAGACAGTGGTCGTTGATTCACTCTGGTAATCTTCCAGTATCAGACTTTGTCTTGACGGGAAGGGTACGAAGTCGATATAGAGGAGGGCGAGTCGGCCCAGTTCAAGCCTCACTTGCCAAGAGATTGGCCGAGGTTGATCCTGGGCGTGTGGTTCGTCACAAGGAAAGGCTACCATATGTTATTGTTGCCATGCCCGGTAAGGCATTCAAATTGAAAGATGGTGTATTGACACCATTAGAGCTCCTGGAGCAATGGGATTCATACTCCATCAATGCAGAATATTATACTATCCGTCATGTCAATGCAGCACTTGCAAGATGCTTCTCTCTACCTCCCTTCAAGATCAACATACATGCTTGGTATATGAAATGTCCCAAGCCAAGGAAACGAATACATCACTGGCCTCAGTCAAGATCGGCATCAAGCTTGATGATATCATCCTATTTCGGCTCAGATACATGTGCATTCTGCTCAAACAAGTGTAAATCTGTGGGCAGGTCCAAGGTTGTGGTGTGCCAGAAATGTAAAGCAGATACTATCACGGTCGCTTGTTCTGCAATTGCAAGCCTCAAGCAGACACAACACCAGGCAATGCATCTTGCTAATATTTGCTCTAATTGTAATGGCTGTCTTGAAAACTCAAGTACATTTGCCCAAGAAGAAATACGACAATCTGCAAAGCGAAGGGAAAACTCGTTTGGCTTCTCTCCACCACGTCGAGTAATCACCAGACTCTGCACTCCATTATCAAATTGTGTATGCATCGATTGTCCAATCACATACAAACGGCATAGGATTCGAGAGTTGGAAATTGAAGCAAAGGAACTGTGCCAGGCCCTTGACCTAGGCTGAAAGTCATATCCATATCTTTTACAGTATCCGTTTTATTCTCATGCAATACTTCATAAGTATATACAAGAAACAATATTCAAATAACATACTAAAACTACTGAACACATACAGTACAAATCTTTATACTATGGTATTCTTTAAGAGTTAAAGTTTCCACATGTAAACATCAAACAGACAAACGACACCAACTCGAGATACCGACTAAACACTCTTTACACTTCTAGACTTCCCTCGTCCACATCATATTCAACATACAAGTTACCCCTTATCTCTGACCAGCAGCGGGTGTACCACAAATTGCCGGCGCTGCAGCCGGAACATTTCCAAAGAGGCCATCGTCAGGTTTTTCAAACGGAACTGGTTCATCAAAGTTACATGTAAATTCCTTAGGACCAATACCCAACCCTTCGACTACACAATTCTTTTGAAATGTAGTATCACCCGAATCATCTGGATATGTCGGTTGGGGATTAAAATTATCACAATCCAATGTGACACTATTCATTATACAATATTCTTCCGTCAATGTCCCCCTCAACTCGGAATTCTCTTGTATCCACAAATTATCCAATATCGAATCTTCAGTCTTAACTTGTTCAAATGGGAAGGTACCTGATAATTTATTATTATTAAGTTGTATAGTATACATACTTTTCATACTTAGAGCTTCCGATGGTACCGATCCAGTCAATGCATTATTACTTAAATCCAATGTACTCAATTCTTTTAATGCATTAAATTCCATGGGTATCTTTCCCGTAACATAATTCTTCGACATGTTAATTTCAATTATACGTCCTTTTAAATCACACACTATACCATACCAATTATTATCTTGATTACTACAATGATTGGCATAGTCGGTTGTATTATCTTGTGGGTCATTGAATGTCATCCAATTTGTAGATGTTATCCAATCATTATTACAACCACCATTTTGATAATAATATACAATGATAGCATATCGTTCTAAGAATCGTTCATCTCGAGTTGTTATATCTAATGGATCATTATATATAACAAATTCTGCGGCAATTTCCTGTGGTGTTGACAATGGATTAGTAGACGCGCCTATTAATTGAGTTGGATCTTCGAGAGGTAATGATAACTTTGGTGAAATGTCCAACATCATTTGTAATGCAGTTTCAGCACGATAATCTTCATCAGTGGGTGCTAATGTTGGACTTGTACTAGGTGAACTCGTTGGAAATTTAGTAGGACGTTGTGTAGGAGAAACTGTACCACCATCGCCCGGATTACCAAATTTAATACCCAATCCGATGGCGGCACCTATAACACCTAATACCAATAAACATATACCATACTTTTCATACTTATTTAATCCACCCCATGATCCAGTTTCATGTAATTGTTCATATCTTTTATTTACCTTCTTTTTATTTGCTTCTTTGGTTAGTTGTGCTTGACGTAATGGATCTAATTCTTGCTGTTGATTAGATAGTGAGGGTGGTGGTTTGTTACGTACATCTCCTCCACCTCGAGTGAATGATTCAGTATTAGTGCCTGATCCTGATGATACGCCGGAATTACGAGTTGGTGAACGCTTCTTATTGGATGTACGCTTACTCGATCTCTGCTGTTGCTGTTCTTCATCATCACTCATACCCTCTTCTTGTTTCTCTTCTTCATATCTATTGGCTCTTGCACTGCCACCACCACTTTTACCAGACTTCTTCTTTGCAGCCATTTTAGCATCTAATAAATCGTCTGCAGTACTTGATTTCTTCTTCTTCTTTGCCTTTGCTGCCATCTTTTGTTCAAGTATATCATCAGTAGCTGATGACCTACTGCTACTTTTCTTTTTACTTCGTGTTGGGGCTCCGTCACCGCTCGGCATGATATATATATAGAATTTTTTATTAAGGGCAAAGATATTGTTGCTGCTCGTAAGTGGGCTGGTGGGTATAATTAATATATTGCCGTCGGAGCGGAGTTACGAATGAATTTGTTGCTTTATATAAATGTCATCATATCACTTTTTATTACCTAGGCCTTCTCGCAGCGTTTGCAAGACATATCATATATCGCCGTCGCCTCAACTAATAACTCCTATAATGGGAAGGAGTATCGGTCTTGAATAAGCTGTTAGACTACCGCCATATCATCTAATTCTTTAGAAGTTATCAAATGGTGGTGGTCAGGTGATCTAAACCATTTTTTCTCAAATTTCTTTGAAGATTGGGATCGAGTTAAGCACATCTAGAGAAGTTCTCGTATACCCCGCCCCAACATACCCCTGCAATCAGAATTTAATAATCTATCGACTGATGCTAGCGTGGTGTCTATAGCGCTTAGTATTTACTGTATAAATCAAGGATACCCTTGACGGTATCTTCTCCTTGAATCCTTTTCCTCTTCAGTTTTGCAATCAATATAGGTTTGCATGTCGCTGAATATGGATGGTATACAGGAGATCAATACCGATCCATCATGGCGTAATGTACTACTTACAATATGTGTAGCATCGGCAGTCATTTATTTCTTCTTCTTTTCGCACAATCAACAAACTAGTAGGAATTCAACATCTGCTACATCAACATTGGATAAAGATGAAAGGCAAAAGAGAAGAGAACGATTAGCTGCTATTGCAGAGGAAAGAAGGATTGCTATGTTAAAGAGAGATGATAGTGTGCAAGAGGCTAGTAGCGATACTGTTGATGATAAATCCAATAACGAGAATAGTCAAGAAGTATTATATGAGGTTGTACAGTTAGCGGCAGACGGTAGTAATTCTACACAAGGTGCATCTTCCAAGAGCACAGATGGTAAGGAAGAGATGACTGATAATCCTGCAACCAATACAAAGTTAGGAGGGAAAGAGGAAGAACTAGTGGACGATACAAAGTTAGGAGGGAAAGAGGAAGAACTAGTGGACGAAAAGAGCAGTAATAAAAGTACTGGTACTAATGAAGATGAAAGTGTAGATGTTGTTGTCAAAGAAGAAAGTAGACAACGTACACAACAAGCAATTGCAAAACTCAAAGCGTCAAAGAAATATACAAAGAAGAAAGAAGTAACAGAAGAAGAAAGTTCATCACCAAAATTATTGACAATATATCTTATACTCACATCATGTCCAGGATCATCTAGGCTAGAACTTACCATATCAAATGATATATCAACTACAACATTACTTCAACAAGTATCACAAACATCACGGATTGCAATAACTGATATGAAACTTATATTTCGTGGTCGAATTATCAATACTGCAAAGACTGTACGAGGAAAGAAGGAGAATAATGCAGTGGATGAATATGGAATTATAGAGGGGTGTGCTTTGCATGTAATGGGTAAACCAACACTGCCAGAAGTACAAGTAAGTGTAGCCGAAGAGGAGGGTAGCATTGTTGAGACAGGAGAAGAGGTTGATGAGGAGGTAGATGACGTTCAACCTAAAACATATGAAGAATACGAATGGGACGAGTTACCAGCGCATGTGCAAGTAGCAGCAACTATGTTAGGGTACTCACAGCATCTTTGGGACTCTGACGGAGAACCATTTAGTGAAGAGCTCTGCAATCCTGGAATGACGATAGCAGTCAAGATACTGCTGATGATGAAGAGATGTTATTATTAATAGCTCGTATTCGGCGCTCCACGGGAGAAGCATTGTATCATCGACAAGCTCGAGAGGGAGACTTTGCTGGTCTTCAAGAAGCGGTAGCTGCAGGCTTTTCCAACATATTGCGTGTACCTGATGCCAATGGATGGACACCTCTGCATGAAGCTATTCGGGCTGGAAATACTGAAGTCATTGAGTATCTAGTAAGAGATGTCGGACTAGATTTGACTGCTGAAACCAACCAAGGGCGGAATGCACTCTCTTTAGCACAAGATTATCATGGCAGAGAAGGTGATGTTACTCTGCTCATCGAGTCTTTACTACAAGATTCAGAAGAAACTAATAATCCTCCGGCTGAAGAATGATAGAAAACATAAATGATGAAATACAAAAACATATTTCATGCTACTTCTACATTCTGCATACCGTATGTAGTTTTCATTATGGTATCCTCATGAAAATACAAGTAGGATTATTTAGAGCAATTTGCAATTATGTAGTAGATAGCAGCTTGCTTTATTACTAGTAGCGCTACAGTTTTTATAAGTAACAATTTCAATTAGCTACTATTGTAATTTTTGACGTCAACAGTTTATTATTATTACACCAACAACAATAACAATGTCAGACGATTCAACATTATTAGAAAATATAGAAGTAGGATCAATAACTGATTCATTGATACGATTGTTGTGGAGATGTGGAACTTTCTTCTCTGGTATAGTTGTGTTAGCAGCGGGTGTTTTATATGTAAAGGTAAGTGTAGTATATGTCTAATTGATACCTCTGTGTGCCTTTGTTTACTTATTATTGTTGCATGTATATCATGTGATCAACATCATGCCTTTGATATGTTCTTACATAACATTTGATCTCATATTCCTTTACTTACTTTGTAAACAATGTTGTTCATTGCATATCACAGCAAGAATCCCTGTTGTACTTTCCTAGTATTGGAGGTGTGCCCAGACATCCTGCACAGAATCCACGACGATATCGATCACCATCAGAACACAATATCCCGTTTGAGACGCATATGATAAAATGCGTTGACGGCATAACTATCCATTCATGGTTACTCTATCATCCTGAGAATAATGCACAAGAAAAGTTACCAACAATAATATTCTTTCATGGAAATGCAGGAAATATAGGATTACGCTTACCCAATGCAATACAAATGTATCATTATTTAAATGCTAATATATTACTAGTTGAGTATAGGGGATATGGTGACTCTGATGATGCTAAACCAACAGAAGCAGGATTGAAATTAGATGCTGAAGGCGTTACGGCCTATATCAATAAAAAGAATTTGCCCAATGTTGATCCAAGAAGAATCTTTGTATTCGGTAGATCTCTCGGTGGAGCGGTAGCCTTCCACATGGCAGAGTATGCGCAGAAATCTCAATTCCCATTGTTGGCAGGATTGATAGTAGAGAATACATTTTTATCTATATCGGAAATGGTGGATCATCTCATGCCATACGTTGCTCCATTTAAATTGTTGATACTGAGAATGCATTGGAATAGTGGCAAGATTGCTTCGACTATTAGAATACCGACACTGTTTTTGGCTGGAGCAAAGGATACACTGGTGCCACACTCTCACATGCTGGAATTATACAATCGCATGAAATCTTCAAAAGTTGACAACTTGGTGCGTCTTCACGTAGTACAGGACGGGACACACAATGAAACATGGTTACAAGGCGGGAGATCTTACTGGAAGGCCATTAATCGGTTCATTGAAGAAGTGTTCCAAGCCGAACAACCAAATGGTGCTAGCTGTAGTAAAAGTGGTGTGGGAAATAGTAGTAGAAATAGTAGCAGAAACAAAGAATCATTATTTCAACGAAAAGCAAGCACGGCGATGACGGCAACTACCTCCACATCATCTATTGAAAAGGATACTTCCGTAGAGGTTGAATTAGGTTGTGATGGAGATGCAGCAGCTGATATGATTAGTTCTGTAGGCAACTTTATTGGTATGGCAAAAGAAGCTGTATCAGGAGTAGGAGTAGGAGCTGGTTCAATCAAGAAAAAGGATTAAGATGAATTGCAAAAGTAAACTAACTGCTATGGATTCCGCGGCCTTCAGGCATATATACTCATATCAAAAATACATCTAATAAACCTATTTAGTGTCCCCGTCGGTGCATTCCTGTCTCTTGTCTAACATGATTATCTAATCTATTCATCCTTCGCATACATTTCACAACGTCTAACCTGTTAGTTTAGTACAAAAGGTGCCAATGGTTCTCAATTGATGGTGTCCTGTGACTAAGACAAGAGAGATTGCCTATCCGGCACTGTTTTGGTAACTTCACCACGTATTGTAATTGTTCTCTAATGGCAGGCAGATATTAATGGTTATTTATTCGATATGCTATGCTTGTATGTGCCTCGAAACAATAGTAATGAACATAAATAACTTCCCATCCTATAAGAATTTGTCATATCTTACACTCATGGACTTATCTAATAAAATCTAAGCTATAATAGTTTACACACAACAAGCTAAGTTTTGTTGAGTATCATTCCTTTGCGATTCAGGGACGAACATAATACGATACCATTGCAAATAATTCAATACTTTGCCAATCTACTATTGACATTGAAGGATTGAATTGCAATATAATATAGGTAGCCGGTAGAGATAGTATATAATACTTACAACCAGATGGATAAACGTCTGCCACCCAAACGGAGTAAAACATTTAGTGGTCACGATAACTCTTCTCCATCACCATCTTCTTCAACGCCACTATCATCTGGTGGCAGATTACGACACTCGACTGGTGATATAGCATCAAAAGATGTTGCCAACGATCTACGACGATCGACATTAATACCAGAGAATGCAACAAATGATGCAAATTGGTTTGCAAAGCGTGGATTAATGAGTCGTAAAAGTTTCAAGCTGCATAAGAAGGAGTTGAAGAAGAAATCCAAGAAGGATAAAACGAAGAAGAAGAATACGAGTAGAGATGATAATGGTGGTACTGCAGCAGAATTCAGTAAATCACTTAATGATATTGAATCATCTTATTCTCCTTCGAATAAGAATCGGTTACTGCATAACTCTATGGAAAGTTTAGAGGAAGAAGAAGTGGATATATTTTCAAAGAGTTTAGATACTGATATGATGTTTAGTAAGAGTCGGCAGAATGATAGTGCTACATCATTAGTGTCCGAGGATTTTAGAGAAAGTGTTGATAGTAGTTTTAGAAGAAGTTTGGATAGTGGTAGTGGAAGTGGAGGTTCACCTCCACTTTCAGGTGGTTCTGAACAAAGCATGCCGCCTTCATTAGCTACCACTGATGAGTCTGGAGATAAGATGAGTAGTCCCCCGCAACGCCGTTTTGGTGTGATTAGTGGGGATAAAGATGATTTGACCTTGTTATCATCAAGGATGCGGAGGGAAGAACATGATGACGAAAGTTGTGAGAATGAGCGAGCCCCTTCTGATTCAATTGATATTAGTGGGTTTAGCGAGAATATGATATCAAATTTGGATATGGAGTATACTGCATCATCTAGAACTCTTCAAGCACTTCATGATCAGAAGAACTCCGAAAGGAATGGCAGTGGTAAGACAAAGTTGGCGATGAAGAAGCAAGTATCATGGAAGACTGATCATCTAGAAGTTCCCAAGCGTACATCTTCCACCACGATAGGAGTTAGTGGCATCGTAGAAGAAGAGGAGGTAGAATATGCACGGAATACTGTACGGGAAAGCGTCGCTACTCAAGTAACTGGTAACATGACAGCACCACAGAGAATTGTAGATGATGGCGATGATGATGAATCCTTATCACTTAATGGGGACATCTTATCAAACATGAAGCCACCGCCACCACCACCCAATGATAGCTCATCCCTTGCTATTTTAAAGGGGGGATTTATACAAGTCTCCGATACTTATGACCAAAGGAGACCTTCGCTTGATGTGTCAGCCTTGGACATGGGTTTCTCTTCAAAGACTCTCCAGAACAAGTGGTTGAACAACGAGTTGAGTGATATTGAAGACTCTAACAGGAGTAGTACTGGATCATCTGATGATGATGATGACAACAGTATCAACAAACCCGTTTCTATCCAACTTCATAACGATGATCTAGGGCATTGTCTTTCATCATCTTTGGACGTTGACAGTATGGGTAGTGATAGTGACGATGCCGATAGTAGCAGCAGCGACTCCAATGAAGATTGTGCCGACAACATCGTCCCAACTCATTTCGACAGAAACAATTCAGATAATTCTGGCGGTAGCAAGTCCATCCTTCATAGCGGAAAAGAGCCTTGTGACCTAGCTGATAGAAGGCACAGCACAGTATCTTTCTGCGATACAACCAAGTCGGGCAACATCTCTACTATTGATGTGACTACTACAGTAACCGGGGTGAGTGAATTGACTCCTAATACCGATATCTCAGATACACGAAAGCGTGGTAGTGCTGGATCCACTTCATTCGAGACTGCTAAAACAAGTGATAAGCACGACAAGTCTGAGTTTTCGAGATCATGTCCTCCATCTTTTGAAGTAGCAGAGAACAGCGCTCGCGTGAAGGAGAGACGAGCATCAACGCTTGTTCCCCAAAAGTCATCGATCGACGTCTCTTGGTTTGCCCAGAACAGATGCATGAGCAAGCAATCTTACAAGAAGTACAAACAAGAGATGAAAGATAATATGCTTAATGATTTGAATGATTCAAGAAGGAAGACAAATTCCACATTTAATCACTCGACTTCACTACCCTCTGATATCAACCATCATCATCAGCAGAGAGGTTTATCTACATCTACATACGGAACTGCTATAACACAACAGTGCCAAAGAGCAAGTGAAGAACTAGGTCATTCGCTCAATCGATCTTCATCAATGGACACAGGAAGAGATCTCTTAAAAGGAAGTGACGATGCCAAGAAGAACGTGGAATTCGCGGCTCTTCTACAATCACTTCTATCGCAGTCGGCTCAGTTAGATCCGGATGAGGTTCAAGTATTGAAGAAAGTCGTGAAAAGACTCTCTTCTGCAGATGATGACGACGACTCATTCTTTGCTAAACAACCAGAATACACTGTTGTGCAGGTAGAAGAAATAGAGGCATCTGAAACTTTAGACAATAGCGATATCTCCAAGGAAGTTACAATTCCTCCACAATCAAAACGGTGCTCTATCGTCAGTGCTATTACCGAGAATACTGCGGCAGCCAACAGCATGCTCACTGATCTCTCAGAAGATTCCGGTCCGCAATCAAATCATCAACGGGACTTTAATTTTAGTGCCATGTCCGCTTATCAAATAGCTGATATATCCGAGGAGGAGGAGAAGAAAGAGGAACCATCAAGTTCAGAGCAAGTCAGGAGGAGCTCAACTATATCAACTAGAGCTGTGTCGGAACCAAATAAAGTTACTGACTGCACTCCCAAATCGAATGTGGCGGATCTTCTTGAAGATAGGTATAGTGACATATTAACTGAAGGGATGAATCATCTTTCCAAGGTCATGCTTGTAAACATATACGGAAGGCTTCGTGAGCTCAGTGTACTCGGTCATACATCGAGCAAGCTAATTGATATTGATTGTAATAGCCATCAATCATTGATGAGAAATCGAGAGTTGAAGAGACTTGGTATGTTGAAGCCCGAAGACGAGTTTAGACCTTATATAGAGAATACTAGGACTGCTCGATTTGTTGTCCAGCATGTCCTGGACGAGTATGAGATGCTTGAGATGGCAAATCAGTTCAGTTCTTTTTCATACGGTAAAGCAAGTTTGGACTATGATGCAGGCTTACTGATAGATTTCAAAACATGGGTAGAAGAGAGCAGAAAACGAAACGGTCGCTTCACGAAAGGTTCAGTTCTTAATAATCTTCTTAGCTACCAAGGATTGGAGGTTGTATGGATGGCTGATAGGCATCCAGATGATGTTATATACTGTATTTGTATTGATCGAGAATCAACAACTGTCACGGTAATCTTTCACGATGAAGAGAGCACATGGAGTAGGTTCAAAAACTCGTCTATGATGGATCATCATAATCCTCTGTCGGACGAAGACTACGAAGGTAGTACCGATTTCATTCCCATCAGAGCTGCCGTATCCGAGGAGATACTTAGACCCCGAAGAGATACTGGAAAAACTACGATAGATGAGATCTGTGAAAAGGTTGACAAGATTGGAAAAGAGCTTGGAAACGGAGGAAGATACAACTTATCAATTACAGGCCATTCCAAGGCTGGAGGTCTTGCAACAGTCTGCGGCTTTTATCTCGCAGCTAACGCTAGCCTTCAATTGACATCGGCAGTGAGGGTATTCACCTTTGCCTCATCGCATGTAGGGGGCAAGGCATTCCACCAGAGTTTCAAACATCTCGAAGAGACGGGGAGACTGTTACATGCTAGATTTACACGATCAAATGAGTTTGATTCCTTACCCTTGTTTGCAAAAGGTGGCGGGGATCAGTATACTGTGAGTTTCATATTTGTAAAGTATCTTTGCATTTCATCAACCTGGTATACCTTTCTATCTTTTACTCACACTATTGCAATTCATCATTACCTCCCCTTTCTACTTTAGCATGTTGGAATGAATATCCGTCTACCAAATCATGCTCAGCAAGGTTTAGACATTAGTTATGATACCGAGATAGGAATAGCCAACGAGATATACTCTACACTTAAGAGCTGCTTCAGAGAAGGCGGAAGCTCATCCTCTCGTATATCACAATACCAACGTCGAATGAACTCATCAAGAGAATACTGGCAGTCTCGCAGTCGAAACAAGATGAATGGGTCATTTTCAAGCAGTACATCTAGTCCAAACCGAAGAAGTCGAAGGAAGAGCTGTTTACTATCACTAGACGAGCTCTATGCAATCAAGGGTAGATTTAGTACATCAAGGAAGAAGAAGAAGAAGAAGCAACAGAAAGTAGGCTCATCATCCATGTTCATCTACATTATAGTATCCTTCTTTGTTTCATTGGAGATTATGCTCTTATTCCGTTTGGCAAATAAGATATTATAAGAAGAAGAAAGGAAGCTTGGCTACACTTTTTGTTAGGACTGCGTAGATACACTTAGCACTCATTAAGTCAATAGGAACAATAGGAAACATTATATTCATCATTAACTACAAGAAACTTTCTCTGCGAGCTCTATAGATCACAGCCCAAAGCTACTATAATCATAACTCCAGCCAATGTTTATCTATAGGAGAGAGGTAGGAGCACTACAGGTGTAATGGGACGAAATTTTGATAATGGCTTATTGTGTTGAAATAAATGCTTTGATACTAAAACTTGATGCACAGAGTTGGACCTTATGATGTGTATGATAAGATCCTAGGAGGATTTGGGGTGATATTACTTCCTCGAGGCACACTAATAGTATTAAAGTAGGGTATCAGCTGAGAGTGGCTACAGGAGTAGTGGGACAAAAGGATACTGCCTGTAGAAAGTACTAGTTCCTACGTTAAAAGCTCAAAATTGTCCCACAACGAAGATGATAAAGTTAATGTTAGCAGCTATCAAGTGTATTATATGATGCCCAGGCATTGCAATTCTTTCAATTAT
>Ga0214481_100561_pt1 | contig 18608 bp, 10 predicted proteins | sample M1_20Mar14CPVII9_4_FD_165057 | JGI IMG/M metagenome (GOLD analysis project Ga0214481, IMG submission 165057) | Marine eukaryotic communities from Monterey Bay, California, United States - M1_20Mar14CPVII9sort6BwellG10 | ecosystem: Environmental > Aquatic > Marine > Unclassified | place: USA...
CTATTTATCCGATATTATTGTTTTCACTTAGTGCAAGTTATTATAGATATTAAAGAAAGGATATCTTTTGTAATAGGGGTCAATACCAGAGAGGTGTCATTGAGGCGGCCAATATGAGCTTTGTGTTTTGACATAAGAAATTGAACTTTCACCAGGATACCATGAAAGGTATCCTATGTAGCCCATTTTTACATTACGCACGGGGCGGCATGATGGCCTGTGAAGTTGTCGACAAACTTGATAGATATGCATGCGTTATCAATAGCTACTGGTGTATGGGTATATTGGCAGGACTATTTTAGCTTGTTATTTCCCCTTTCACCCAGTGTGTTAAGAGCTCCGGACTTGTACATAGCATTAATCTTTCATGCCTTCACTCTCCCACCTTGCACCTCTCAGCACTCTATTTATTTCAAAATCTTACCATACTCCGGATCCCCTTTTTCGGGACCAGGCACCTTGACAATTACACCAATGAAATTGACAATATTATTATCCGCATCACGCAACGCTGCAATGAACAAACTATTCCAAAATGGTTTCCCATCACTGGTATAGTTGGCAAACGTAACATTCACATCCTCCCCGGCATTTATAGCCTTACGGATTTGGCCAACCTTATCCGGCGACGTTTCCTGACCCTGGAGGAAGCGACAGTTCCTACCAAGTACCTCCTCTTGGGAATACCCCGTGAGCGTTAAGAAATCGTTCGAGGCAAAGACTATAGGATTATCATGTAGACTAGGGTCGGTAATGATAAAGCACTGCTGTGAGTTTTGAATACTCTGGATGAGGGAGAAGTCATCCTTGTCTAGCTTCTTGACACCAGCAGAAGGTACAGCAGAAGGCATGGGTGGTGGTATTATCTCTTGAGACTGAACATTACTTGGTAATTTTTCATGTGCGTTGCACTGGGTCAAGACAGTGCTTGCATCATCTGGCTTGAGACGACCACGCACAATAGACTTCAAGGCAGCATTCTCACGTTGCAAATCAGCCACTTCCTTCTGGAGTGATTCGAAGAAGAACTTCTTACGCAACCGCGTTCTTCGGGCGAGGATACGGTTACGTTCTCGTCGACGATCTAGTTGGGTTTGATTCTTATCAACTCCTACCCCGGCTGACAATATCGATGCTGTCGTCGGTGGAAGTGCTGCGGCACTGCTTGAGGTAAAGGAATAACTGGGACCCTTTGCACCACCGGGAGCAACTGCATTTATACGCGGTCGTTTGTTTTGTTGAGGCACTGCCCCAACCCCTGGTATAGCACTGTTGGCCTTTTTTGTTGGCAAGGATGGTTGGGATTTCGGGGGAGCAGCAGCTGGGGGTGCTTTTGGCTGAGGTGCTGCCTTTTTATTATTATTAGTTGGCATGCCCATAGCCTTATTCTTCGCCTCCTCGAGTTGTTGATGGGCAACCATTTCCATTGTTATTTTTTGCACCTGAGATAATTCCCCCGACATATCCCCATTATTAGCTTGAAGGGGTGCAGTAGGTGGGGGAACAGCACTCATTTGAGGTTGTTTCAACTGTGCAGTAGTACTTTCAGTAAATGGATCTACATAGGTATGAGTTGACCCATTGGGTGTGACAATTCCAGGATCTAATTCAAAAGGTAAGGATGAAACTGCCTGTTGTTGTTGGGCTTTCACATCACCGCCGCCAATAACATCACCACTGCAAATAAATAAATTAATATTTAGGGCGTATAAATATATTAGGATATACAATTAAAAATAATAAGGGCAATATCAATATATATATAAATATATTGATAAAGACATATCAATCCCAAAAAATACGCACGTACCTAAAATCAAATCCACCAGCTCCAACATCCTCCAATAAATATTCTGCCAACAGATCGAAGTCGAGTGCGCTATCCATGTTCCACTCAGCGCTCTCCTTTTTATCGTTTATGTGTGTATATTGAGGTATTACTATGCCTGGAGCCATTCGGGTAAATATCACTTATTATTGCGGCTCAAAAATGTGGGATACTGTTTATCAAATTTTATACGGTATTGTGCCGTACAAATTATACCACCACAACACCAATTAAATAGTTAATATATATTGCAATTAATTAGGTATGTTATTGATCAGACAGGGCTATCAACTACTATCCAATATCCAACCAACTACAAAGACGCTTCTACCGCTGAAATCAAGTTGAAGGATACCAAATACCAGATCGTAGAACAGAGCTAGTCAAATAAATACCTAAAAGGTATTAAACAAAAAGCAAAAAAGTCTATTATGCAAATAAACTTTAATATCAACTAGGTAGTAATCCAATCTTATAAACATAGCCCTAATCTATCATGAAGGTTTAGGTCAAAATATATATTGGGAGAGACTGAACAAACAAACAACTAAAATCGCTACTGGCACCCATAGTAAGAACATTACGGCGGCTTTGCAATTCATATCCAATAACCCACGATATATACATCGGCTAAATAGCTTCTTATTCTTTCGAATTTTCAAGTACAACAGCATTATATAATGCCTAGTCTACAACCAGATAACAATATTGAACAAGAAGGTGCATGTGAAACCAAACTTGCAACAAGTAATAGTAGTACGATTGCTGCTGCCGCGCCTACTTCAATATCGCCATCACCCTTTCAAGTAACATCAGATTTAATTGATGCAACATGTCATGACATACTACTATTGAGAGGAAATTCAGAACTATCTAATAATGATGTACCATACACATCTTATGAACTTCATGCCAAACGATTACAGAACTATATGGAACAGTTGGAAGGAGAGGGCGAACAACAACCCGTATTAAGTGATGTAGTCCGTACTCGTTTCTTCATCGCCAAGCTAGTAATCAGTACGTGTGCAAGAATAGCATATTCAGACGGCGGTGATGAATCTTTGCCCTTCGATATGCCTCCCTTGGTTCAACTCTCACCCACTGAGTGGCAAGAAAAGCGTGAAATGTTAGTAAACTTACATGCAAAGATGAAAAGTATGGGCGGTGAAAACGTCAATGATATGATGGAATCCTCACTCGAATCACTCAATTGTCAAATTGAAGCGTTTGAAATACTAGCTCAATTGAGGAGTGAGTTAGTTGCAGTGGAGACTACAATTAATGAGAATAATGCAAAGAAGGGAAAGAAGAAGAAGAAACTGACTTTATCTCAATTTAGCCATGTAGGGCAATATCTCGAAGAGTACAAACAGATGTCTTTAATAATCGATGGAAAGATGGAGAACATTCATCAAACTAGTCATGCTGATTTGTTTATACCCCAGGAGATGCTTGTTATGAAGAGGTGTACTACTGTCCAGCGGGTCAAGACAACTGTATCATCACTGATTAAAGGTATTAATGATATGATCAGCGAGAAGGCTTTTCCTTTAGCCGCGTTTCAACAGCAGTTTCTAAAGCTATTGCAGAACTGGGAGAAGACATTGGAAACACCTACTCTCTTCAAGATTGGCTACTACAAGGATTTAACCATTCAAGCCAACAAAGCCAAGTCCAAGTCAGCAGCTTCCAAGAAAGCTCTCAAGGACGAAGTCAACTTTGACTCGGATGATGATGTAATCAAAGTCAAACGCAACAAGAAGGGTTCTAAAAAGAGAGCACCCAAACAGAAGAAGAAGGCACTTCATATATATGATTCAGATTCAGATGACTCTGATGATTCGTCACCACCACTAGTGCAGCAGAAGAAGAAACAAAAGAGGATTCCCTATTCGAAGGAAGAGAAGGATACCCTTCTAATGGGTGTCGAGAGGTTTGGTAAAGGAGAGTGGATAAAGATCCGATCATACTACGATGAGGTATACAGTGTTAACAATCGGAGTAATGTAAACTTGAAGGACTTGTACCGAACATTGACCAAGGATGCGTAAATAAATGAAGACTGTGTGATTGTGTTACATGTATGTGTTGGTATAAGATGTACATCTTAAGTACTATGATTAATTATTGATACCAAATGTTCGTAAAGTAAACCAAATTAGTTGCAGAGAAGAACCATATAGTCTTAGAGTTATGCCTCGCATGTTTACACGAAATCCCCCTTCTTTCTGCCAACATACCATCTTACTTCTTCACCACCAATCCAGTGTATCGCCAAAATACTAAGTTGATTCTCTATACCCTCTTTGCAAGCTACTAATGCGTCTAATGATATTACCACCACCATATAGCTCCATGTTTCTCATATTACTTCCATTATACTCTTGCAATCTCGTATAGATTCCGAATATCAAGCAAGTTCATAAAGGATTCGCTTGTTGCAATAATATTAGTATTAGAAGTATCCATCAAAGAAAATTTAATTGGTTGGTAAGGAGTAAAGAGGAATCAAACTACTAATATAGCAATTAGATTGGTTTATAATTAGTGAGTTAGTATGATGGAACATCCACATCTCCTACCGAAACTAGAAGCCGCACTACAATGTTTATATGGCAACAATAATACTGTCAACTCCAATAATGCTACAGCGGCACACGAGTTTCTTATGCATTACAAATCGAGTAATGTCCGTCGACTTGTGGCATCCAGAATACAATCCCAAAAAGATCAGGGACAAAAGATAATAGATGAAGATGTTAATACAGGTTCTGTATTCCTTAGTTCCTTGGCACTCTTATTACAAGGGACAAACATCAACAATCGTATATTTGCAAGTCAGACAATAAATCATAGATGTCGATCATTAAAAATTGTTGAGACATTGGATATAGAGGCAGAGGATGGGATAGAATGTGGAGTATTACGTTTAGTAATGGCATGGGAAGAGATTAGATTAGAAAGACAACAGCAGCAAGGTGATAACTCTGCCATAGTGGATGAGAAATCGAATACCATTTTGACATCATGGATTGAGAGATATGTTCCTATGCTGATAAACCGCTGCAAATCTGCACCAAATAACCATACGTCATTTTGCAATGGAGCAGAATTGCTATCGTTAGCGTTGGAGAGACATTCATCCTCTCTACTTCCGAATAATGCTTCCAAAGATAGAGACAAACAACAAGAGGAGAGAATAAAAGGGACACTCATAATGCTAACTATTGCTGTGGCCATGTATACTTCTGCTTTTGCCGAATATGAAGAGGAACATCAAAGTCAACAGGCTCAACAAAAACGAACACCATGGGTTAATGCCGTGCTTTGTGAATTGGGCTCAGCACTATCGATAACAGCTCTTAGAATTAGATACAAGCCGTTGCAGGACAAATATGCCACTCCAAATCCTGAACCATCATGTCTGCCCTTAATTGACATGTTGGTTGAAACAATACAATTAGTTAAGGACTCTGCCGAAACATTTTTTGCACAAAAGATTGAACAACAAAACTTAGACAATACAGCTCAATCTGCAATACAACAAGCTCATCAACACGCCACTAAGCGATCAATATGTGGCGTTGTAAAGTCACTACCTGAAACAGTATTGCTGCCTCCAGGAGAGGATAGTGGTCATCGAGTGCCATCGATTGACAGAGCATCTCTGAGAGCAGCATCTATGGAATTAAGATCGGCAGAAAACGGCATGGAAAAGGCTTGGAAAGTGCTTGTTGAATTAGACCATGAGAGTAGTATGAATGAGTTACAACAAGATTTATCTGTTATGCAGCTTTTGCAGTGTTGTGAAGCCTGGGCACGTTATACTGCTGTTCCAATTCCTATCATCGAGTCTACAGTTGGTTCATTAGCTGTCAGATATATAAAGAGTTGTGATCATACTCAGCACTCTAAACAGAAAGCACAATCGGCTGCTTTTCAATATTTAATCTCAATCTTTGAGTCAGCCTCTCCCTCTTTGACTGCAAATGATGTGCTCACGGCTGCATTAGGCGTTGGCGCTGGAAATGCTGGGAGAAGTGCATCTAAGAAGAAGCAGAGCTCCAAGAGTAAGAAGAGACAAGATAAACGCTTGGGAAGAGCTATGGCTGTCACAGAGAACAACCAAAATGATGGCGACTTGGCATCTGCAGCCGCCGAGAAGGAGCTGTTGGATAGAAGGAATGCAGCATGTGTTGCAGCAGCGTATATTTTCGGCATCTCTCTCATTGATGGCTCAATACAGGAGACCGACGGTCTTCGACTTGCGGCAACATCCGAGTCTACCTCAACTCATGGAATATGCTCCACAGTGGCTTCGGCTGCAACATCAGTACTACCCCATCTCCTCGTTTTAGACAGGAGCGACAGAGGATCTCATCACAATTGGCGTATAGTATTATTCTCTACAATTACTACAATCATACGCCGCATATGTTCCATACCAACTCGAGATATTAGAGCTCTCGCCTACGAGCCATTAATGATCTTTCATACGTCACTGAATTCAGTGTCGGTAGTTACCTTACAAATAGAGCAGGTTGCAGTCGATGAAGTTGTGAGCTGCACATTATCTTTGGCTGCTTCTTGTGGATATCCTCAAGGTTACTTTGACTGTCTGTCAGAAGACAATGAGGAAGAGCTTGAAATTGAAAGGAACGATATCAGAGACGTTGCCCGTTCTGTCTGTAGTTTGGACTCTGCTGACATTAGTATGAACTCGCCATCAATTCTCATCCTTCAACGAATAGTCAGTGCATGTAACACTGCTATCCAAGAAGCAATAACGAGTGATCATCTTCCAAATGAAACAGTAGTTCATATTCTATCTTCCCTGGCTAAACCCCTTAATAAGCTCGGGAAGATTTACAAACAACAACCATCAGATATTGGAAGTGATATATTGATCATGGCACTACAATCAATAACAAACGTGGAAGAACAACTAAACAAGAGCCTTGACACACGGTCGATATCAGAACTGTTACCATTGAGTCGTTTGGTATTGATGGGCGCAGCATCATTATCACCATTACTATCACACCTTGTCGAAGCGATGAGTAGCTCATCACCTGCTGCAGGTGACAAGGAGAAGAATCTGTTTATAACATTTCAGAGAACAATCTCGTCTTCGCTACAACATGCAATGTTATCCACAGCAAAGATTCCCGAGTTGATTGCAGAGAGCACGCTAAAGTCCACTAGATATGATATCAGAGGTGCTATGAGAGGGCCAGGTGGTGAAGATCATGTTGGAGCAATAGCTCTGCTACGATTGTCTAATGATAGTGACACATTGGCAAGGGCAATGTTTGAAATATATCCGTCTATTCTACATGACCTATGTAATCTCCATCAAACACTCAAGGAATCAGAACTTCGAAGAGGAGTTAATATAGACTACGGTGATGGGGTATGCCCAGTCTCTCGGCGGATGATCATCAAGGTCATTTCTCACTTGTCATTAATCAGAATGAAAGATAACCAATCAAGTGAAGTTCAAGCTGTTTTGAAGCAATTATTGCAAGCACCACTTATTGAATTAAGGACTCAAGCACGTGCTCCACAGTCTGCAGAACATTTGTTTAGAGTTTGTGAAGCTTCATTTGACTTGAGTTCATTCTCTCCCAAACTAGTTGCAGACGTCTTCAGTAATAACTCTGAGGATTTGGCGACAATATTCCAGTGTCTACTTGCAGGATATGCACGCCTTTCATTCTCAGTAGATATAGACGACACCTGCCATCAGTGGGCTAGACTAAGAGGTGGCGCTTATTGTGTGATGTCTATGAGTATAAAGGAATCACTCACAGACTATTGCGCAAGCAATATATCAGCTCTAATCAAAGCTGAGTGTAAAGCAGCAACACTTCAATGCAACCAAGGCGCTGACTCTGCATCAAGCATGTTTATTGGTAGCGTTATTGGCGAAGAGATGGTTGATGCTGGTGTTTATCTCATGCTTATCAGAGATTGCTTGACTCGTATTGCAAAGAAGAAAGTTCTAGAAGAAAAGGACATTATTGAGTCAATCAGGTGTCTGTCTGTACTGAAGAGTGTGGTGCCAGTGATTGTACCTTTGATAATGCACCAATCACCCGAGGCAAATAACCACGTCGACCCTCGTCCAACTATTGCCGAGGCATACTACTTGACACTTTCATCTCTGGTTTCAGTATGCAGAAAGCGCGAGAAAATAGCATCATGTTTGGTGAACGAAGGTCTCGAACAATTGTTTGGCGAATCTCTATGTTTGGCTTCAATGCTTATCTTCCTAAAAGATCTTGGAGATAAGAAGTCATCAGCACCAGATATACAAACAGGGTTGTCACTTGATGCAGCACACACACTGGCGATGACTAGCTTCATATCTGAGTCGTTACAATTAGGCTCAAGTATCCTCTCGGCAGGACAAGGTATTTCATCAGTTATTCAACTAACGGATACATTTGGCCAGTCAAGTGATATTTTGACTGCAGCCATTCTCGTAGCTTCATTGTTACGAGCTGTGTCAGGGGCATTACCGCCGTGGTCAGTGGAAGAGACACCAGAACTGTTTGAATCTATATTCACTTCGATATGTGGTAGTAGTGCCGACTCATTTGTTGAATTACTAAGTCTGGCGTGTAAGCTGAGAACGGCGACTACATTTGGAGGAGTTCGAGAAGGAGAATTACTTGCTGGAAGGTATTTAGATGTGAGTGATAGCCATATTTCTTCCTTCATAACCCAGTCAAAAGAAGTATGCAGTAAAGGCAATTGGAAGAAGATCAAGGTGATACTCAAGAGTACTTGTGGTGGGAAGAAAAAGGACAGTGGTTTCAATTTGAAGCCGGGATTTACAAGTTGGGAGAAGTGTGATAGGCTATAATTGATTACACCTTAATAGATTAAGCTTATCCTTATAACGACCACAAACTCTGCTCAAAACTTGGCTGGGGCTCGTTTCTGTTTACTCTTGGCCTTCTTCGTCAGTGGATTGATAATCTTTCCTGCTCTTACCAAAATGGCAGGTCTACTCATCTCCTTACTACCTTTCATAGTATTCCATTCCTGACCGATATTACCTGCTATTGCTTTTTCATACTCCTCACGAGAGCGGTATGGGTAGGGTATCTCAGATAGTTGAAACGCAGCTGTCTTCTTAAGTCGCTTTTGGTTGATGATAACAGTAGACAAACCGTCATCTTTACGCTTTACTTCTTTGTCAACCTTTTTAGATGCTGGGGCACGAAGTTTGGGAGGTAGCTTTCGTTTTCTAGGCGGTGGAGCACCAGCGCCGGCCCATGAGCCCCATCCAGATACGACCTTCTCTTCTACCTTCTTGCGTGTAGGATCATCTCTTTCCTTCATTCGTTCCTTCTCTTTCTGAAACTCCTCTTCTGCCTCCAAGTCTGCAGGTTTGGCAAAGGCACGTCGAACAAGCTCTGCTTGACTGAGTTCAGCTACTCCAACCTCCTTCTTAGAAGACGCAGGAGGGGTATCGGCGGCTGTTGTTGACTCCAACAGTATGGTCTTGTTATCATCTACATCATCATCTCGCTTTCTCTTGGCAGTCTTGTCTTCCTGTACATTATCAACAAGCATGGATGCAGCTTTATCAATATTGACTGTCCGAGATAGAGGCTTGCTTGATTTCTTTGTACTCTTGGAAATAATCCACGGATTCTCCTCCTCCTCTTCAGCTTGCGGCGGTGTCGGCTTGACGGGTGCTTGCAATTTAGGCTTCTTCTTTTGTTTCTTTTTCGTCTCCTTCTTTTCTACTTCTTTACCCTTCAATTCATCTCCTCCCAACTTTATATCCCCATCAACCTTGATTGCAAATCCATCACCTTTACCAAACTTTAGTGAGGATGCTACCAGTTTCCCCTCTGACAGAACCTTGTTTGTTTCAGACTCTGATGCTATACGCTGTTTCTTCTTCTTGTTACTTTTTAACTCCTCACCATCTTCATCATCACTATCACTGCTATCTGATGAAGACATGCCTGCCACCTCATTGGCCTCCAATTCTTCCAATAACTTACGAGCCTCCTCCTTTGCTCGTGTTCGTTGTGCTTGCATTCCTCTTTCCATGAATGCCAATTGAAACAATCCCTTCTTCTTCTTGCTACCCTCAGTATTAGTTTCATCATCATCATTCTCCATGAGTATATCACGTGCCTTTTTAAGTAAATCCTCCTCAGTCTCCTCTTCATCATCACTATCATTATTATCATCTTCACCCATGACTTTTCTCCGTAACTCCTCACCTTTGGCAATTTGTAAACTCAATGCACGACGTTCTTCAATATCCATCTTGGCTCCCCTACGTAACATATGCCGTGCCCACTTACTCGTATTCTTATGTGCCAATGTCATACGTTCCTTCATCCGATCCATCTCTTCCCGTTCAATCCGTTCTCGATCGGTAGTTGTTGGATCTTCAATTGCCGCTGCGTCCATTTCGGCAGAGGTTAATTTATCCTTTTGACGTTTACGAATCTTACGATACTTTTTAGATTTGATCTTGTTGATACGATGTCGTTTCTGTTCCTCGTAGAACATTAATGCACGGAGCTTGGCCAATTCCCCGTGTCGCTTTTTATATTCCTCCATTGTTATATGGTTTGATCCCAAGTCATCTATATCATTATCATCTTGATGTTGTTCACCGGTTAACCGTGACTTTTCCTTCTTCAACATGCTACCTTCATTATCCATCCCTGCTTTTTCCAAAGCAACTTGTATCTCCTTCTCAAAGTCAGTGGTGGCTTCGAATTTATCAACTAAGACATCACGTGTAATACGATTAGTAGTAGCACCACCTTTATTGGTACGAAAGTCTAATGTCTCGGCATCACGTTGTTCATGTATGGCGTCTTTCCATTGTGTTACTTCCTCGGTTGTGGCTTCATAATGTACCTTACGTGAGGCACGGTCTGATATGACACGTGATACTGGTGCCGCTGTTGTTGTTAGTTTCTTCTTCTTCTGTTGACCTTTTCCATCTTTATCTTTATCAACAACTAAACCACTTGACAAGGCACGCATAGACTTTTGTACAGTAGCAAATCCCGCTGTATCAGAAATACCACCCATTAATGAATCCAATGTCAACTTTCCATCTCCTCCTTCCTCTTCCTCTTCATTATTCATTGCAGATAATACACCAGATTGATATTCACTCTCTTTTAAATGCACTGCAGCTTCGGATAATTGATTAGTATATGATATTTTACCACCCTCTCCTTTGTTTTCATGTTGTTGTTTCTTCTTATCAGTAGCTGATTTAGGTACCTGTTTATCTAGATTGTTTAACAGGTCAAGCATGTAGGCACCTCCATCATCTTCTTCTCCTTCATTTGAGTCATCGTCGTCTGACCCATTGCCGCCGGCCCAATCATTCACATCACTATCACTATCTGATTCATCATCACTCTCATCACTCTCATCACTACTGCTATTCAGTGATTTAGCCTTCATCTTCTTATCACCATCATTCTTCTTCTTTTTCTTAATACTATTACTAGATAGGAAGAATTCACCATACATCAATTCATCATCCGAATTGAATGCCTCATCTTCATCAATCTCCTCATCATCTGAGGAGTTTACCTCATAGCTGTTATTATTGTTGTTCATCATTTCATTCTCATCATCATCTAGACGTGCCATCGTTTGGTAAAATATTGTGTTGTTCTTCAAGAGTTGTAACTAACTTGTTTGCCTATCTTCGTACCAAGTTAATTTCAGCAAAGCGGTGCAATACTATTCGAAAGAGTGTTAAAAACTGAGTTTAGTGATTGCAGTGGAGTATATCTAATGGCTTTCAATTGATACCAAACGACCTCCGCTTTTTGAGTTTGTGCGTGGGGGAGAATGAAAAATGAAAAATGAATGGTGGAGCCTTAGTCTTTGTTGTTAACAGATAAGTAAGATACTCAATCAATCTCATCGACAACAACAAAGCATAAGAGATGGCCGCTCAACATCCACCAGCCTCATCGGGAGCATCTCCCTATACTCATGTACAATTTGAAACAACCATCGGTAGTTTTGTTATAGAGTTATATCACAGGTAAGTTCTCACAAGCTTCAACACAATTTTTGATTGATAGCAAAATAGCAAAATTGTACCGTGTGAACTTATCCTTACTTTTAATGTATTATAATTATATTCCTTACATATATTATGTTAGACATACACCAAGAACATGTTACAATATTGCTGCATTGGCCACTGCGGGATATTATAATAATACTATATTTCACAGGTGAGTTGAAATAATGTGCATATCATGTGTATGTTGCAATAGATTGTAATATACAAGAAGAGAAACCAATTGGCAGTAATGTGGTTGTCATTATGTTTACTATTGCATTGAATATAGAGATTTACTAACAACAATTCTATACTTTTCATACATCGGTACTTATAATAATACTTTTTATCAGAATCATTAAAGACTTTATGATACAATGTGGAGATCCAACTGGGACAGGTCGAGGTGGTGAAAGTGTGTATGGAGGCAAGTTCGAAGACGAGATAACAAAGAATTTAAAGCATGTTGGTGCTGGAGTTGTATCAATGGCTAATAGGTGAGTTTTGCACAGGTATATCATATTGCAATATATTTTGAATGTCTTTCACTAAACAATATGGAACAACACACAACACATCATTAGCGGACCAAATACAAATGGATCACAATTCTTCATAACACTTAAACCATGTCCGTGGTTAGATTCGAAACATACAATATTTGGTAGGATATATTCAGGTATGGGAGTTATTCAAAGGCTTGGATTAGTTGCAGTTGATGGAAATGATAAACCGAAGAGTGATGTTAAGATTCATCGTGAATTTGCTACTAGAGGTCCACCTGATCAATCAACAAGTAATATGGCTGGTGGACAACAACAGCTTAAACAACTTACAGCTTGAATGAAGTAATGAGAGAAGACGATAATAGAAAGTAACAACTTGCAACAACTTACAACTGAAATGAGAATGGAATGCATTTGTAAAACATAAAGGGTCGTTGCAAATAGTATAACTTCATCACATTTCCTTTAGTCATTTATCTATAACAGAGCATATATTACTCAAGCTAGTTCTAGTACTTGCGTGCTCTCAAGCCCCCATCTCAATCTCACTCAGGTAGACGTGTACATTTTTTAGGGTAGGAATCAAGGATATCGCTACCCTCAACTCTTACTCAACTCAACAAAAACTCATTTCTTTGCTGTTGAAAGTTGGAGGAAACAACTATCTAAATAGAATACAATGGTAAGGATATGCCGCAGAGATCAATATAAGAGTTGTCAGTGTGTTTTCAATTGTCAGCAATGAGTGGTCGGTGGAGGAAAGTCTACCTCCTTTGATAGTTGATCACTATTTTTTAATGGATGGAAATTTTCATGCACCAGAGATAATACGATATACATAATATATCTAACAAATACATTTCATATGCTCTTTATACTTATAGGAGGCTGGTAAATTAGTAGCAGTTATTGGTGATGAGGTGAGTCAATGGTTTTTTTTCTTGTCATATTCATATTGCAACACATACAAACTCAACTCCAACTTATATCAAATTAGGACACTGTAACGGGCTTCCTTCTAGCAGGAGTTGGTCATCGGACAGCGGATTCATGTAACTTCCTAACAGTAAAGCAGGATACAAATATTGATGTTATTGAGAGTACATTAAAGGCATTTACTCAACGTGATGATATTGGAATTATTTTAATTAATCAACATATAGCAAATAATTTGCGTCACATTTTGAAGGATTATAAACAAACAATACCTACAATCTTAGAAATTCCAAGTAAGGAACATCCATACGATCCGGAGCAAGATTTTATTATGCAGCGTGTGCAAATGTTTTTAGGTGGGGGCGCTTAAGTGGCAGTGTGTAGTAGTATAATTGGTTAATTTGAGATAATGGAGGTGAAAGGGAATTAATTTGAAGTTTAGAAAAGAATGGAGCCACTTGTCTATTGTAAGAGCCGGGGAGAAACTACACAACCAATCTTTAAACAGAGCAATATGTTATTGGATTAGAAAGTAGAATAGAGTGGGACTGCTAATAGTAAGGTCCAAGTTTATATGTTTATTGTATTTGATATCACGGCTTGTGAATACTCTCTAGCACTATTTGCACTTTATACCCAGCAGAATCACTCTTATTTCACAACCAGAAAGGATTGGATATCCCTCACAAAAGTATTGAAATCATTCTTGAATTGCACCCTGACTATTCTTCCTTCACGACCATCTACAGCTACCTTGGCAAGCATTTCCGGTTGAATTAACTTTTCAAAGGCTGCATGTAATCGGCGTTGTTTATCCTCCGACCCTAGCTGTTGTGAAATAGAGTTCACCAGCCCTATAAACTTTTGAACATCAATAGCAGCCAGGGGAAGTAACGCCGCACCAGCAGGCTCGAGACGATCCCAAATGATTGGTTGAAATACAACCTCTTGTATTAAACGACCTGTACAGTTGTCAAATATGTCACCTTTCGTTGATAGGTGAGCAGCAAGTGCATTAGTTTTGAGATGTTCTCTAGCAAGTGCTGCTATGCCTTGTAATGAACTCTTTGATACAAGCGGATCCGAGTGACTCATACCAAAGAGGAGTGATTCCAACAACGGATTAAATAGTTCAAATGGAAGTGCGCATAACTTTTCAGGGTATGTTTCTACCATGAACTGATGGTGATAGATGAAAAAGGACAGAGATAAGTGAGATATGATCATATAGAAAGTATACGAAAGAAAAACAGAGGATCCCTCAGCTAAAGTTTGTTTGTACACAAGTAACGTCGAATCAACACAAAGTGTCAGACCGCCCGACGGAATTGTCATCATTAGGATCCTTCCTCTACCATAACATCAGATAAATAAACTTACCCCTACCAAGGAGAAGTAATGTTGACACAATGTGGGAAATTGAAGTAGCCCTTGAGTCATTAGGGGTAATATTTGTTGCAGTCCAAAGAAGATGACATCTGTGATTTGGCTCGTGTCTACCCCCTTGGATGAATGTGACGCTGTGTTACACAGATTGGTAAAGTCTTTCGTACCGAGATGAATCAACAACTGAATAGCAGACATTACATCATTGTACTGTTGTTCCTCCTCAAACTCTTCTTCTATAGCCTCGGACCTTTTCGATACTACACGGTTCTTACAGTGATGTTCCGAGTAATGTTTCAAAAGTTTGGCAGATGTCGCGAAGAGTTCAATACATTGTTCTCGAGTCAACATGGAAATGTATTGCTCGGCATAATCTCTGAATAGCTTCAGTAGTCCTTCACATATCGTAAGGTCCTCGGCATAGTAAGTCATTAGACCAGACAAATGTGGTAACGAAGGAGTGATAAAATGAGGTATCCGTTCAGGTTCAGACATTTCACATGCCAAAACAACACCGCCGTAGAGTAGGATTGATAGACAAGCTGATTCTTGAATATTGATATCTTTGGCACTGACTCGTTTGTTACTACATGTATTCGATGGGAAAGAGATGCATTGGTGAGTTTGATATCATCAAACACATATCGAATACAAAACTATAGACTCACGCTAGGGCTTGCACCAGAGATGTAAACGGAGCTTTGACGGCTTCTAGACATGCATTGAGCATGGCATTCGACTTATCATCTTCCATTGAGCTACAGGCAACGACTAAACAAGTCAGAACTCTTGCCCTATCGACATAAGGAAGACGTTGATATCCTCTCACAGCGTCAATTGATAAATCTCCATTAACAGCACTCATGACTGTTGATATCTCTTCCTGGGAGGCATTATGTCTCAGCGATGCGCATACTGAATGTAATGCAGCAGTCTTTTCAAACGATGGAGAATTTACCATCAAACTACGAACAAATGGACCCTTCTTTGCTAGTTCAAGTAATAATGATGTTGATTCATCTTGCACTTCCTTCTCTTGAGGCCAGTGGCAGAAGTACAGGAGACAGAGAGTTGTACAAAATGATATTGTTGGTTGTGCCGTCTCAGGTGTAGAGTATGCAGATAGAATTCCACCTGCTTGATTTTCTCGATATTCCTCTGAGGATGGAAGGATGTATGCCGGTGCCCATCGACGGAAGAACCAAAGCAAGGTCTTTGCCAGTAGTGGAGACAGACGTGGATCTGCAGGATGTGACGCCACCTTCATAGCTTGAGCTTCCGATACAGACTTGAGCAAATCAACTAAACTTGCTATTGATGAAGTGCAGGACTCGCCATCTGCACCACGATTAGGTTGACAGGAGTTTATAATCGATTCTGGAATAGCAGGAGTCTCACCAACACAATCATCAGTGAGTAAATGACCAGCACAAAGTATTAACATTCTTGCCTCTTCTAAAAGTGCAGCCATTTCTGGAGTCATATCACCCCCGGATCCTGCACCTTCAAACAAAGCTAGAAGCCTCGGCATGCACTGTTGGAACATACCAGATAGTGTTGACATGGATGCCAAGACATTAAGTCGTCCAAGACTTGCAGCTGATGTCATCTCTTCTTCCAAGCCAAACGCTGAAATGAATTCACGAATTTCATCCAAGTCAGCACCCTCTCGTGTCATGAAATGTTCTTCCAAACATGACATTTGTATTCGACACAAACAGTACGGTCCATAGAGCGGCGAAAGCATACTTGCCAATGCCTGAGATGCAGCCACAGCCTCTTGTCCACCGCTACCACTAACAAGCCAATAATCATCCGCCATTGCATCACTACATTGCAATATCTGTCCCACGGCATCATTCCTCCATTCCACGCCTTCCATACATTCCACATCACCCTCGACACGTTTACATTCGGCAAGACTTGACTCCAATAACCATTTACCCATGGTACACAATGCTGATAAGTACCGAGGAAATGATGGCAGTTGACTTAGTATCTTGATATTAAAATTAGTAGTCGAACGAGATAGTATAGTAGTCAAATCAACAATCTCAGCACTGAGTAAATCACCAGCCGCTGATCCTTCTTGTAGTTGACCATGCTGCTGTTGTTCAGTCAAGATTGTTTCCAAAACATTTAAACATCCATCAATAATGAAACCAGCATAAGCACCACGTTCTGATTCATTAGTAAAGATTGGTCCACCCGCGATGGATGACAATAGTAGTAATAACTGACGTAACAAATGTGCCATATTACCCCGCTTTGTAATTAAACTACTACTCAAGGAGGTGCCATTACGTCCAATACGTATTGCCGAATAGACATTAATCATGGCACCTAAAAATTCAGGATTAATTAACACCTCTCTCCATCGTTGTGGTGGACGTAACAACACACTATTACTACCTCGATTCTTATTACCATTTGCAAAATCCCATTTACTCGATCCGGCACCAAATTCCCATGATAATACATCACACGTTACATTAATGATTGATGACCCTAATTCTAATATTGATTCATCAACATTATTATTATTATTATTATTATTCAGTGTATAACCAACCAAACTTGACAAGGCACTCATACTACTATGCAATGTTAAATCTAATCCACTCTTTTTAACATTGACACTAATTTCATAATCATCGGATCCGCTTTCGAATAAATGGAATGTATGTCTATGAAATTCCAATGGTAGATTGTATCGTGCTGAAGAGGAATTACCACCGGTGAATTCACCTACTAGGAGTGATAGGAAGGATGCTGTCATGGTTGCTGTGTATTGACTTTGCTGCTGTTGTTGTTGTTGTTGATCAAAGGGAGATGATAATAATGTATTCAAATAACCAAATAATGATTGTATTTCATCTCCTCCACTATTTGAATCAAACATTGTTGGTATACCTGTCATTAATGATATCAAGTATGCCTGTTGATCATCTTTAGCAGTAGCATTGGTAGGAGAAGTTGAACAGCCGAGTGTAGACCAACCACGTTTCCAAAATGCTGAACAACAACTTAGACATGCCATTGCAACAGTTCGGGGTAGTTGTATGTTATTATTATTAATATTGAGACCCAATCCAACCGCTAATAACATGTTACGTACAGTAGTTTTGAATGATGTTGTATACTCCTCCCATTTGTATAATATAACATGACGTAATCCGGTAACACAGTGAAATAGTAATTGTTCTTCATCATTTGACAATGGTGTCATTGCAATACTACTACTATTATTATTATCACCACTATTTGATAAAAACCCATGAGCATGTAACACCTCCAAAATAACTCGTATAAATAAATATTGTTCATCACCGGTATTACGGATATGTTCTAATGATGCATGTAATATAGTTATTGGATTAGATGGTCCTCCGCCGGGCGGTGGTTGCCAATTTGGTGGTGGTGTTGATAGGATGTGACGTAATTCATTTGTTGACCCTTCCATTTTGATAATAATTACTGAATGAGTAAGTTGTGTTTAACTTGTGATATATTCAAGACCACTTTTTCTACCACCAGTGATATATAAAGTTGATATACGTGAAGTTATTCGACAATAGAACCTCTAGTGATTAAAGTCGATAGCTCGACAGCAACAGCAACAAACTTCCTCACAACCAAGAGATTAATCACGAAAAACGACCAAAGTAGTATTTTCTTAGTGGACACACAGTATCTTATGGGAAATTTTAGATACCTACTCCCCAAAAGTGAGGATATCGGAGGGTGAAAAAACGACCGAGAGTAGTGCCCACAGTAAGATAAAATACCACCAATTTTTGTTAGTGCTCTCGCAATAAAATTCTAGAAAAACGACCGGTATCCTTTATAATTCACAAAATCCCCC
>Ga0214481_100562_pt1 | contig 18606 bp, 17 predicted proteins | sample M1_20Mar14CPVII9_4_FD_165057 | JGI IMG/M metagenome (GOLD analysis project Ga0214481, IMG submission 165057) | Marine eukaryotic communities from Monterey Bay, California, United States - M1_20Mar14CPVII9sort6BwellG10 | ecosystem: Environmental > Aquatic > Marine > Unclassified | place: USA...
TCTCTGTTATATATCAAGCTGACCACACAACATCGCTCCAAGGATCCTGAGCATACTTCATTACTCACAAGGATGAGTTTGGATGGGACGTTTCACTCGCGTCGATTGGCTAGCTACAAGTCGCTTTCCCAGAAGGATATGGACAACGAGTTTGCATTCGCAACAATGGTTGTGACTGGAAACGCCGAGAGACACGAGTTGAATGCTCTCCAAGCCAAAAGATGGGCGTCGAAGAACAATACAAAGGTGGTGAGGTGGTTCCGAAAGCGTCAACAGAATATGTGGAAGGGCAAGCCCAGGGACCCACTGCATGTAGAAATGGCAATGAAGGAGAATTGTTTTTATGAGATGTTTGTTCCGGGTGCCGCTGGATATATAACAGAGAATATCAACACCAATATCGGTCTTGCCAATGGTGTTGAGATTAAGTATCATTCTCTATCATTTGAATCTGAGGACGAGGACAGGGTATTTAAAGACGAGTTCGAGAATGGCCAATCACTTGTTATGACTTTGGATAGGCCCCCAGATGCTATTAATGTAGAGCTTTTTGCTGACTTCGATGGTGACTCGGACAAGAAAAGAAGAGAGAATATAGAGAAGAGAAGAGAATGGACTCATGGTTCACTTGTGGATGACGGTCGTGTCGTCATACAAATTTCTCGACAGTGGGGTAGCAAGATTGTGAGGAAATGGGATAATGAGAATATAGAAGGATCATATCAGTTTGGATACTCTGGGTCAATATTACCAATGAAGGACCATTTTCCGATCGAACCAGGTTTCTGTGTCACTATTTACAAAGCACAGGTGAGTCTTATATACCTTATGTTCTTACATCCAATCGAATTGTGTACCCAAAATAACATATCATCCCTCACATTTATATTCACATTGAATATTATTATGTACTCATCTGGGTTTGAAAAAAAGGGGAGAACAATAAGAAGGATAATCATCTTTGCCTCACAACACCCAATCCCAATATTAAGAATGAGCTGGGAGGGTTTGTATGTTGCCCTATCCAGGGTGGAACAGAAGGATCATATCCGATTAGCCATCAAAGCCGATTGTAGACATACCCTCAAGTATACAAGGAACCTCAAAAAGAATAAATACACTGACTATTTTTTTAGTGGATTCATAAGACACACTCAGGATAGTCAAGCTCCTATGGTATGGGATAGAAAAACAGCACTGAAGGCAGCTAAGTTTGATCAAGTCACACCAACAGACTGTAAATCTTCGGGGAATAAAAGATCCTCGCCAATGACTGCCATGCACAGAGTACAGGCCATTCGAAGTAAGAAAAGGGCAAAGAGATCTCATATCCGTCACTAATGTCTTTATTGTAACAATAGACCCCATGTTTAGGGCAAATAACCACTAAAGCATGTATCTATGTCGTCTACCGGTTTGTTCGCCAATTTCTATGACAAAAGGCGCTTCTGGCTTCTCTATTTTTACTCTTTGTAAGCCTCTATTATCAAACATCAAACGATGGGAGAAATAGTAAAGAATTGTTTGGGTGACGATAGAGCGGCGGCGGCGGCTACGGCGATTGTGTCAGATAATAGAGATACAACGTCATCTGGTGGTTCAACAGTATCAGAGTCAGCGGAACAGGTAATTATTAACAACAATGTGAGGTTTTTACTCAACGATGATGAAGATAATTTGTGTTATCCAGTGGCACAAACGTCAACAACGGGAGAAAGGACAGCAGTAGAGAAATGTTTGGATAATAGAACAGTGGCGGTGGCTATGGCGGCTGTGTCAGATAATAGTCTAGAAAGTGAAACGTCGTCCGATAGTTCAATATCATCAGAGTCGACGAAGGAGGAAATTTATATAGGCATGAGGTTGTTATGTCGCGCTGTCGACTTGCATCAACACGACGCCAACAACAGTACTAACGATTGTAGTGGTACGAACAAGAGGCTACACGATATTAACTGCAATAATACAAAAATAATCTCCAGTGTAACATCAATCAAAAAGAAACGCGTATACAAAAGAAAGGAACCATGTCTTGCTGAAGGATGTACATCCTTAAGAAGAGGAGGTACAACTTTCTGTGTGCGTCATGGCGCAAAGAAATATAGATCCTATTGCAAACATCCTGGTTGCAATAATTATGCACGTATAAAAGGGCTTTGTCGAAGGCACCACACACAAAATCTACAATCTACAAATGAACGATTGGAAAATTTAACAAAGAAGACAAGTTACAGTGGTAACGTCCCCATGTGAAATAACTGGATGATATTTGATTTAGATTAAAGCATTTCACTCCACCAACAACACATAGATAATATCGAGAAACCCTGCACTCCGAAGAAGGATTTTTGAAATAAAAGTAAATTGGAAATGAATTTTGAGTAGTACCCCTAGCCTTCCCTTGTAGACCATTTGTGATCACGCACAGGAGCTCTAAGAGCCCATTGTCATGATTCTTAGGAGCCCATGGCTATCACGAGTTGATTGTATTTAGTTATTAACCTAAACATACCTTGACTGAGAGCCCTTTATTCACTACTGCCCAACTTTTGTAAAGAAGGGCCCTTCTTGTCTCTTCTTGTCTACTGCCGATGAACTGCCTAAAATTCACTTCAGGGCCCATTGTTCTCCCAAATTTGGCGAACAACAGCCCTTCAAGGATATCCAACCAGCCCATTAGCAAGTTAAAGCCCTTAGTGGCATGACACTAGCGTGCATGAATCCATTATTATGCTATCATAATATCATAATCGATTGCAACACAATACAACATTGATGTAATGAAATATGAATCCTCAAGGACCACCGAACCAAAATATACGTCGCGTTGATAACATGAATATGCTCAATATGAAAGTAGACCACGCACGATCCTATCACTCTCAGCCTCCGCAACCGTCTACTATGCAACCTCATCCTCTTCATTACAATCATCATCCTCATCGTCAAGCATCCTATGGTCAACCCTCCTCCTGTGAACTTGGAATTCACTCTGGTTGTGTACTCGGTGGCGGTCAACAAGTCGGCCAATCAGGGCCGGTGTACGACCATCAAGGAAGCCAAATATATGGATATGATTGTCAACAACAACAACAACAACAACAACAACAACACAATCAAAGATCTACTCAAGGGTTTCATTCGTATGCTCCTCGCAGCAATCCCACTGTTCAGTACACACCAAATAGGGTGCCGTCCAACAACGCTCCTCTGGCGTCATGCGGCCCTGCATGTAATGGGCAGGCGATGGGATGTATGAATACCTATCTCAGTAGTGTATCATCAGACCAAGGCGTGAGTAGTCGTTTGGGGTATCATGCTGATGCAACGTCTACCGGTGTGGTGAGTATACACGATGTGAAATAAGATACCTTTTTACTTTGTTATATTTTGCTCACATCTTATGCACTTCTTTGGTACTCAAGACAATGGGTGCTAGTGCTCCAAGTAATGCTCCTCAAGTTCCCTCGCTACGTGCAGCATCGTCGACTGCTACCAATGTGGGATACTCAAGTGTTGGCGTTGTTACTTATCCTCAAACTAGCGAACCAATGACTGCCATATCTGGTGTGGCATCTTCTTCTTCTGATACTCCTACCATCAATAATTTAACCAAGTCTATCGGTTTTGGTGGGACGTGTACTCAGACTCAAGTTGCAAATGATGAGGCAATCGCTCATGTTGTTCAAGCAAACGAAGGAGATGCCAAACGGAAGACCCAAGAGTTCTTTGGTCCAAGTAATGCTCCTCAAGATCCCTCGTCGACTGCTACCAATGTGGGATACTCAAGTGCTGGCGTTGTTACTTATCCTCAAACTAGCGAACCAACGACTGCCATGTCTGGTGTGGCAACGTGTACTCAAGTTGCAAATGATGAGGCAATCGCTCATGTTGTTCAAGCAAACGAAGGAGATGCCAAACGGAAGACCCAAGAGTTCTTTGGTCCTAACGTTGCTAACCCCAATGCCAATTTTGCTAACACCGCCCCCAAGACGCCACCCGATGATGATTTTAAGGACATTATCGATGCCACTTTGAAGCCCGAAGACGACTGTAACACTCTTCCTGATTTGAATATGGCAGAATTGGACCTAAGTTTTGAAAAAGAAGCGGATACCCTTAACGCCACTCGATTCCCCAGGCTTAAAGAACGGCCCTACTCGCCTCCGCTTGAAACAATGGTGGCATTCAGCAATACGGTTGCAGGTGAAATCGCCTTCGAACAACAAAAGAAACAGTTCCCCGAGGAGGAAAAGACCCCCGAGACACCCAGAGAGTCCCAAGCCGCCCCCAAGAAGCCTGCTGAAGAGTACTGTGACATGATCAGGAAGTGGTTTGAAGGTGACGACAAAGTCTCGGTAAGATTGGAAAAGACATCTAATGCTTTAGCAGCAGCAGTAATCGTGACAGTTAAAATTGAACGTAATACCAAGCCCAAGGGTAAGAAGAAGCGTCGTATTCCCCAAACAAAGATGGACTACAGATATTACGTCTTGGGTGTTCATTCGTGTAAGAGAGAGTATGAGACAAATATTTCTTGGGCAGAGAAGTTGGCACTTGATGTAGTTCGAGGAATCAATGTCGAGGTAAGTTGGATCACTCTGATTGTAATTGAATCATTGCACTTCGTTTTATTCACATCACTTAATTTTATCTTTCTACCACATATTGCTATACCCCAGTCTTCACCCAATAGCAAGAAGCGAGAGAGAAAGAACTTTACCAACAGGCTTCAAGATGACGAACAAGCGTCTGGCGTCACTTGTATCAAGTGCTCATGTGATACCTCTGTCATCGACAATGGCAATAGCTTGTACTCCAACCCCGGTAATGCTTACCTCTGTCAGATGCTACAGATCAAGATTGAGAAAAAGGACGCGCTTGAAGAGTTCCCTTCTGTCAGTGCTTTCCTTGATTATTACATCAAAGAAGACAAGCATTTGGACAACGAGCTCCAGGATTACCGCGTTCCAGACATCAAGGCATTGCGCAAGGCAAGGTTTGATGACATCCCTCTTGACACTTACCGAGCATACAAGTTTGCACATGGGTCTATCTTAGCCAAGAAGAATGGCATCTAAAGCTTGTGGAGGGTATGCCGGTCCCTTTTTGTTGTTGAGTAGGTCACGTTGGCCTTGGGTGGTACTGCCACTCTTGTTGTTTTGTGAGGTATCATCTTCGTTTGTTATAGTTTGGTTATTTGGATATGTGTGATAAGTTAAAAGGGGGGCTCGCTATGCACCCCGCATTGTAATAAACTAGCGCGTTTACTATATTTTATTGTAATTCTTGTATTGTAGGAATAATTAATCTTTGTGTTGGTGTACTTGCTCTATTGTTGTTGACGATTGTGTAAATTTTATGTTTATTTAATGATAACTATATTATCATCTGCCACCATCACGCTTTTTTAATGTTATCACAGTAGAGGCCACAAATGTTTTCGAGCATTTCAAGACGCTAGTACCTGTCTGCCATAGTCTATAGTTGGTAACTTCTTATGTAATATTCTAATATTATATTGTACTGTGATAATCTAGGATACTTGTTTGAGTTGATATGCAGATTGATTATAATATCGAATGTTGGTAATAATGGGTGGTATATTTATCTGCGATGACCCGACGACAATGACAATATCCATTTGTATATAGTATGATCCACCAATATAATTGATTAATGGTTGGATTATCAAATATCTATATTATGGTGCTGTGGTTGTGGTGGTTGGTAATAAGAGTACGTAGGAGGTTCCCATAATACTATATTGTTACTTACCGGTGGTGGGATATACTACCAATATTATTATTCAATTAGGATGTATTGTTGTTATGGTATAATACCGATCGAAAGAAATAGAGTCTATCTACTTCAATGACTTTGTATTAAGCTTGGATTTTGTGATACGGGACCACCACCACTACAGGCACATGAAGAGGGCACTGTATGTAGAAGAATATAGAAATTTACAGTCTACACCAGGTAAACTGCACCTGCCAACGCGGGCATGCTTTTACACGATCTAGTATACCTCTGTAAATTTCCTTGTGGATCTTGTAGAGCAAGTAAAAGTATCCAAACGGGTCTTCATTCTCATCCAAATGAGTAGAGAGGTAGAGATGTTCTTCCTTACCAATCACCGGCTCAAACTCGTCAAGCCACTCTTGAATATCGATGCGAAGTTGTTTAATTGATGCTAGGGCTTCCTCTTCAGACATGATTTTGTAGATGGACTTATCCTGAAGGTGGATAAGGGCGTCACGAATGTAACGACTCAGCTCAATAGCACACGGACCTAAGCCTTTATCAGTATTAGCGATGACGATAGACTGATTAGCTCGGAGGTCACGAAGGATACGACGTTGAAAAGGATGGAGATTAGATCTGACCTTCCTCTTCTTGAACCTAGATGAAAGCCTCTTGAAGAATCTGGTGATTCGAGTGTCTACCCAATGAGGGATATCAGCACACGAGGGTCGCCAAATAGAGGGCACGAGGAGCTTCGTGTCCTTCTCTTCCATCTCTTCACCACAGCCGGCGAAGTAAGTTGCCAAATGCATGCTCCTCTCAAATCTATTATAACTGTCTTCCATTTCTCTAGCAGACGTGGTGAATGGCGGCTTGGGAATGAACTTAAGATTGAGCCCCAGCAAAGAAGAAGTGGCTGGTGGCATGGTCTGACCAATGGTCAAATCATGGAATTGGAGGTTAGTAGCACGTGACGAATAAGACGACCACGGCATAACACTCAGCAATTCAACTGCATTACGGTACGAGGACTTGGAGGTATCAGGGACGAACCCATAACGATTGTAGATCTTGGCATTGACTACTTCCTCTGCTTGTTTTTGTTGGTTGATGATGACTTGCTCTTCCCGGACTTCCTCTGCTGCTGCTGCTGCTTTGGCTTTCCTTTCAAGCTTGGTCTTGTACCGTTGGACTTTCCCCCGGCTCCACTTCCGTTCTTGGTGGTCTTGGAGGGTCCTTTCTTGTTGTTGTTGTTTTTCTTTGTTGACGTGGCGGCTGGATTGCCCCCGCGAGGGACTTTTTTTGAAGAAGTATCCCCCTTGTTGTTGTTGTTGTTATTTCCACCTCGCTCATTCTTCTTTTCATAATTTGAACACCGTGCCTCCAAAGACTGAATCTTACGCTCCATAAACTTAATCTTCTTGTCAGCAACAGAGTCTACCTTCTAATACTGGACGTGAGGCTGGCTTCTCCTTAGCCATACGGTAGGCAACTTCCGAGGACTGTTGTTCCTTCTTTAACTCTTCCCTTGCCGATTTCTTTTGTTGTTTGATTGCATTAACAATACCAACTTGAGCATACAGGTTAGAACTACCCGCTAGGATGCTGATAGCTACCCAATGTAAATTATTAACAACTGTGGCCTTACTCTTACCCAATTCGGCTAAAAATTCAGTAACTTTTGGAGTAGGCATTATTTCAACTTCCATCTCGTCATCTTCGTCTGATGATCCATCCTTATCTTCTTCATTATTAGTTTTACTTCCATCTTCTTGTTGAGATTCATCTTGGGTGAGGGGACGTTCAAGAACCTTAGCACGTTTAGCTGGAGGTTCTGGATCTTCAGATTGAGAATTAGCCTCCTCATCTTCTCCCGTACTACCATTGCTGGCAGTAGCAGCATTATTATCACTCCGATCTCTCTTATTATTGGTGGTGGTTGGGGTAACAGCTGAATCACTATCACGTGCCAATTGTGATAGTTGATATAACTCTTCATAACAAATGTTATCTTCTTCATTAATTCGTCGGGACATAAAGTGTGAAAAATCCTCTTGACTAAGTCCTGCATACATTGCAGTAACTCTCCCTCGATGGCTGGGGATATTGGAAACGATAGAGTTGCTGTTCTTGTAATAATTATAATATATATATCACTCAATCTCCTATTCATCTCTTACTAAACAGCCCTCTACTGAGAGTATTAGTCCTTCAAGGAGCCCGAGCAAATTTCCTTCTGTATCCCCGTCAAAGAGGCCTTCGGCAGGCCCAACGGCATCGCCATCAAAGGAGGTAAGCTTCTGTTGTTGTGTTATACAAGATCTGTGCTGCTGTGCCTGAGCTGTAGCAAGTCTATCTCTCGACTTGGGGATAGCTTATCCTTGACGCTATCCATCTCAAACATACATTCACTAATACTCATATCTTTTCTCTTCACATCTGATTTGTCTCACAGCCGTCTCGGAGTCCATCTAAATCTCCTTGCGGAGCCCAAGTAAATTGCCTTCTAAAGAGGTAAGCTTGCTTGTTTTTTGTGTGTGATATGTGCTGTATTGCATCAATCAATCTCTTGAGGATACCAGCGTCTAAACAACTCAACACAAATATGCTAACTCTTCTCTCCTCTTCTCTCTTCACATCTGCAGCCGTCTCAAAGTCCATCTAAATTTCCTTCACGGAGCCCGAGCAAAGTGCCTTCAGTATCACCGTCTTTGAGGCCTTCTCAATCGCCTTCCACCAATCCAACAATATCCCCAAGTACATCTCCATCAAAGAAGGTAAGCCTGCTCGTTTCTTTGTTTGTTCTGTGTCAAAACTAAGGATTCCCTAACCCTTATGCACTGCTTCAATTTAAACAGGTTACATTAGAACCCACAGACTTCTTCCTCCCGTCTAAATTCTAAATAAGTTAGTAAATTGGCAATAATAGCGAGGATTATTAGACTTCTAGTAGACATCATAATTATATAATTATTAGCAATTGCATTGCAAAGCACAATCAATCCTCGTATCGAACCATCAACGTAGCCTCCACTTCTAAAATATACAATATCGTACACAAAACCTACATACTATTATACAAAATTGCAGCATATATAACAATATTAGACTATTGGTTACGTATATTGTGTTGTCGTTAACTTAATAAGTAGTAGTTAACTTAATAAGTAGTAGTGATACGGAGATATTAAATATATATCTATACTACACAATATGCCCAATCAAAATAATAAAACCGTCGATAGTGAAGAAGATGAAGAAGACATATCGTGTGATCAGCCCCCATCGTCAGTATCAAACAGAGAACAACCCCCATCGTCAGTATCAAACAGAACAACAACATCTGAATTAGATACACAGAGGAGAGTAACTTTCGCAGCAGCACAGGCTGCATTTGAAGAGCGGATACAGAAGAAGTTGACGCCAAGTAAACAGCAGAAATCATCTAACACTTCAGCATCTCCACCACAAAATACAGATGAACCACCTCATGATGTCATTGCAACAACATCCGTGACTATAAATCAGCCCAGTGGTGCTCAGCAGCCTGCCGATAATGATGTACAAATCAATGAACTTAGTCCACCCACACCTTTCCATACACAATTTCAAGCAGCTACTGATAATGTTCCAGATAGTAAACAGGATTTAATCAATCAATTAAGTCCGCCCGTACCATTCAATCCACACAATGTACCAGATACGAAGACATTGGCGGATCGAGAAGTGTCTATTAATCAACTTAGTCCACCAGTGCCATTTAATTATGCACAGTTTCAAGCAGCTACTGACAATATACCCGATAATAAGAGTGATCTAATTAACCAACTTGCACCGCCTACGCCATTTCATCCACACGATGTACCTGATAATGAGGTGCTAGATATTAATCAACTTAGTCCACCGGTGCCATTTAACTTTACAGAGTTTGAACGAGAAGAAGATGATGATATAAAGATGAATGCAAAAGAGCGAATGAATCAAATGCCAGTAGCAGTATCCAATAATGACAACAATGAAGTGGAATCAACTCATACTAATCATGATGTACCAGGCCCGCATAGACAAAATGTAGGGACATTTTCTCCTCCAACCAGTGCAGCACGACCTGAAGAGGAACAGAGTGAGATGATTGATCCTCCACGTCAAACTTTGATACCTCAAGTGTTACTTCGATGTGGTCGATGTTCCATGGTGCAATATCATTTAATCAAGACTTGTCAAACTTTAATACGTCAAGTGTTACTAATATGGAGTCAATGTTCTTGGGTGCAGGCTTGTTCAACCAAGATTTGTCAACCTTTGATACCTCGAGTGTTACTGATATGGGGTTCATGTTCTATGATGCAACTTCGTTCAACGGAGTTGTGTCCAGCTTTGATACTTCAAGTGTTACTGATACGAGGTCGATGTTCGACGGTGCTACCTCATTCAACCAAGATGTGTCGAACTTTGATACTTCAAACGTTGTCAATATAGACAAGATGTTCAAAGGGGCATCATCATTCAATCAAGATCTATGTGCTTGGCGGGATAGCTTTCCATACACAGCTGAGACTTATATCTTCTTCAACTCTGGCTGTAAATATCAAGATACACCCCAAGAAGCTCAGAAAGGACCCTTTTGTGCTTCTGATTGTGGATCTTCACAGGGGGTAAGTCACAGAACTTTAGTATCGTTTAGTTGATCATTTATATTTATGAATGCTAATTATGAATATGTGTCTTCTTGAAATCTGTAGGCTCCACCCACGACGGCCAAAGCGAAATGTTTCGGTACAGATGATGGTACTATCATTTACATTGATGGTGACAGATATGGCATTCTCTATAATGCAGTTCGTGCATATGTTAGTCAAAACTGTGCTAACAATCAAGAATGTCCTATTGCACAAACATATGGTTGGCCGATGAACTCCTGGTGTGTTGGAAATGTTAAAGACATGTCACAGTTGTTTAGTGGTATGGAAACGTTTAACGAGGATATTAACGGATGGAACACCTCAAGCGTTACTGATATGGGGTGGATGTTTTGGAGTGCAACCTCATTCAACGGTGACGTGTCAAACTTCAATACCTCAAGCGTTACCAATATGAGAGGCATGTTCATGGATGCCACCTCCTTTAATGGGAATGTATCAAGCTTTGATACTGGAAGCGTAACTACTATGGCAGACATGTTCAATGGTGCATCCTCATTCAACCAAGATCTATGTTCATGGCGAGATAGCTTTCCATACAACGGTTGCTACACGTATAATATCTTCTTAAACTCAAACTGTACGTATCAAGATACACCCCGACCCCAAGAAGGACAGAAAGGCCCCTTTTGTGCTTCCGATTGTCAGTCTCCAGTGGTAAGTTGCTGTATCTTTGTCTTCTCTATATTCACTTGTATCAATTTCTCTTTTCCACTAACATTGCATTGGCTTCTCGTCCAGACAACAACTACTAGTACAACTCTTCCAACGACCTCAACAAGTACAAGTTCAGCCGACGAGTCATGCAGAGATACTCTAAACTTTCTAGACATGTATGGTGGATCGTGTGAAGACTATGCTCTTCCTGCAAATGTTGAATGGTGTGGGGTGTATGGTAATGACGGAGAGGCAGGGAATACTCCTAACGATCATTGCTGTGTGTGTAAAGCTCTTGTTTTGTCAATCTCGAAGAAGAAGAAGACTCCATTTTAGTCCTGACAAGAGTAATATCTATTAACGGAGTCTCTTATATTATCTATCTTTGTATCTATTTATATGGTAACCTCTATTGAGTAGCACGTCTCATCTTTCTCCGGCTTGGAAACTTTGTTGATGAAGTACTAACACCGCCGCTACTACTACTATTGTTTGCTGCTGCATCTACTTCTAACCTCAAGGCATCATCACTAATATAGTTCCAATGTCTAAACAAAGCCTCCGTCTTTGAGCTTGGAACGGCCATCCATCGAGCTGCGGCCTCTTCGGCATCCTGATCTCTACCGATCTCTATCATTTGAGCACATATATCTTCAATGAACAAAGTAATAGATAGATCTGTCTTTGCCTTGTGTTGACTCGTCATCGACGCTCGTCTCATTGATCTTGGCTTTGCTTTTGATTCGGCCATTGCATGTTTCTGTACCCAATCGTACGGCAGTTTGCTTGCCTTGAGCTTTGATGCATCAAAGTCCACATTTGACATCCAAGAATGGTCCTTGATACCATCAAATCGTGGTCGGTTGTTTGGATCCTTGGCTAGTAGTTGTTCAATAAACGACTTGGCTTCGGAAACTTGACTTCCGTCATCAAGCCTGTAGTCGTAGTTGGAAGGAAGCAGTGTGAGTATATGTACATCTCATACATATCAGAACCATTCAAAGTAGACACTCACATTTGAACTCGACATCCTTCATTAGCTTTCTAGTTGCTGCTCGTTGGATGGCACTTGAGTGATTATGATCGCTGATGGATGATCTTCTCCTTGATGGACTACTCACACCTCCCGATTGTTTCAGCAGTTCATTATCACTTAGCATCATTTGTCGTCGTGTTGGAAATGGTCGTTGGCCACATACCATGAGAAAGACTGTAACACCAAGTGAGAAATAGTCTACTCTCTCGTCATAGCCATTTCGATTGGCATAGTCTACATATCGTTCACCCACTTGCTCTGGTGGACGATATCCTGCAGTTCCACAGAGTGTACGTCTTCGTACTCGATACAAGCTACCCTTGACATCGTCATCCATGTCTCTAGCCTGATCTTCGTCATCTTCTGATAGCCACTCTGGCTCTTCACTACTCTCACTCGAACAGCTACTGCTGCTTGAGCTTTGGTCTTCTTCTTCTTTGTTGCCTGATGTCTCATTCTCGTCATCACTATCTACATCCACAACTACGATTGAATTCTCTTGAGGATTGAATGACGTCTGTTTCTTCTTCATCAACATTGAACCAGCCAGTCCAAAGTCTGTAACTTTGCAATGCCCATCCAAGTCGATCAGAATGTTGGATGGCTTGACATCTCTATATATGATACCCTTCTCGTGCATAAAGTTTAATGCCAATGCCAACTCGGCAGTGTATATCCTTGCCAAATCACATGGTAGTCTACTCATTGGACTGTGCGAAATGAGACGGGTTAGTGTTCCGCCTGAAGATTCGTTAATGATGTTGAAAGAGACGAGATGGTAACTTCTGTTTTAGTGCACGAGGTTTAAAGATAAGCACACATCACATGATTAGAAATACAAACGCAGACTTACCTGGGACATACTCTAAGGCAAGTATGGCATAGAGCGGTGTATGAAACGAATACTCCAAACTAACAATGAATGGATGTCCTCTACACGCTGCCAATGCCGTCTTTTCCATTTGCAACGATACTTCATTTGCCTTACTACGATGTCCACTACCCGAGGCTGCTGATCGTGTTAGTCGACTCATAAACTCCATTGGTTGGACCTTGAGGGCGTAGGTCTTGCCTGTTGTCTTTCGTGTTGCCTTGAATACAAATCCAAAGCCACCAGTATCAATCAAATGATGGAAATGAAAGCCATCTTCGTTAATGTTAATCTGTTGCTGATTAGTAGTGTTGTTTGATGAGTTGTTATTGTGGCGGATGACTTGTAAAGTTGAGGATGGTAGAGTTAGATGATTACCATAAACGAGTGATGATGAACTGATATGTTTGCCCATTCCTGGTATCAAAGCCGAGAGACTACCGTGTAGATGTTGTGAGAAGGATGATGATCTGCGTTGCTTTTCATTTGTTTGTTGTTGTTGATCCGTTGTGTTGTCATGTATACCAATTTGACTTAACCGTCTAGGCCGGCAACATGATGATGATGCTCCCATCTTGTTTATATTACTAGAGCGAGGTGTAGTTATTTGAGATGAGCACTGACGGAGTTAAAGTAAGTGAGTATGTACTTTGATACCTACCACAAGAGAAGGTAGAGGCTCCACACCATTTTCATTTCATTTTCATTTCACATACTTACCATTCTTACCTGTAAGTTGTCATTGTTCATGCTTTGTTATACATTAGACCACTACATCCCCTTCTAACCTTACTCACATCATATCTGCTTCCACTCTCGTTTCTAAATCAACTCTCTACACTCAGACTAACCTAAACTACCATAAGATTTCAACCCAAACCAAAGAAGACAACAAGGCAGCAATGCTCGAGAAGGAGGTGAAATCTCTCCAGTATGAATTGAAGATATGTAATGAGGCCAAGACATTGAGTGAGGCATGTAAGAATATTACTGAGCATGCTCAAGAGAAGAAAGAACCATTTGCTACTTCCCACGAGGAACCAAATGTCTTTCACAAGAAGCCCCCAGGTGGAGGCGGTGGATGTAACATTCTCTAATCATTGATGTGTCATTGATATGTCATTGGTTTGTATATGATTGTGTATGAATGTTCAGAGCAAGGGTGGTGACATTCATTAGTCGTTCGTTGGGTAGAAGAGTAGTAAATCATCAATAGCAGCTCATCTTTATCATCAGCGTCGTTTATTACTTATCACCTCCTCTACAATCTACTCCCCTTAAAAGACGCTCGTACTAAACGAGTAGACAGTATTGTTCCCATTGTACTGTGCAAGAATGATATACAACTGATCACCAATAACTAACACATCACCTGCTCGAGTATAATAGTATTCATCTTGATTATTCTTACCCTCGGATCCAGGCAAGGGCATAATCTTTTTTGCCGTTTCATTTGCCATTGTTCGGTAATAGATGTTACATGTTTGTGCACTATTGATTTCCAAAATCAAGTCCACTGATGATGATGATGATGATGATGTATTGTTTGTAAGTTGAAAGGGCAGGACTTGTCGTGTTCTAGTTGTGTCAGGTGATGGTATGACGAAGTAATCTTCTGAACTAACAGGCACAGGATCTACATAGTCGAATGTAGTATAGTCCACTGGCATGTCTCGTACTAGTTGTGTATCTGATAGTTCAAGTGTAGCTTTAGAGTATGATGATTGAAGTTCTTCTATACTCTCTTCAGATTCTTCCGCAGCTTGGAAGGATGTTAGTAGTGACGACTCAGTCTCTTCTTCATTCCATGTAACAATCATGTTATCAGCTCTGATTCGTCTTTGGTGTCGTTCTATTTGTTTTAGAAATCTTCCCCTCCACGGTCGATCTGTTGTATTATGAACTTCCACTACTACCTCTTCCATATCTACTCCTTCTATACCATCGATATAGGATACATCAAACATCAAATTCGGTTGTCCAGTATATCCCGATTGACCACCAGCACTAACAATTAAACGAGACTTGTCATCAACCAATGCCACAGATACAGTCTGTCCATTATTTGATAGTTCTTGTACAATTTCATCATTTTGATAATCATATATTAATGTAGGTGCATTAAACTCTTGTCCTCGATTTGACCATTTTGTTCGAGCGGCAATGACTAAATGTCGTTCATCTTGCATATATTCTAGACCGACAAATGCTGATGTATCATCGTTCAAATCCTTGTCTATTGATATTGATCGTACTAGTTTCCAATCTCCTTGTTGTTGTAGTTTTGAATAAATGTATAGTCCACCAGTACCCGAAATGATAATGTCAGGCATTCCCTTGTTTGATACTAATTCAATTTCTTCCTTCTTGTTGGTATTATAAATGTTGCCTAAATCTGTCAAGAGACAGAATCGTGCCGCACCATTTATAGCTGATATATCCTCAATCCATTCTACAGTCGGTGGTAGCATCAATTGTCCACCACTATCTTCTTGAAAGATGTACAGCTTAGATGGACCTACCTTGCCTCCCCCGTTGCCTCCCGAGAATAATGCATAATGATATACTTTCTCTTTATTATCAATAATAGTATAAGAACTAACCCAAGTCCAAGTACTAACATCCATCTCATCAATATACAATTCCTGTACACCACTAAATGGATTCTCCTCATTACTATTTGTATCTATAGTAAAGTATGTATTCGTACCACCATCATGTCGTCCAGCCGAGAATAAAAAAGTAATTAAATTCTCATTATTTACATGTTGAAAATGTGTAACACCTGTATAATATCCCGTAGTGCTACCCTCTGGTCGACCAATCTGTGATATATGTAGCATATGTTCATTCTTATTATTACTACCGCCACTATATTTTGCAAAGTATTCTTCTTGATATGTAATATACATTCGTTGTTCAAGTAACTTATTATAGGATACCAAGTCATTGTAGTTTGTGGTGTAGGGTTGGGTATGTGGCCACCCATTTATTGGACCGGGTGGTGAATTGATATCATCATCTTCATAACTTGCTAATAGTTCGTAGTATTGTTGTTGTAGTGATTGATATGATGATAACGATGATGATGCAGCAATGCCAACGGTGATCGAAAAGAGGAGAAGTAGAGGGGAGAACATATCTTATGTTCAATAACAGTTGCAAAACTATATGGCCAATACAATATGCTAATACTACAACTGATTAAATATCACAGCGCTGCCTTCGTCTCACAGGCTGGCGAATTAGGTGATATTAGTACAAGGGGAGATACTACTATCCTAGCGTTGGAAAACTCGCGGGCTGGAAAAAAAAGGATACCGCCTCAAGTGACAGAACGCACGCGATAATAACCAATAAGCAAGCTCGCTGGCGGCCATCTACTAATACCGTGGATTAATAATATCTAATATACATCCTTATATACATATCGGTGCTGCGGCGGTGTAAATTCATCAAGTCTCGACGACCAAAATACACACACAACACACAAAACAAAAATGGAACCCTTTTTACCACCCGATCCTACTCAACAACCTCAACCACCAAATAATACTCAAACCAAGGATGAGGCTGCAAGGGCCTTGGTATATATGAGTAGTACTCCCAATCAAGAAGAATCCACCACTATTACTGCAAATAATGTATGTCCTCCAGTTCTACCGCCACCTTCACTGCCAGCACCACAAAATAGTAGTACGAGAAAATCCACAGATGTCAAGGCTAATAAAACAACATTACCAATTAAAAAACAAGCACGTCGTCTATGTTCCGTAGAAGGATGTACCAAACAAGCCAAGAAGGGTGGTATATGCATCAAACACGGGGCAAAGGTACGTAAATGTAGTCATGAAGGATGTACCAACAACGCTCTAAAAAGTGGTGATGTATTCGACATGGTGCCAAAATTACAAGACGAACATGTAAATTCCAAGGATGTACCAATAAGGTACAATGTGCGGGAGTTTGTTTTCGACATGGTGCTAGGAATTTTCAAAAGAAACCACCAAAGAGTGCACAGATTGTTCATATTGGTAATGCATCGGCATCGACTGCCGTGGTACAGCATCAGAATCCTGCAAATACTATTGCAAATGGTAATCAAATAAGTCAAAACAATAATGTATGGATAGATGGTGCTGGTAATGTTGTGAATAATAATAATGGTACTGTCATTCCTGCCTCACAACGGAATGTTGCAATTGCAAATGGTACTGGTAGTCTTCAAGTACAAAGTCAAAACAATGTGCAAGATAAGAAATCGCCAGGAGCGGCTTCTTCATCGTCTTAAGTAGTCGAGGAAGCTGCTGATGAGAGTTTGTTATTTAAAGGTTCTGGTAAAGCCTCCGCTGCTCAAGTATAATGAATAGTACAAAAGAGGGGTATGTACTTTTGGACTTGGAATTAGAGTAGTGAATAATAAAGGAAGGAAAAGTAGGGTGGGGCCGAGAAGAAGGGAGGTGAAGGGTTAGTCTGGTTTGCTCGGTGTATGAAAGAACAGAACAGGAGGCACCTATTTTATAAAGTAGAATCCGAAAATGATACATCCCGTAATATTCATTTGAGCCCATTACTAGGAGATACTGTTAAAAAAGTGCACATATGTTCAAGGATCTAATTCATCCTCCACTACTCTACTCTATTCTCCGTTTTCTACTAGTTGCTTCCATCATGACAGCCTCGGGGTGGGCCCGAAGTAGAAGAAAGCATGCTTCTATAAACTCTAGACTATCACGAACTTGCTCGTTCTCACTTTCAATTAACAAATGGAAAGGAAGCTCATTAACATTGTTTGCCGTTGATACCCTCGAAGTATTCCTTTCCATCAAGTACTTAATAACATCCAAGTTAGCTGCTCGGCATGCATAATGCAGAGGATAATCTTTATTTGTATCACTAATGTCCAATCCATCATATGAATCAGCCAAAAACCTAACAATATCAGCCGTGGCATTACGGCAAGCGATATGTAATGGAATTACTCCCTTTTGACCAGCTACTTGTAGTGCTTCTGTACTCCCTCTAACTAATAGTTTGACTGATCCGAGAGATGCATCACCTTGTAATAAAGCACGATGGAGTGGGAGGTATCCTTCCTCATCCAGAGTTGTCATGGCTGTGGTATCTTGTGCTATTTGGGCATAGACGAGTTGTGTCTGGAGAAAGTTAACAATCTCTTCTATATTCTCCTCTCTTGCTACATCAAGTGGGACCCTGCCTTGACTATCACGTATGTTAAGTGCCTCAGGGTATGCATCGTATAGCACTTGAACTGCCTCTGAACTGAAACATTCTGAAGCTATATGCAATGGCAATTGTTGATAATCTTCATAAATTGTCTTCTTTGATGCCCCATTAGGATCATGTTTCAATAATAATTCAATGATATCTGCTCTACCGTAAGCTGCAAGATGAATGGGTAAACATCCCTTGCTGTCACGAGCATTGATACTCTCAGGATAAAGTTCTAATAGATACTGAATTGTTTGAACTGCATCATCCCTACTACTTGACACGAACTTCGAATATTGACATCGATACAGTTAAGATGTTGGTTGACGCCTCACAATCTGATGTGGGGTGGCCATGTAATC
>Ga0214481_100565_pt1 | contig 18537 bp, 21 predicted proteins | sample M1_20Mar14CPVII9_4_FD_165057 | JGI IMG/M metagenome (GOLD analysis project Ga0214481, IMG submission 165057) | Marine eukaryotic communities from Monterey Bay, California, United States - M1_20Mar14CPVII9sort6BwellG10 | ecosystem: Environmental > Aquatic > Marine > Unclassified | place: USA...
TGTTAGAAGTCTCCTAACTGTCGTGATCGGCTTACGCCTTTACTAGTTATAACTGAAGCTTTCTATTGATTTACTTGTTACTTATCTATTACTCTATGAATAATTATTTATGGAGTGATTCTGGCTAAGCTAACTCCCGCCTTTCTACCCAAGACTGGGATATTGAGTGACGGTAAACTTTACCTTCTAACATATTGGTCATTGGTTATTGTGTTGTCGTTAACTTAATAAGTAGTAGCGTTACGGAGATATTAAATATAAACTATCTATACTACACAATATGTCCAATCAAAATAATAAAACCATCGATAGTGACGAAGATGAAGAAGACATTATATCTGCATGTAATCAGCCCCCATCGTCAGTATCAAACAGAACAACATCTGAATTAGAGTCAGAGAGAGTAACTTTCGCAGCAGCACAGGCTGCATTTGAAGAGCGGGTACGGAAGAAGTTGACAATGCCAAGTAAAAAACTGCAGAAATCATCCAACACTTTAGCATCTCCACCACAAAATACCACAAAAGAAACACCTCCCGACAACATTACAACTTCTAAGACCAGTGTTCATGGATTAGAATTAAATGCTAAGTCTATAGTTCATCAGTCTGACGATGCTGATGATATAGGTCCCGAGCCACCAGTTGCAATGTTAGAAGCATCTGCTGCCGACATAGATATTGCCAAGAAAACATTAGCAGCTATACCAAACAACTTATCATCTATTAATGAAATGAGCCCACCAACTCCGTTCAATTATGCACAGTTTCAAGCAGCTACTGCTAATATACCGGATAATAAGACAGATTTAATTAATCAACTCTCACCACCGACTCCATTTCATCCACACAATGTACCTGATACTAAGATATTGGCGGATCGAGAAGTGTCTGTTAATCAACTGAGTCCGCCAGTGCCATTCAATCCGTACGATATAACTAATGATGATGATGATGATGATGCTATTACAAAGAAGGAGGCAATAGATATGATGAAAGAGGTGAATCAAAAGCCAGAAGCAATTGTTGGAACGACGTCGGATTCAATTAGTATGCACAATCCACCAACAACTTATGAGAATGAGGAGGAGCAAAGCGATATGACTAATTCTCCACCAACTAATCAAGTTGAAATAATTAGAAGACCTCCACCACCCTCAATGTTATTAGATCCTTTTAGAGTATCAGACTCATCAAATATGAACTCTGAACCATTATCTCCTATTCAAGACGATATCCCAACTTTAGAGGCAACACTTGTTCCAGATATTCCAATATATGATGCAACTCCAGTCCTTGAAGAAGAAGGTCATAATGATAAGGATGATGAGGAAGTGTTGCCATGGTACAAACGTCATAAACGATACCTTATTATGGGAGTAGTGGTGCTCGTTGTGATTGTTATGATATCTGTTATGGCTACATTATTTGTTGATTTGTACAAGGACAAGAATAAATCAGAGGCAGCAGCCTCTAATGAGGACAAAGATAATGACCAATCATCAACACCACCACCCACATCGACATCAATACAAGATGCCTCCTCAACAAACTCCACAGCAGTGACTATATCCGTGACACCCTCACCTGCGGTTAGTGATATGCCCATTCAGTCACCTACTTTAACTTCATCGTCACATCCAAGTGTGAGCTTGCTACCAACTACAACATTCAAATGTTTTGGTGCAGATGATAGAGGTTGCGACAGTGTGGACGACATCTTGGGAGGTTGCAATCGATTTGGCATCCTTGGTAGTGCAGTTCGTGCTTATGTTAGTCAAGGCTGCGCCAATAATCAACAATGTGATATTGCTCAAGTTTATGGTTGGCCGATAAACTCATGGTGTGTTGGGAGTGTTAGAGATATGTCATACTTGTTTCGGAGAATGGATACTTTTAATGAAGACATCAATGGGTGGAATACCTCCAGCGTCACTAATATGGAAGATATGTTCGACGGTGCAACCTCATTCAATAGAGATGTGTCAAACTTTAACACCTTGAGAGTTACTAGTATGGCATACATGTTCGCTGGTGCCACCGCGTTCAACCAAGACGTGTCAAACTTTGATACTTCAAGCGTTACATCAATGAGGACTATGTTCCGTGGAGCGAGTTCCTTTAATAGGGACGTATCAAACTTTGATACCTCAAATGTCACAGATATGAGCTTCATGTTCTATTATGCATCATCATTTAATCAAGATGTGTCCAACTTTGATACCTCGAGCGTTACTGAAATGTACTCGATGTTCAGGGACGCGAGCTCATTCAATCAAGATCTATGTTCATGGCAAGATAGTTTTCCATACACAGAAGCCAACGCTGTTAATATCTTCGCCAACACTCGCTGTACATATAAAACTACACCTCAAGAAGCTCAGAAGGGGCCATTTTGTGCTTCTGATTGTCAATCTTCATCAGTGGTAAGTTATTCAATATCTTCATCTTCTTGACTCATTGAAGTGCATACTAACCTACTGAAACACTCTCCTCTTTCATCTAGTCAACTACTAGTTCTACTCTTCCTGCGGCAGTAGAAAGTACTACTGTTGGGCAGCAAGAAGAAGAAGTAGAGTGTGACGATACACCAAACTTTTTGGACATGTATGGTGGTGTTTGTGATGATTATAAACTCAATGAAGCATGGTGTGGAGCGTATGGTAATGACGGAGAGGCTGGGAATACACCAAATGAGAATTGTTGTGTGTGTAAATAAGTAGCATACATATCTATGTTCGAGGCCCTTATGAGAGAGAACAATCTAAGTAACTGTAATATCGACGCAGAATGGTTACATACAAGTAGTTTTGGTATTATTGAGGCGTTCGTTCATAAGATAGATCACATAAAGAACAACACATTTCACAATGATAAATCAAACAAAACATAAGCTGGCACAATAAATTTGGGTGTGACAGTCTCACAAACAAATTGTATCATATGTTCTGGACACGATATCGTAACTCTTTTCCCACACTCTAATTCATCGACTTTTTCTTCTTTGGATTCATTTAGTTAGTTAGTAAGTACGTTACGTCAACACATAATAAGTACGGTTACCATCAACACATAATGTTTAAAGGACGCCCCAGAGATTGTGTTCATTAAATGGTGACCAGTGCTTGTCAAAGCCATCCCACGTATAGCTTCCTTATCCTCATGCCGGTCAATGGATGAGTCTTACATTATCTTCGCTAGGAAGATTTCTTCAAGTCCAATACATTTAATTTTTTTTCTCTCAGCTGGTCATTATCTACCTTCCGCCTCTCATCTACCTACAAACAATAATATACTAATTTCACAATAGCGCCGCATTGCAATAGATATACTAACACACAAAATAAACACTAATAAACACCACGTATTTATTTTTTATATTAAGCCCCCTACTAAGCCATTACTATTACTATAATACAAGATTAATATCAGTACCACCATTAAAAGTTCTATATTAACAGTATCACGATAATATATTCGCCCTACTAAATTCAAATATCCTAATTCAATACATACCATAAAATATCATGGGGAACAACAGCGATGATGTTAAAAATAAAGACAACGTTCCTCCCACAACATTTGGAACTGCAATTACTACTAGTAAGTTCAAAGTAGACCAAATGCCCCGATGGAGATTTGTTGCCAAGGCAAAGAAGACAGAAGGTTATTCTAGTGCAGCCGCGGGTAGGGTAGTCGAGGGTGAGTTTCCATGCCTTACCTTTGATTTCGTTAAATGTTTGCCCTTCTTCCTCTCATTTCAATACGATATATGATTTTATAATAGGGTTAAGTGCGAGAGAATTAGCTGCCAAGTATGGATCTCCCGAATACACCGACAAACCAAAGGAAAATAGTAGTGTGATTGGAAAATTAGAATTAGATTTAGATGATGAGATAGATGAGGTTGATAAGAATGAGACTGAAACTTATGCGGTTGATAAGAAGGGAGCACCGCTTATAAAAACAGAAGAGACTAACGAGGGAGACGTTCCGTTAGTTGTTGAGCAGGTAGAACTGGATACAAATAGTAATACACATCAGCACAATGATATCCAACATGATAAAGACGAGCAGGAGAGTGACAGTTGCAGCAGTAGTGAAGAATTTAGTAAAGTTGGTGCACATGACAAGGCGTGGGAATTATATCACCGGCATCGGCTACCATGCATGGGTGCATTACTTCTGCTTCTGTTCTTGGCCATTGCTATACCTGTTGCTATAAGTTTAGCTCGTCGTCCCATTGGTGATACGAATAACTATGTTAAATTATCAATCGATAATGTGACTTCTACTCAGAAGGATCTATCCAATGCATTACAAGCATGTGTTTGTTCTGCGTTGTTTGATCAAAGTAATGAAGGTATAATCAACACAGTCGAGGGGGTTAGGTATCAGTGTATCAAAGATGATCATGTTACAACGAATCAGCTTACTCGACAGCCAGATATAACCTTATGTGTCTATCCAAGTGATGAATCGGTTTTAGACGGGTATAGGTTGGGAAATGAGTTGAAGAAGCTTACCATGACTGTAACGCCCAGCAATAGTACCACCACTAACAATACAAAGTATGACTTGCTAAACCAAGACGAAGATGGCGGGAGGTATTCGTTTGATACGTACCAAAATGCTACCGGAAAGGCCATGACTCTCAATATCTCCATACCGCACGTGGATGATTATCTTGGGAGTATAGTTGAGGTTTGTTCATCAGTTGTCTTGATGCCGAAGTACCATTTTGAACGGCGAGGATACGAAATTAAGGAGTGGCCACCACAGCTGAAGGATGAAGACCGAGTTGTGTCATGGCACTCTGATAAAGTTAGTATGAAACCAATGGGCGAATCTGATGCTGTTGATGATGATCCAAGGAATCTTTTACGAAAGCCCAGAATGTTACAAGACCTTCCGTTAGAAGATCAAGTTGCTAGTTTTTGTCTACCAATTACATTCGATGCGGATCATTCAGCAAATTACTCATCTGGGTTGCCTGAAGTTTCATTTACAGCGTTGGATTCTACAGTAACATCGAGCAGCAATGATATCAAAGGTAAGATCAGCAAGTGTAGTTCGATAATAATGTATTCGTATGTCTCGTCATCTCACCCTTATTCTGTTCTAACTAATGTATCTTACCCATCTAGGATGCATGTGTAAAGTCTCAAAGCGGTCGGCCTTAGAGTTATTGGGTCCTCAAGCACCCGAGCAGTGTCCAGAGGCTCCTTTGGTCAGTAAACAGAAAACAAATCAAGTAACATTGTGAGTTTTCAATGTGTGCTAAGTATGTTACTTGAGGCTTTGACTTTGATACTCATCTTTCACCCACACTACAGGTGTATCTATTCACAACAGAATATAATGGACATTCAGTAAGTGGAGAATGCAACTGTAATATCTGTTACTTGGTGTATTCAATCTTATGCCTTCTCTCACACTTGTACTTGTATGTATTACTACTAAAATATAGGTCTCTAGTTTTGAGACAAGAAAATGGAAAGCGTTTGGATGTCATCTCTGGTGGGCTAATATTAGATCCAACGATAGCAAATGTACAAGAAGTAGAAGGCGGCCAACAAGGCAATGTTATCATAAAGCTTCCGTCATATTTCTATGACGGGGACACAGCTGAGGCTAACGTCATGGCGATAGGGGTGTTAATGTAAGTGAATGTTCTGTTCACATGTATTATGTTGATTCACCTCTAATATAATGTATGCTGACTTATCATTTCCAGAGTTGAGGATGTTGACAAACCAGGCATGAAAATAGATGGCAACAATCGTCAATCAGAAGATGGTTACATCTCAACGACTGAAGTTGGTACGTGATCAATATCTCATGTGGTGTTTTCATAACAGTTCCAATAACTAATCTTCTGTCCACGCTTCTTCTTGATGATTAGACTTTACAATACTATTCACAGTAAAGACCCGTCCCTCGGCTCTCATGCAATCTGACAATAATAACTATGACTATGAGTCATCAAGCGAATCAAACCAAGACTCTCAGTCCTTAAGCCAGCCATTTGTTGAACCATCACCTCCTCAGGTAGAGTCGTCGAGTCAAGTACAGTCTTCGAGTCAGGTATTTGTTGAGCCTTCCTCGTCGCCATCACTTCAACCGATCAAGAAGCCATACCAATCATCCACATCAAGTCAGCTCTTTGTAGAAGTTGAGCCCCTACTCTCGCTTCAACCTAACAAGAAGCCATCTCCATCGTCAATAACGAGTCAGGTATTTGTTGAGCCCTCAACTACTCAACCGACAATTCGGCCTTCAACCAAGGTAACACGCAGTCCTTCCACCTCCCCATTGGCCACTGTGTCAACCTATTCGCCTTCGGACAATCCAAGCCGAGCCCCAACTGATAAGGTGAGTCTTTACCAGGATTGTGATCTAATCTGTTCTACAAAATCGTTTGTACACATCATCTTCTTAACACTCATATCCCTTTCCTCACTTGCTTACTTTATAGCCAACCATTACTAGTGATTCTCCTTCAGCAAAACCGACTGGATCTCCAAATTATAATGTGAGGAATAGCTAATGATCTTTGTCACTGCTACAACCTGCATTTCTTTTTCTAACAATGGTTCAATCCCTAATACTTCCCACAGCCTACTTCCTCAAGCCCTACTGACCCACCATCCCTGATGCCGACATATGAGGTAAGCTGCTATTGTGAACACTGAACAAACTTTCCACCTGTTTATTCTATACTCAAACTTTTGCCACAGCCAACAATACAGCCATCCACCAAGTCATCAACTCCTAATCCGACTCGGCAACCGTCAAGGATTCCAAGCAGGCAGCCTTCGAAGAATCCTGTCACGAGCAAACCAACAACAAAGCCCTCTATCAAGCCTAATACTCCTAATCCAACACAGCAGCCGTCAAGGATTCCAAGCAGGCAGCCTTCGAAGAATCCTGTCACGAGCAAACCAACAACAAAGCTCTCTATCAAGCCTAATACTCCTAATCCGACTCGACAGCCATCAAAGATCCCAAGCAGTCAACCGACAAAGAACCCTGTCACTAGCAAACCAACAACAAAGCCCTTGATCAAGCCTAATACTCCTAATCCGACTCGACAGCCATCAAAGAACCCTACTTCTCTTCCACTGGTATGTAAAGCAATGACTGTTTCGATCACATCTCATATTTCACTCAATCTTCTCTTCTCTTATCACACATTCATCTCATACTAAACAGCCCTCTCCTGAGAGTATTAGTCCTTCAAGGAGCCCGAGCAAATTGCCTTCTGTATCGCCGTCAAAGAGGCCTTCGATAGGCCCAACGGCATCGCCATCAAAGGAGGTAAGCTTCTGTTGTTGTGATACAAGATCTGAGCTGCTGTGCCTATGCTGTAGCAAGTCTATTTCTCGACTTGAATCGCTTATCCTTGCTGCTATCCATCTGAAACATACATTCGTCTTTTCTCTTCACATATTCAGAGTCCATCTAAATCTCCTTCACGGAGCCCAAGCAAAATACCTTCTAAAGAGGTAAGTTTGTTCGTTTGTTGTCTATGATATTTACTATTTGCATCTACTCTTACTCCAGTATACCAGCGCCTAAAACAACGCAACACTCTGAACACACATACGCTCACTCTCTTCTCTCCTCAATCTCTCTCATAGCCGTCACAGAGCCCGAGCCTATCTCCTTCGAGGAGCCCAAGCAAAATGCCTTCTGTATTGCCGTCAAAGGGGCCTTCTCAATCACCCTCAGTCAATCCAACAACGACACCAAGTACATCGCCATCAAAGAAAGTAAGCTTGCTCGTTTTTTTGTGTGTGATATGTGCTGTATTGCATCAATCAATCTCTTGAGGATACCAGCGTCTAAACAACTCAACACACATATGCTAACTCTTCTCTCCTCTTCTCTCTTCACTATCTCATAGCCGACTCTGAGTCCAAGCCTATCTCCTTCGAGGATCCCGAGCAAAGCGCCTTCTCAATCGCCCTCGGCCAATCCAACAACAGCTCCAACATTCAAACCAACATTCAAACCAACATTCAAATGTTTTGGTGCAGATGATAGAGGTTGTGACAGTGTTGACGACATCTTGGGAGGTTGCACTCAATTTGGCACCCTTGGTAGTGCAGTTCGTGCTTATGTTAGTCAAGGCTGCGCCAATAATCAACAATGTGACATTGCTCAAGTCTACGGGTGGCCGATGAACTCGTGGTGTATTGGAAATGTTAGAGATATGTCATACTTGTTTTATAAGATGGATACTTTTAATGAGGACATATCTGGGTGGATCACCTCAAGTGTTACTGATATGAGCTACATGTTCTGGCGTGCAACTTCGTTTAATGGAGACTTATCAAACTTTGATACTTCAAGTGTTACTAATATGGCAGACATGTTTAGTGGAGCGAGCTCTTTCAACAGGGACTTGTCGAATTTTGATACCTCGAGCGTTACTAATATGGGCAGTATGTTCCAAGGTGCTGACGCATTCAATCAAAATGTTTCAATGTGGGACCTTTCAAGTGTTACAAGTGTGTTCTTTATGTTCTTTGGTGCCACATCATTCAGCCAAGATCTATGTGCTTGGCGAGATAGCTTTCCCTACACTAGTATTTTCTCCAATATCTTTGCGTTCTCTGGTTGTACATATCAAGGTATGCCTCAAGAAGCTCAGAAAGGACCCTTTTGTGCTTCTGATTGTCTATAGTTAGTTCTGGTATCCTCCTAGTATCACGTTAAAAGATATGTTTGTGGCTCGTATGCGAGAAAACAATCTATAATATCGATTTAGATTAGTTATTACACTAGATGAAGTAGTTCGTGATTATCGAGGCATTCATTTAATTTGTTTATATTGACCTTGGATCATAATGAATAACTCAAAGTCACAAGAGTACTAGTATTTCATAAGTGCATTAGTTAAAATCTATCCTTTAGCTAGCTTAGTACATCATTTGAATCATCTCTGAAAGTTTGGATGAGCATATTGATACTCCGAGACCGAGATTGATGTGTACTTTTCTCTGTTTGGAACTTTGGAGAGTTGTCTTTGCCTCAACTCTTCTAATTCTAATTATTCTATTATTGAGTAGCACCATACTGTAGGCTTGTATCTACTCTTGTTTAACAAACGTTTGTGAATATCAGCGCCTAACAAAGATATATCTGGATAGAATACCTCAGGTGTGAGGCTTATGGGCGCCATGTTTGCTGATGCCAAAGCCTTCAATCAAGACTTATTGGATGGAATACCTCAAGCGTACAGGGTGCTTTATATGTTCGATGGTGTAACATCATTTGACCAAAATCTATGTAATTGGAAAGATTCCCCTGCCGTGGCGACCTCAAGCGTATGCTTTATATGTTCGATGGTGCAACATCATTTGAGAATGGCAGACACCAGTTTTGAAGCTTGTCAATGTGGCGTCTCTTTCTAAAATTGTTCCATTTGATAATCAAATTGTTTGATCAACGGTCATCAATACATGTATTGAGAATGATGATTGTCGAGATGAAGAAATTAGCAGTAGTCCCCGAGTGTTTAAGATGTCTAGTGGGACCTGCAAATGTATATGAGTAAGCATAACTATAACTTCAGTCTTAACATTAGCTAGAACTTCAGTTACACTTTGACTTTGTGGGTGAGCTTGGTACTTTTGAATCATCATCTGAAAGTTTGGATGAGCATGTTGATACTGCCGAGATAGACAGTGTACTTCTTCTCCGTTGAAACTTGGGAGAATCCTGAGATAAAGATGACGACTTATTACCAACACTGAGCTTGCTTAGTCTGAAAAAGCCACTTTTCGATTCAGTCTTTACCTCATCACCATTTTCCATAGAGTTGATTACAGTATAGATACGATCTCGTAGGGCACGCCACTTCTTGATGATAACATCAGGAGATTGTTTCTGTCCCAATAGCATTAAATTGATCATACCGATGATGGATATCAAACTGGTATCCGAGCCAAGTGTCAACAAGTCACCTTTTAGTTCATGGAGTTGATCGTTGATTAGTCGGATATCACTTATATGCACTTCCTTCTTGAATAAACTTTCTATATCAACTAGCTTTTGGGCTATGTCGTACGGTGTACAAGTTAACTCATCTGTCTGGCTAGTGGATACTGTATTTGAATCATCTGATATGTCAATCCCAGCGGAATCTACAAAGTCAGAGGCAGGAAATCGTCTCATCCAAATTGGAGCTATGGTCTCGTTGACTTTCTCTCGTCTTATCGGAGCCTTGGGTAAGAAGCCGTGCTGTTGGTAATTGGACGAGGAGATTGAAGTTAGAAAAGAAGTTCAGAAAACAAGATCAGCACGATCTGAACAAGCAACCATAGACTCACTGCCTTCTTGTTATAAATTGCAATATCAGTTGTGGAATCATTGGCACTTCTGACAAGAGCTAGCATTCTCTTTTCAAGTTCAGGTGGTAGCCTTTGCCTGATATTATCAACACATTGGGAGCCAGATATATTGATAGACTCATTGGTAGTCTCATCTACAGTATCCAAGTTCTCATCAACAACCATTAAGACATAATCACCCGTATGTTCTTGCATAAACTTCACAACAAAGTCCTCAAACCCTTTGATTTCAGTTGATCCTTCTCCAATAATTGTGCACTGCTCAAGTGGTATCTTTAGGAAGTCGAAGAACTTGCCTAGTAGCTTCCTTTGAATCTTAGGGATTCAGAAGTTAATTCCACACATTGGTCACAAGCATATCCAAGAAGAGAGGGAGGTATGGGGGTTAGTATTTGTTAGTGAAAGTGAATGTCCAAAACAAAGGGTGGTGTCTGTGACTATTGTGCACAAGTAAATTCTGCTTACCTTGCTATCATCGATTGCAATGGCATAAGTGTTTCTTGGGATGCGGAAGTTCTTTTGTAATTGAGAAAGTACTTCCTTGGTACTATCACGGAGACTAGACCATCTTTCAAGCAAAGTATCTGGAGAATGAGTGACTAGGACTTGATTGACCTGGCCGACCAGAGAGTGAACTGGTATATTCGAATTCATTGTAAGAAGATCTCCCTTTAACTCGTGCATCTTATCCTTGATCAAACGGGGCTCGTTTACATGTGTATCCTTTTGAAATAACGACTCGATTGTATCGAGCAAGCTCTCAACGTCGTAGGGTGTACATGCAATATCGCCCGTTGACGATACAGTATTCTCGTTAGTACTTGGAGTGACATTCATTTGCTCTCCAAACTCGCTAGGTGGAAATCTTTTGAGCCACATTGGTCCTAGCGTTTCTTTCATCTTGTCTCTTTTGATTGGTTGTTTCGGGAGGAAAGCATGTGCACGTGTGTCTATGTCAGTGTCAGATGAGAAATTGATGATGTTGTGAGATGAAGTTAAGATTGATAAGATAAACAGGGTCAACACAGGTGCTTACTGTAGATGGCTATATCACTCGACGAGTCATTTGCACTTCTTATCAGAGCAAACATACGACGTTCAATCCCAGGTGCGAGGCGCCTGCGGATGTTCTCGACACATTGAGAACCGGAAATTGTATCATGCTTATTTGTACTTTCATCCACAATATCTAGATTCTCATCCACTAAGTATAATAATAATGAGAGAATGAAATGGTAAGGAATGGAGGAGGATTTAGACATGTCACTGGGAAAGGATACCGATATGTATCCGGCAAGTCATACGTATCTACCTCTCACTTACCAATCATGAAGACATAGCCATCATGGGTATCCATGAATGTAACAACGTAATCCTCAAATCCCCTTTGTTTGATGTGGGTAGAAAGTAAGCAAGACGTGAGTTGAATTGAAAAGTATCTTGGGTATCCTGTTTTAATTTTGCACACATCTTATGCACACATAGACAATACTTACATTATCTCCTCATAGCTATCTCCTACAATGGTACATCGATCTGAAGGCATGCCTGCATGTTCAAAGATCTTACCAAGGAGTCGTCGTTGGATCTTACTATCATCGATTGCTATTGCATATGTATTGCTGGGAATAGAAAAGTCAGAGTAGTCAACTGGCTTATCCTCTTCCTTCTCTTCAAAGACTACAGCTTTGTCCTGGCTTGAGGCGGGGTTACTACTCAATACTTCTTCCTTAAATGCCGTGGCAATCTTTCCAAGAACACCTGAGCCTGTAGATTTTGCTGTTGCATCTATTGTATCATCATGAGGTGCCTCCTGATCATCTACCGCCTCGTCTTTTTCGGAAACATCGTCCTTCTTATTCTTCCTAATCCCAGACACATCTGCAGACGTGATCTTGTTCGAGTTCTCTCCTGTTAAGTGCTTGAACTTTTCTAGGATTGGCTTGACATCCTCAGATGTGATCTTGCCCATCACGACGAGCGAGGCTATGGTAAACTCAAATTGATCACTTAAAAAGAGAAGAAGATTAGTGATAAGTATCATACGAAATCCAAACAGATAAATTATACATCAAACTGACTCACATCTCAGGTTCAAAGTCAAGCACACCATTCCCTCCTCCATCCTCATTAGTATTCTCACTATCAGGACGACCCGAAAAGTCACGTAGCATTGAATAACTTGCCTCCTGTTGTTGCCAAAGGTAGAGCTTTTGCATATCCTCAACCTTCTGACCGATCTGTCCGAGATTACCCAAAGCAGTACTGGTTGTATCAAGAGAAGAAGGAAGAAGATAATGAGAGATTGAACAAGACAAATCTCAACGAAGATAAACTTGATATAACAACATCACTTCCACTCACCCGACAAAGTATGTGCTAATAGCCAAATAGAATAGTAAGAACCATCTTAAGCCTTCTGGTGTTTCAACATCACCGTAACCAATCGTTGTCGTTGTTTGTACTGACCAATAGAAGCTTTCCATCCAACTAATATACAACTTGTTATCACCAACCTTATCCTCATTCTCAATCAGTAATGATACTTGCACTGCCAGTACACCCACCAAATTCAATATCAGAAATATTAAACAAATCTCTGATAATTGTAATATCTTACTCCATCTCATTCGTGCTCGGATCTCTTCATGCTTATCATTCCTTCCACCCTTGACAACCTTGGCATCTCTTAATATTTCATATACTCGACGGCCAAAGGTATCAAGACGTTGACGGAATGGATGAAAATGTGAATCTAATCCAGCTTGGAAACCAACCACTGATACAATTAACGATAATATCATGTATAGTATTGCTATGAAGATACGCCATGTTTCAGGCTCATTTGAATTGTCAATTGTATCAAGGTTGTGTCCACTATTTTGTAACACTGTAACATCTCCATAACCAACCGTCGACATGGTAGCGCTTGCAAAGAATAATGCAGATAACCAACCATGATACTTTTTACCACTTTCTACTATTTCACCTGTTATATCATTAAGTAAGACATTTTCGTCCCAATCCTTAACACCATATTTATACTGTGGACATATATTCTCATCGTGTAATATAGTACACCATAGTATAGGTGTCATTATGTAGAATGCCAATGTAACAAGGATGGAGAATATAGCAGTATTACGTATCCATGGATAGTTTGACTCGACTTTTAGATGATAGAATGCAAAATCTTTAAGGGTGTATGTAGAGTGAGATATATCAAGTGAGGAGATATAAGTTAGTCAGTGAAGAAGGAGAGAAAAGAAGACATATCATAAGCATCAAATTTAACCCTTTGCTTACCTTTGTAATAGAACCATTCTTCACTCTCCTCATCAACAACATCCCCTTGTTCAATATTATTCTCTTCATAATTTGTATCCAACTGATGATCACCACTAGTAAACGAACCAAAATTTGTCAAACTATTACCACTCCTCCTCCTTCTCCTTTGTGTACTACCACTTACACTATTATCAATCATATCCAATGCCTTATTTAACACAATTAACAACAATTTACAATGTGTTTTAAATCCCAAAAAGTTACGAATACCATCATTTAGACGTTGGATATGTGTGCGTGATTCAACTTGTAGACGGATTGAATTGCGTATTGATATTATGTCTGTGCGGAGTATGCATTGATGTTTTGGTTGTACGCGTACGTTATTAGTATGGTTTAATGTCATGTTGATACTACTCTTTTGTGAGACTAACAGCTGTTTAATTGGACTGTTGTCTCCTTCTTCTAGAGGGGCAGCCGATGCAGTAGCTGACGCAGTGGCGTTAGTTATATCAATACCATTCTGACTACTATGCTGACACCGTTGACGTTGTCGATTGATACTAGCATCTTTACAAAGTCTTAAGAACCGATTCTTAACTTCCACAGGAACATGTAATCGATTTGCATTCCGTTGTTCAAGACGTTGTACTATCCTTTCTACATCTGAATCTGGTGGTGTTTGTTGTTGAGCAGCTATTGAAGATTGAGGTTCATTAGATTGTTGCTGCGGTGGATTAGTATTGGTATGATGTTCATTATTTGTAGTTAGAAATGCCTTGGTACGTATTCGTATATCAGTTAACAACTTTGGTTTATTATTTTGAGTAGTATGAGATGCTTCTTGTGACGAATTACAGTCTGACTTATCATCAGCTTGTGGTCTATCGACATCGATATCGTTTGAGCCGTGCTGCTCTGATGAACGTAAATGTACATCTCGTAAACTAATTGACCTGCCTAAGAATGAACGATGGCCTAATGAACGAGCTGATATTGGTTTCGAGGATAGCAAGTTTGTTCGTCGAGATGATGAGTTGTTATTGTTATTATTATGTGTTTGTGTGAGTGTTGCAATTGTATCGTCGAATGGCGTTTCTGCCGCCGCCAACTCTGCTGATGATGATGACATTTGATATCAATATAGAAGGGTACAATCACTTATTTGTAGAGAAGCGGCCGATATAATGGATTCAATTGGCAATACCTGCTTCTTCTCTCATCTCTCCTTTTTGTCTTGTCGGTCTGTCTTTGCACAAAGCGGTATCCTTCTCTTCTTCTCTACTTCACTCCTTTATCTATCAGTCCAATGGTTGTATAATTGGGATTGCTATATTATATTCACTGAACTATACCACCCATGTAACTGGATGCGTCCCTGCATCGATAATGCAGAAGCATTTAAATTTGGATAGTGGTGGGCCCTATGAACTTTTATCGAGTGGCTGTGGAGAGAGATAGACGGGTTATATGCGAGGAATAAGAGAGGTGGTTTTTATCCGGGCACAGAGCCTTAATCGGCTATGACGGATTAGAATATCTAGTAGTACATTATAATGTTACATTATTGCAAAGTTTTTGTAGTGTATAATGTCGTCTTTGGGTAGGAATAACAAGAAAAGGACACATGATGTGTCTACTGCAATAAAGAAGGTGAAGAAGGTAAAGAACACTGCTACATCGCAAGATAATAGTAATGACACATCACTATCATCTGTAGATAATATTATACCGATATATCAGATAGTTAAAGAGGGTAGAGTATCAGGCTATCCAATAATTGTATCACAAGTTGGTTCTGAACATGATGCAATATTACTCGGATGTAAAGCTACTGATAATCCACAGGAATATCAGGATAACAATAAAGATGGTAAAGTCAAGATACGTTGGAAGTTTGCTGGTTATAATGATTTAGTACCTACAAATACGGTTAGATTAAAGGTGGCAGATATGGCACCACTGATACGAAAGGCTGCCGCATTATCTGGTTTATTAGAGACTGGAGAGGAACTCGGAGATGAAGAGTCCAGACCTGATGAAGCCAATCAAGAGAAGGCCAGTGCTAATGCCAATCAAAATATTGATAATGTTTGTCAATCAGGTATCAAATCAGAGAATGATGATGCAGACTCTGTTGCAACGGACCCAATGGTAACTGAAGTGGTGCCATTGGAAGTGCCTAGTATGAATATTAAAACTGAAAGAGAAGAAACAGATGATGATGAACCCAAGCCATCGGCCGTGACTAGTGATATGAATATCAAAACTGAAGGAGAAGACACAGATGATGACGAACTTAAACCATTGGCCGTGCCAAGTAATATAAATATCAAAATGGAGGGGGAGGATACAGATGACGAATTGGAAATACAACAAGTTACAAGTAGTAGTAATGTTAAAATGGAAGGAGAAGCAGCGTATAAATGTGATACAGACGATGACGAGCCCAAACCATTGGCAGTGAAGAGTGATATGAATGTCAAGGCGGAGGGTGACACAGATAATGAAGTGGATACAGATGATGAATTAGAAACGCAACCAGTTACTAGTGACACCAAGATAAAGATGGAGAAAGATGCTGCTTACGGATACGATACTGATAAAGATAGCGATGAATCCAGCCCACTGGAAATGAACATCAACAGGAATAATAATACAACACGGTATAGAAAACGAACTATACCTATGTCAAAAAAGAGGCTGAAGAATTTCTTGCTGAAGAATCAGCACAAAGCACATGTTATCTGTTCGCTTTGCAAAGAGTTAAAGAGCATACGCAGATTCACTGGTTGCCAGTTATGCAATTGTAACCCCGATGATATTGTATGCAAAGATTGTGAGGTGAAACAGTGCCGCGAGAGGCAGAGCCTAGCGGAGCACCATTGTATAGGATGCAATGTGACAAAGAAGATTGAAGAGTTCCCAAAAAACAGAATCAAGACCTTGGCAAAAGAAGTTTTCTGTAAGGATTGTTATGAAAAGGGTAGAAAGAAATGCTCTACTTGCCAAGTAGTGAAGAGTTCGTGTGACTTTCCCAGCAGCAAAACAAAAAAGTGTACTGCATGCTTTGAAGAAAGAAAAGCAAAAGAACTTGTAAACCAGATGCGGGACAAAGAGCAGCTTGTGTGCTCTATATGCAAAGTATCAAAGAGAAAGAATAAGGGATTCCCCCAACATATGCAAGAGATGGGTCCGGATGCCAAGTGCCGAGATTGCAACAATCATATCAATAAGCAGATGCTGAATCTGGTAGAGCGCCGATGTGCTATATGTGCCTGTACGAAGAAGAAAGAAAAGTTTGACCCTTTCCAGTTAAGTTTAGGAGATAGGTCTGCTTGTTTGGAATGTATCGAAGCCGAGATTGAACGACTAACTCCTTGCAACCTCCAGGGTGTATACCTGGATGGTCCTGTGGGAATATTGGGGCTTGCTCAATATATATCGAAAGGGAAAGTTGTTTCGACTAAATCTCCATGGTGGGGTCTGCCGCAGAACCTAGAATTGACGTATTTTGTCAAGGTTGATCTGGGAGAAGAGACGGATGACGATGAGCTCAATGCGCAACAAGTAGAACCAGTTACTAGTAGTAATGACGTTAAGATGGAGGTCGAAACGGCATATGAGTGTGATAGGATAATGACGAACTTAAGCCATTGGAAGTGACAAGTGATATGAATATCAAAACCGAGGAGGTCGAAACAGATGATGAAATGGTAGAACCAGTTGCCAGTAGTAATGATGTGAAGAAGGAGATGGATTCTGCCGATCATACGCAATCTCATGAGAAAAGGGGGTATTATGAGCACTTGTCAATGGGTACGCCAGGGAGTGACAACGACAAAGAGTACATCAGCATTAATAACAAAGTAGGCAAATCAAGAGAAGAGCGTAAGTTTAGAAAACCCAAAACAACCATTAAAGTGGAAGCGTTTCCAAAGATTCAACATATTAAAGATGACGATGATATGGATGTTGTGGTAGAAAAAATAGTGCCTAAAGATGATTGGAAGGAGATGCATGAAGAGGGAAATCTGAATATGGTCGCTACAGATGAACACGGTAAGTTCATTGCCGCAAAGATTACAAGAAATAGTGTACAGATGGATTTAGGTGGCAAGAGAGGATATAAAAAGATGAGGGAAACTCTCAGTATTCTTGATGAATACAAAACCGGTATCAAGCATAGTGAAAATGACGACGGAAGTACTGTATATGATATGATCGGGAAGGATTGTAAGAATCCATTGAAGAGTAGCTTATTTATCTTTAAAGAGGGCACACCCGATGACATAATACGCCAGGCAAAGGATGGAGTTAAAGATATTGTGGAAAAGATGGAAACTAGTGGAGAGAGAGTTACAAAATACATATATGATGACAACTGTTTTTCATACTTATCATGCCTTTCGAAGGATGAAAAAGATGACGATGTGCTCATATATCATTTCGTGTTTCCAGAATACAAGCTGAAAATCACTATGAGATCGGGCGATGTGATTATTTTAAATCCATCAGTGAGACACTCCTTCAGCAATTGCGAGCAACCAGCATATCTTCTCAGCATATTTAAAGAGCGAGAAGAAAGGCGGAAGCTAGCCAGTAAGAAGGTTACTCATGCTGATACTGTAAAAAGGACACAAAGTAATAATGTGGGTGGCAGAGGTTTTATTAACGGATCACCTGAAAGAGGATTTAACAATGGTAGAAGGCCTATCATGGATGGTAGGGGTAGAAGTCCCCGTAAGCACACGAGTACACCAATGAAAACTGGAAAGGGTCAAACTTTTCTTTCTTCTTCGTACAGGCACATATAGCACATCGGCGCTCTACCAGATTCAGCATCTGCTTATTGATATGATTGTTGCAATCTCGGCACTTGGCATCCG
>Ga0214481_100569_pt1 | contig 18434 bp, 9 predicted proteins | sample M1_20Mar14CPVII9_4_FD_165057 | JGI IMG/M metagenome (GOLD analysis project Ga0214481, IMG submission 165057) | Marine eukaryotic communities from Monterey Bay, California, United States - M1_20Mar14CPVII9sort6BwellG10 | ecosystem: Environmental > Aquatic > Marine > Unclassified | place: USA...
CAATTGAGAATTATAAGAATAAGTCTACATTAACTATACCTTCTGGTTCATCGTCAACATCATCAAAATATCTTACAAATTCAAATAATTTAGAACTAACAGACAGCACTCACCCTTCAACCAAGGCAAGACGTTCTTCGGCAGCTGGATCACCTTCAATATCAGGAATGGCCTCAGGATCCAGGCAACCAGGTTCGCCGAAGAAAGTCACCGTCTTGAGGCATACGACGCTTACCACGATCGAGGACGGGGGAGCTTCCGAACCAAGCTAAACGCTAGGCGTCGTACACTCACATTTGAGTACGGGATGGCAAGACACCTCACCAGAGTACTTCCTACTCCATGGAACTGGAACGTCAATGAATACTACGAATATATCGACCTAGGCATTGACAAGCCGGATCCAGCGTTCACACTCGTATTCCACCCAAGCTTAATGGACTTTATGAGAGCATACAACATTGGTATCCGAATTGTTACCGAAGGACTTATATTTGGAAACGAAGACCACTACACCATGACCAATGTGGATGTATCAAACACAGCCTTCATGTCACCAATCAACGTACAGATGGAATATCCTGACGATGGATTAATCAGTATGGCAAACGACGTAAACGTGCCACACGGTAATAATACCAACGAGTAGAATGATAGGGGAGTGACAACCTAGTATGCATTTAGCATTATTGTAACAGAAAGGACTCCCAATTGCGGAAACCAAATATCTTTTGTTGTCGAGGAACGAATCAGGAACCGTTGTATCTCCAAGACCACTCAACAAATATTGAGCTCATTGTAGGGAATTGTTAAAGTAAACCATTGTAATAGAAGCCTAACACGCTGTATTCTAGTATATCGTCGAAGGGATATACAACGTACTTCCGAGGTAGCGCTGGTGCAGTCGGTCGTAGTCGAGTAACGAGCGGAAAATCCACATCTGCTGACATATATAGAACAAATTGTCATCTACAACAACGCTCTTAGCGTACATTACATATCCGTAATCTAACAAGCGGTATACTAGAGCCCAGATTGTTCTACCACAATTGTAAAATACCCTCCTCTCAGCTGGAGCAAACGTATTTCCTACAATTGCTAACAAACATGTACAATTTTCAAAATTTCCCAGCTCAGAACTCAGAATATTCTACAGTAAATCGTAGAATGAGGGCTGTTCTACACAGTAAAAGGTAGAATATTCAGGACGGTCTGCTAAAATCAGAATGACCTATAAAGTTCCAGAGTGGCACGTGAATACCGGTTCAAAAAACCTAGTGCATGACTGACGTCTCACTAAAGAACCCTGTCTGTTGCATCACTGCTACTGTGTGTACTACTTGACTTGGTCAAGGAGGATCCAGTAGGATCATCAGCTGTCTAGTCTTCAGTTGTTTTCCATTTCTATGGCAACCAGTCGGTACCTTCTCTAACTTGACTATTATATTTTGCATTTTTGTTGATATCTCATTATTGAGTACCTACATGCTTTTTGACTGTTTTGTAAACCTGTTTGTTATTACTGTTTCATTAATGTTTGATATGCTCTAATCATTTTTTCATTTTTCTTTCTCTTCACTAATAATCACTAAGTACGGTTTACGGTACCCATCATAAACTCTTCTGTTTCTGTACGTGTATAAGGAGGATTCTGAAGGTCAACAAAGGTCGACAAAGAAATATACATATTTCGGTCTACAAGAGGCCTACATGAAAAAAAAGGTGGCTTTAGGTAGAAAAACATTCAGTTATCCTAGCATTTTATTCAGGCGCAGTTACTGATTCTCACCTTCGAGCAGTATTTTAAAGTTAGGTCTATACTTATCCAATTAGCTGTGAGACGGGTATCACAATGGAAACGTTGTCCTCCGTTGTGGTTAAGAGTTTTTGAAAATTCTCTTCAGCCATTTGACAAAAAGTGTGTTTTCCTTGTCATACAAATTTAATTAGTTGGTACTAGCTCACACCACTTCTTGTGCTTTGAAGTCTTAAATATAAATGTAAAGTAAAGATAAGTTGCGGTCATCTGCTGTTACTTAGCTGAACATTGAAACATTTTGACAAAGCCTTGTTCAGCCTTTGACCAGTCTTGATCAAAGGGAGAATTAGCACAAACATTTTTACCTCTCGATAAAATTGCGTGAAGCAAAGACATCCGGATGTGACTGCTAGTTAAAGCTGTTTTTGATATTGTAATCAACAAATTCAAACAGCGAAGTAGGATGGAAGGTTCAATGGAAGGGATTTCAGTTAGCACCAGTCCCGTTAGAGCATGTACCAGTCGGGCTTCTCCCTCAAAAGGAACTGGCTGCGAGAGAATATAAGATACTGCGACAGGCAGTATGTGGCAAGCACTGGGATAAGGCAATATTCCTTCTTCGATGACACGTGCACACAAAACACGTCCTTTGGGAAGAGACAATGCGCTAGCCAACTTCAAATCATCAATCTCAATAATCTTACTGCCTTTCAAATCAACTTGGATTACGACTCCTAATGAGGAGTGCAGGTAATCAACATTGGTCTTGACATCAACCATGTGTGCATTGATAAGTTTAGGTGCTCCGACGTGGACTTGAATAAGACGACGAAGTTCTACCAATGACAAAAAGGCATTATATCCCCTATCGATGGATACTCGTGCTTTCCACAAACCGATACGACTGCTTTGTTGCCCTAGTGAAGACTTTGTCAAAGCATTTGAATCATGAATAATTTTTGCATGATCTTTATTCAACACGGTGGTATTCAAGAGGGCTTTCGGCCGTTTGACGTCAGTCTTCACCAACTGCCCCAAACTTTTTTTCTTGTCAGCAAAGTCTCTTGCTCTTGCTTTGACAGTCTGGTGAAAAGTCTCCTCGTTTTCCTTAGCAAGTACTTTAATTCCTTTCCAGACTGGCAAAGGTTGACTGGAATATCCAGCCACGGTTCCCTTCATTGAGAGAGGACTCTTTCTGTTGAGAACACTCCAGTGATAGTAGTCATCGTTGTAAGGGTCTAAACTTTTCAATGGACGAAGCATCAGATGAATAACAAAAATCAAATCCTGGAAGCCCATGAGTTTCGTTGCTGTAATGGGGGTTGTAAGAATTGATTGATTGCCTGTGATATTGCGTGGGTTGGGCAAAGGAAAAACTTCAACCTTCTTTTTAGGGGGGTAATTTACATTCACCCGTGATAATGGCTTCGTAGATTTAGAAAAATTTGGAAAGCATGTATCAACAGGAGACTCGTCTAAGGGTACGGGGACTGATTTCTTATTATGCTCATGATCAGTAGGTAGTTTTTTGTTGCCTGCCCTCATTTCTGTTTGAAACAAAACCTCTTCCTCCAACGAATAATCTTCTTCTTCGCCAAGTAAATCATTAAATAATAAGTTGGAGCGTGGTAAGTGATTGGATTCATCCTGGCTTTGTTTTGTAGCAGAATCAGCTGCCAAAAAATCAGCTGCAAGGCTCATATTGCCAAATTCAGTCGAACCTGCTTCAAACTCAGACATCAAAGATTCCTGTTGACTCACAACTAATGCTGCAGGTGAATGCCTTTGAATACTTGGTAAAACTGAATGGTTCGACGACAATTCTTGCTTAATTAGGGCAAACAAGTTTTCATCTTCTTCTTCATTATTGAATTGAGTATGATCCACAGCGTTGAGGTCAGAGAGGAGGTCATTAAGAAGGGATCCACAGACAGAATCAAGAAGGTCGTCATCGTTAGTGGTTGTTGTTTTTGGGGCCTCCTTAGTCATTCTTCCGTCTTGTTTAACCAGTTTTTACAGTTCCAGCTTTGTGTTCGGTAACAATTAATAGAAAACGCAGGAAAACGAGAGTATTTTTGTCTGAAGGGATACATAAGTAGTGAACGAATAGTGAGCGCTAAAAGCCCATGAATGATACCGGTATCCTCAAAAAGTCCGCCTACTATTGGCAACTGCTGGCAAAGTAAAAATGAGGCAAAATCACTAACAAATCTGAAATATGAAAGCCTTCCAATCGTCGAATTATGAATGTGGAAATATCCTATCTTATGCAGATTTGCATGCTGATTCCGAATATGGTATGAATAGTCGATGATTTTTACTAGAAAAAAAGTTATTCACTATTTACTACTTTTACTGTATAGTGCCCTTCAAAAATAAGCAGATGTTGATGTCAGGGATCGATCGTTGATTGCGACATGGTGCTCCAACTTTGATTGTGCCGTTGTGCCGTCACACCTCCAAAAATAAGCAGATGTTGATGTCAAGGATGGTTTTATGAAGGTTTTCGCAGATTACAGAGGTTGGTGTCAAGCACCATGGTTTGGTTATTAACCGCCGCGCCATGTCATCGCCTAAAACTATCGTGTCATCAATAGTCGCGTGTGAATATGAGAGTACCATAGATACGATTGACTAGAAGCTTCTATCAAGATATTGCAATGGTCGGCTGGTGAATCGCGTTAATCGTTGAGACAACTAAAGTTATGCATAATGATCGCGGCTGCCTATTGTGATGATGGTGAGTATGAGTTACTGCTCTCTCATTCAAAATGTGTCTACATCATCGAATTTATGATTGACAACTCTTCTCTTCATCTCATCTTATCTACTTGTGTTAGGTGTTAGTCATGGTGGAAGTTAAGGAGGTCAGCGTATTCTATAGTTGATATTGGTAGTTTTAGATTGGTAGATGGAGATGGAGACAACCTTACGAACAGCCGAATCTTCAAATAAAGATCAAGTGGGTGATATACTCCAGTTTCATTAACAATAACAATATGATTAACCTACATTATTTGGTATTTAAAAGCTCCTTTCATCAAGATGATATTGGAGACAGTATTTAAAGGCAGCAACGAAGTACCACATTGGGTAACTTCTCTTCGGGAGATATTCATTCGCAAACAACCACACGGTACCAATCAACTGGACAGGACAAAGAAGAATAACGGGGTGGGTTACCCCAAATCGGTGATTACTTTCACCCACAAGGTAAGCCGTGCTGCTTTGTCACTTGAACGCCATTCCCTGAGTTATGCTATTGCAAGATTGCATAACACATTTAAGGATCCAGCTAATAACACTCAACTGCAGCTCAAAAAGTTGAAGCCTGATGAAGATGATGATGACGACGAATACTTCATGGGAGGCACATACAAGATCAGGTACAATCTTAACATTCTCGACAATAGCTATTCCTACTCAATTTCCGACAATACATCCAAAACAGCCAAGTCTAATAAGCAATCTACTGTCAAAAGGAAGGTTCATGTTCCAAGAAGAGTGGCGAAGGCAATTCAATTGTTTCTTGACAATCACGGGTGGAATGGCGGATCACATGAGATGGTTGGTTATACATCCTTGAAAACTATGTTGGACGGTAGAAAAGAAACCTTTCGAGCAACCGATGAATTCCATGGCAGCTCTTGGTATGATTGGTGTATGGTCGAGTGGACTATCGGAGAGGATCAGTGAGCTTATATCCCAGCAAAATTCATGCCTTTGTAAGCTTTGAGGACAAAGTATTGGTAAACTCTATTGACGATTATACAGAGGATGATGTCTTTGCAGTCATTCAATCATCAGTTGAACCTTTACAGATGAGTCAACTTGAAGAAGACTTCATCTCCTTATTTGACCTAGGTTTTGATGCTAAGGTGCACTATCAAGTTGTGCCTATTGAAAACTATTGCATATCCCCTCTATGTGTTTGAGAACTACAATGGCTTCAAGAGAGAACACTTCTGTGCTTTGCCAAGAAGAAAGTGGGCTCGTTATTTCGGCATGTTTGTATAGAATAGTAATACAAAAACAGTAGACATACCTTTCACATACAACTAAAGTAATTTTATGTTATTCTCAACACCACAAATGACACTCATTTTTCACAGGAGATTAGATTCATAGATTGATGGTAATAGAAGATATTCTCCTAGTTCTGACAGAGCGTCGGTCGCGGAGAAGTATACACTTTCTGCCAGCACGTAACGATTCCATACTTAATTCAGAAGTACTTAGTAATACTCCGCTCTTGGTCGAGTGCTTCCAAACACTATACACAACATCCGAGCTACAAACTGTGGAGTTCTAGTTAGCGGAGTAGTCTAGGGTGGACACAATATATGCAGTTCGGATTGCAAATATTGCTTGAATGTATCGATGTGTGACGGTGATATTGAGTTCTCTATCTGCGGCGGCGGCGTCAATTGTATCTAAGTAGTTGTTGTATGTCGTGATGTGATGATGGCAATGTAGATTCATTATTTTGTGATTGTGGCCTATCGTCACCGATGTTGTCAGTAAAAGATATATTATACATACGCGCGGTGTATTTTAGAAACATCGAGTTGTTCAAGTTGTTGTTGTCGAGAGTTGTTGTCGAGAGTTGCTGCCGTCGAGTTGTTAACGCCGAGTCGTTGACTTGCATAGCGGCGGTGAAGGGATATGAACGACGATATCGGCATCATTAGTTGCATTGTAAACAATCGTTCAATAAATAGTGTATCATGATGTTACACCGGTTTTTCAACCCAAGTTGCAAAACCTACGTAGGAACTAGTAGTGTGACTGATATCATAATCCGTGATCACGGTGTATACCATGATTCTAGGGTGTGATTATGAGGGATTTCTCTCGCGAGTTCAGATAAACCATGAAGAACAACTATTACATTCTAGCGGCCGCTGGCCGCTACTCCAAAAGCACGATAGTTGATAATGAACTACGTCGGGTATATCATAAAAATGGTTCATTGTACAATATCCGCCAGAGACAAACTACCTTAGTTACTACACAATCAATGCACACATCAACCTAGTCGAAAATGAGAGAAGATGATACACCGTGCCGTCTACTCCTCTTTGTAAAGGCTATGGGCTATCTGATACATACCTACACGATACTACTTTGTAATTATCTATTGTTGTATCTTATGATGGTGTTTATATACCTCCCATGCTCAAGATAGAGCTACATTGATGACTGCGCTACCTCTCTCATTTATCGAATAATTATGATGATGGATTAACAACTCTGGCATAACAACAAAGATTACATACGAACATCAAGTAGGGATATCATTTCATATCTACTACCGTGATCTAAACATGGGGTTCTCAAAAAGGGGTGAAACGCCAGACAGACGCTCAAACCTCTTCCAAATGCAAGAAACGTCGAGGGGGTTTTTGCCTAATTTTTCATCCTAATTTTTGCAACTGCCATGACGATAGTACACCTTATCGGCGTCCTACTGACAATAAACCCTCCCACCTATAGCCACAAACGTATCCAACAATACTATTGACCCATGCCTCCACCTTGACGGCGCGGCGGCGTGTTCCATGGTCGACGGTATCGCCGATTACTCAGATACACCACTCTACAATTATTAGTGTTGTTGTCAGTTTCGACCTCTACCACATGAATGCTCTTTCTAATGAATACCTTCCTCCCATATCCGTTGATAATACGCTTTAATTGGTTAATGAGACGGGTTTCTAGTGGTTATTGCAATGGATGGGATGGGTTTGGTCTACCCTACACAACTTTTCTACAGAAAGTTTAGATAAAAAAAATTGTGATAGGGTGGATTAGAGAGTATAACTCAAGGATTAACAGGCCAACCAGCTCACATAACATGCCAAGATGTTACGAGTGCCTATTTCCGTCGATGTAGGTCGAAATTGTAACGCCGTAATCCGTCCAATCCTGACTCAGTAGAACGAGCACAATTCTGTCTTTAAGCGGGAGAGACAGTCCATTCAATTAGTAATAATTGGGTTTAGCAGGTGTCTAGAACGGAACGGGGAGCTACCAATAATATATGTTTTCTAATAAGTACTCACCAAAAGAGACGGTAGGAGTTGAGAACAAACTCACCAGTTGCAGGAACATAATACCACACTTTTATTTATTCTATTTACAGTTATCGAAAACAATAGTAAAAAGATTTATTTAATCAAATGCATTATATATATACTAATTAACAACACGTGGCATGAAGTCGTTACCATACATCGTGCCCCATGTGAGAGAGTTGTCTTGCCATTCTTTCAACATATTAATGTGCTCCGATCGCAAGCGATCGCTTGGCACCGCGCATCCCTAGCGTACATAAGAATTCCGTGCAAAAGCATAATATATCCTAATAGAATTCAAGAAGTACCTATCGTAAGCTGAAGTAGACTGTTACGACCCAGTTGTTGAAATATTTTTCACCTTGTTGTTTTTTAGTGGTAATTATTTCAAGTCAGATGACTTAAATTAACGGCAGACTTTTGCGTGCTTTTTTTTGCTTTGATGTCATGGTGGATATGCCTCAAAAAGGCGAGTAACGTTGCTGTCCACCTGTTTCTGGCATCCTCTCTTCTTTTTGACCCTTTCACTTCTCTATACTAGGTATTTCTGTTTGGGTGTCAATACAAGTGACAAACATCTTCTTGAATACCCTACACAACATCATCTTCTTCATCGAAAATTTGCACTTTATCCTCTGAGTTGTTACAACCTGACGTCCACTTTCCATACCCATATCTACGAGCTAGCTGGATCACCCCCCCCTCATTTGCACACTCATCAATTGGTAGGGCATCATTCGGATATGCTCCAAATATCCTTCCATTGGATCCAACTCTAGTCATGACCGATTGAAACATTTTAGATGCATCATATCCACTATTACTTCCTCTACTTGAGGATGATAATGTGGACACATTATCATCTCTTCCAACTTTTCTCCTCGATGCGGCCCTTTGATTGATACTGTTACAATGATTATCCTTCTTGATTTGCACCAATAAAGACTGTTCAGCTTCATGACTTTCCCATGCCGCTGCTAATATTGCATCACGTTCAACCTCTGCCCTTATACTTATTCTTGATTCCTCAGTTTGCTTGCGGTTTGTATCAGTATTTTTTGTAGCAAACGCCATAACTACCCAATCTTCAATCCCTTCACGCTTAGGATGCCGTTGTTGCTTTTGATTGCAAGGTTCGGCATTGGCATAACATTGCTCACCCCCGTCTTCATTTAATGCTTTGTCATCTGAGAATGCCACTAAATCACCATCCACGCCAACTTCTCCATCCAAGTTCACTGGACTAATAATATCATTGCTATCTACAATCTCCCCCATGAATATTCTAGGTTTCTTTTCTATACGATAATCATGCCCCAATCCATATTTCATTCGAAAGGCTACACTTAGATATCGATATTTTACTTCCGATAACTTTCCCGATGAACCACTTTTGATTGTTTTGTATAACTGTCTCAGCTTGGCCGTGGCATCCATATCTGCCAGCTTTTGTCGCTCCGACTTCGCCTTTGCTTGTGAATTCTTACCTGAAGAAGTACCAAATAGTTTAGATGTGAATCCCATTTTTATCTTTTTACGAGAAGGACCATACTTTAATTCCATCTGTCGTTGACATTCCCTTTCGTATAATATCGTGGGGTTGTATATATGTAACTTAAACAACATTGTTGATACAGTTTTATACATGAGAGGTGTGTAGACATAGATCCATTGAACTGTTAGTAATGTGAAGGTTACTAAAATGTGTCCTCTAGGACCACGCTTTACTAACAATCTATAGTATGCATTTGTTGGTGTTGACGTTATTGGCATACTTGATATTCTTTGAAGTCGAGAATAATAATTGGTAGCATCAGATTGTTCTGTAGCTTTTGTTGCTGCATCAGAATTAATATTTTCCTCGCGTTCCTTATTACCGGTATCTTCTCCATCTTCTACTCGTTCTTCTGTAATATCACCAGGCTCCTCTTCATTTTCATCTTCTACCTCCTCGCTCTGTTTATACTCTTCTTCCACTTTTTCCTCGATTTCACTCTCCTCGTCATCTACGTCTCTCTTTGCACCAGCAATCAAACTGTGAACAATTTCATCTAATAAATCATTATTATCTCCTCCTCCTCGAGGTGTATGAATTATTGGAGAATTGCAATTGTTACTGTTGGTTGAAGGGGGAGTGCTGTCTGTTAGTTCTAAATTATTTGAATTTGTAAGATATTTTGATGATGTTGACGATGAACCAGAAGGTATAGTTAATGTAGACTTATTCTTATAATTCTCAATTGGTGAACTTACTGTTTTATTCGATTGATCTAAGCTGCTGCTGGGTATTATTTGTGGTGGCATTTGTTGCTGTGGTAAGAGTTGTAATGAAGTGTAGATGATGATGTAGAGTTGCATTATTATGGAAGTTGTTCTATAAGCGAAGGGTTAGTTTCTGGTAATCATTACATGGTTCCTAAGGGTTTTATGGGTTTATTAGTTACCATCGTAGACCGAAAGCATGGGAATGTGAATACTCTGAAAGTGTCTGTCAAAAATTCGACTGTGAAAATGACCACCTAGGATACCGTATCCTTCTCTCTCAAAATGGCTAAGTCTGAAAAAAAGCAAGTTTGAGTGCAAAAGACAAACTTTGACCTTGGCATACCACATCAGTAATGATATCTAATACCTAATATTGCACATGATATTAGATCATATATACAAGATATCAAATACCTTACAAATTTAGTGTATCTACATGTTTCTGTACAAGATACATACACCTAAAGAGGGCAGATTTTGCATAAAACACATCCCTTTGAGCCTTCAATTGATAGTGTTGCAGCTCTATTCATAACGAGATATATGCCATCTATAACAACCTTGTCCTCTTCAATTCAGATATGTAGTTGAGACGAATCCCTCCCTATTAGTTGCTATGAAGTTGATTATTGTTTGTGCATACTATGCAAAATCCGCCCTACTCCAATTTGGAGTTGTATGTATCATAATCGATGGTGCCAACATAACCACTACTCGTACCTCATTCTATGCTATATTAACTATCATATTCGGTACGAATATACGAGTGATCGAGCCTGTTGTAGATACATGATCTCTTGTTATTGTTGTAGTTGCACTTAATCCATCAATTTTATATCACTTGTTCTTTTCAGTAGGTAGATGACTCTATCCAACCAACAAATCATATCTACACCAACTTAACTATAATATGAATCAACAGCAATCGTAGGGGTATATTACAACACTTCTCTACTCTGTATGATACGCCAACGCTCGAGTAATTGATATCTTGCAACCACGATGCACATCAACTTCGGAGCGGTCTAGTGATGCATGTACGATGGATAACATATATCGGGCACCAGCAGATCTAGGACGATCATATCGATAGTACGTTGGTATAATGCCATATCTCTAGCACTTGTAGTTATGTAGTATCGGAGCAAAGAAGCAGTAGGCCATTGTTTTAGTAGTTTCGAGGGTGATTTGTGAATTATAAAGGATACCAGTCGTTTTTCTAGAAATTTATTGCGAGAGCACTAACAAAAATTGGTGGTATTTTATCTTACTGTGGGCACTACTCTCGGTCGTTTTTTCACCCTCCGATATCCTCACTTCTGGGGAGTAGGTATCTAAAATTTCTTATAATTTACTGTGTGTCCACTAAGAAAATACTACTTTGGTCGTTTTTCGTGATTAATCTCTAGGTAAGCCCCTCGACACGACTGGTATCCCGATACCAAAAATAAAATCACAGTCACAATCTCACCTCTTCGCCCCGTAGATGACGAAATTCCACTTCTCCTCCACCACCCCCTCATCGATGGCGAGGATATGTGGCTTGTTTCCGGGCTTATTGTCCATTTATCACTGCAGCAATCACCCAGTAGCCGCCATGATATAATATGATTATTGTCGATTAGATTTAGATGACAGCTAGAACTAGAAGCAACCTGAATTAAATTTCGTCACACATATTTGGAGCTCTACTAACAAACTACTATTAAAATGATAGCATAAATGAATGTTTTTTTTTCTACTCAAATATCGCTACCTATAAGACGTTGATATACCAAAATGATTCTACTTGCTATTAGAGAAGCTCAAAAATGCAGTCACCCATTTTGTGTATAGTGTCTCGTAGACCCATATTTAAGTTGGACGAAATAAGGATACCTCATAGGTTTACTTAGTAGGTTGTTAGGTGACGAAATGTTCAGGTTTGAGGTTTGAGCTCAGCCAAAGTTGAAACATATAAGTGGTCATATCTCGATCAATATTCAAAGTTAGATCAAGTTTGGCATATCAGAATAATCAGGAAGTATGGAAGCTGTTCAAAAATGCATAGAAACCAGTAATATTTTAAAAAGTATGACTACTAATAATTTACATGACCATTGAGTGACGAAACATTCTGGTTCATTCTACACGGTAATGGTGGTAATGCGGTCTATCATAGTTGTTTCATATTGACTTATGATTTTGAAAAATGTATTATCACGATTGCAATACAAATTGCAATAATTATTGCCGATTCATGATTCATCATGGATGAATCACGAGATCATCTCGTGATGATCACAAGATTTTTTTGTGGTGCCCAACTACATATCGCCAAAAGGACTATTTAGTGGGCAAAGTCCGCAGCTTCCAGTCAAAAATTTGTCAGGATACCGAATGAAATCCGACAAACCTGCTCAACCAAAATGCAATACAATGGCCTCCAATATTTGATTTTAGAATATGATGACCTCCTAACTATGTACTCATTTATCAATTGGGTGTTGAACCAAGGTCTTGACATATCACCAGACAAACAGCTACAGCATTTGATTCCTCATTATGACTGAATTTAATATCAGCAAGCCTACAGCGTATGAGGAGGGTAATTTAACTATTAACTATGCCACATTTGTCATCCCAAATTATTATAAATACTTATCAAAGGCTTTATGCATTGCAAATCTGCACCGGATATAAACATTGGAATGATATCAATTGGCAACCGTGGGATGACATAGAGTACGGGGACTTTAGACCTTACATTGCATCTACAAGAGTATTAAGAAAGGACTATCAAGAGTGGCATATTCACATATATTAGATAAAATACTTTATGCCGCGGAAAATAAGGAAAGCGTCCTTGCGTTGAAAGAGCACGGCATTACATCACTATACTATATGAATTACTAGAATTAATTCGCACACCAGGTACAATTGTTAGATTAAGGTGGAAGGATCAAAATGATGATGGGCCCTAGGGGCGCCAGTAAAGGTTAGCAGCAGATCAAAGAGAGGGCGGCTCCGGGCTTTTCTCATTTTAGATTTCATGTCAGAGCATGTCATGCCCTTTCTAGGTAGGAATAGTACAAACGTCTAATCCCCCCTTGTAGATGTCGGCACCAGTAGGCCGCAGTATGTTTGCTAATGGTGTATTTAATATCTTCAAGACAATGCGTAAGGATTTTAAGGATTTCGTTGATGTATATTTTGAGGAGAGTGAGGATGGGGACCGTAGTCCGCGTAGGCGGGAGCAGTTTACCCTGTGTTAGATGTATGGAACGGCTTTAGTATTAAAGCATAACAGAACACAATCTCTACTAGGAGTAGTTAACACTATGGCAAGCTAGCTAAAGTAAATACTGACTTGCCTACAGGGCTGTGCAATTTATCCTAATCCTGGAGCAGTGACAAAAGTTAGATAAATTCAACAACCATTGAACTTTCTTTTCTGTACAGATCTCTTGTATTCGTATGTTTTGTATGCAGGAATCATGGATTTCTGTTTGCAGAAAGAGATGGAGAGTGGTATACCTTCACCCATTCCAGATTGGTATACATTCTCAACCGCACCAGCTGGGGGGAAAATTGGATATGATCTGATCGATGCAGCAATTGGCTGGAAAAATGTTACCGTACTGAGAAACATGATAAGCCAACCCTATCGCTGTTCGGTATGTAAGATGGCAGTGTATTGTTCACGTGAATGCCAAGAATACGATTGGAAGGCAAGACATCAGACATAAGAAGGTGTGCAAACATGTGGCAAAGGAATGAAAGTGCAAAGATCTCAGTGCTTTATTTGGAGATGCTTAACAGGAGAACACTCTGTTGCTTCTTTGTATAGATAAAGATAAAAAGATATCTAGAAGAAATGACAGCTTGAACATAGACCATGAAAACTGCCGGCTAGACCTAGCCACTGGTCATAGTGGTAGGTGCCAATAGGTGCCAATTTTGTGAGTAGATGGATACATCTACCAATTTGGTGAAAACTGCCCTCCAATGACTGGCCCTCTAGTACTCTTTTTGTTCACTTACTATCATGATGGTGCATTTGTCAAGATTTGTCAGTATCCAGCTTAAATATTGATATCTCAAAGTAGAAACACTGAATATAAACGGACCATTTCAATAGATATAATGTCCTCAATGGTCAAACCATCATATCTCCATCTTCTTATGTACGAGAGGGCCAGTCCCTGGCGGGCAGTTTTCACCAAACTGGTAGATGTATCTTGAGCTGATGTGCATCCTGGTATCCTATCTACTCATAAAATTGGCACCTACCATCTTATGCTGCATTGATTTTGATGATACGTTATATTCAGACGCATGAAACGACAAGCCCAGGAAGACTCATTTTGAATCTCGTCCAACCTGTGATTTGAATGTTACCCATCCAGTTATTCTCAACAGCAAAGGATGGAATGGCTAAAATCAGTGAAGGACTTATACTAATATTAAGCTTGCCTTTGCTTCAATCTTTCCAATTAACACAAACACCACCCCTTCCAGGATCATCACAAGCAAGGAAGTTTGCATCAAATTCACCACTTCCTGAATAATGGTTGAGATTGGTATTGTCTACCCGTACAAAATCAAGACCTAGTTGAGGTTTGATGTCTTCAAATGCCCATTCAAAAACCAACTCCTCAAACTCCCTTGTTGCACACTGCTCAGCAAACACAGTAGGTCGACGTTGTGTCTACTGTGCATGATCTTTGACAATACTTTTGAGAGCCCTCTCTCCAATTTGGCCAAGAAGTTTTGCCTGATACACGTGTGAAGTTACCTCTGCCACTAATAACATCTTGATTAGTTACATCATCAATGTGAATACGGTTTGTCGTATATATAGACATGGTGTTGTGTATAATGAGCACAATCTATGGCAATTGGTAGTGGTGAATAGATCTACTAATGTGATCTTCTTACAACTTTGCAACAGTAGGTGCCGGTGGTTGCCAGCTGCATTATCTTGATGAGGTGTTACTATTGTGAACACGACACTGCATAATAGCATACACAAAAACAGACATTTATTGGCATGACATCTGTTATCATACAGGCGCTATCACTGCTACCATCAGCATGATATCAGGGGAATACATGATATTGCCAAAGCTATTATCTTGGTCTGATCATCTCGCTTTACAAGATTAAAGGTGATATGTGTAAGTGTAAGCCGTATCTTTAAGGATACCAAAGATATCATAGGCTGGTACGGTCATCAACTCCAGAAAGAGGGTCTACTAAGAGGGTAATAAAGCGTTTGTTACTTATGAATACAACAACATACACCATCCATACATCTGCGGCTCATATAATTGCATCCGTTTAGCTCTATAGTATTAACAGAGTCTGTATTAGTACCAATATTGTCTACATCTACTTCTTCTCCTCCATTATCAAAATTAATATCATTGTTATTATCTGTTTCAAATTGGTATGTGTCATGTTGACGTTGATGGACTAGCATAGTGATGGCATTGTAGATATTAGATAGATTGGCAGTTCTTGTTAGTCCAGATTGTGATGCACTCATCTCCTGAGAAATAGCTGATGCTCTTTGTCTATTACTCAAGAGATTAGTAGATGTCATTTCATCATGTGTACGTTTGTCATTTATCTGACCTAGTTGAAAACTACTCCAAAGAAGGTACAGGTTGTAATTAGATTAGGAGTTGAATCTTTTCGAGCATTTCAAGACGCTAGTACCTGTCTGCCATAGTCTATAGTTGGTAACTTCTTATGTAATATTCTAATATTCTAGATTAGGAGTTGAATCATCGGATAGAAACAGGAACAACCGTTTGCAACACCATTTACCACGCAGTGATCGTTGAGGATGGTTAACCATTATATCTCCAATGATTATATGCTGCACATTATTGTCATCAACAAGCAGAGGATACCAGCTACCATTTCTTATCAGAACAAAAAAATGACAAATAAGTCAGATGGTACAATGATTTGAAATGATATATGCCCGATATAACACCTTCAATTGATGAATCATCATACATAAACTAATATTTGCCAACGGTTTTATTGTTTGAATTCATCTTTCGTTCCGTTGATACTCTTCTTCACTACTATGTGTTGTGCATATTGCATTTGCCATAATTTTACCAACAACGATTTGCAACAACATGACCTCCTTATCTACTCTTCGTATGAACCCCACCAACGGCAACGCCATCCGACCATCCATATCTGTAGAGGATCAAGAGGATGCAACATCAGCTATGCAGGAGAGTCGTCGCCAAAGCCATGAGATTGAAATATTGAGAGCTCTTCTTGCTGAGTATGATACGATGCGTTTTGTAATGGTAAATGGAGGTAAGAATTCATTGCGGAAGAATAAGACGGACATTATGTCACCACTCGATAAAATGAATTTAAAGGAAGTTGACCACTGTATCAAGGAAGGGTTGTTTCCTCACGTGAAGATCAACCCAAAGGGCTGGCATAAGTATAATGATAATCGCCGAACTCTTTGTTAGCGTATAATGGCTGTTGTTACACTACCCGCCGGTGTGGAAAAGGTAGACTATTGGAATAAGCTTGTCGTATTGTTATCAAATGAAAAGTTCTGTGCTATTCATTCCAATTTTAAGAAGGGTTGTCAGTTTTCACTATAGGGAAATACTCCAAAGGGGTTTGGGGATTGTGTATCTGTCTGTCTGTCTGTCTGTCTGTCTGTCTGAAAAACACATTGGTATCTGGTATCTTTTTGAGGTGGGTATCTTAAATTTTATGGTATCCTAAATAAAGGCAATAGCAAAGAGGCAGTTGTTGCACCACACAGCTTTATACATCAATATTGGTTGTTTTGTTCACTACTGGTAGCACGTCGATATCTCACCAATCGTCACATTATCACAACAATTAATTCATCTTCAAGTCAGTTTTCACTTGGAAACTCATTTTGGATCCACCCTTTGGTTGAACTCTTTGTATGTATGTTATTTTGCTGCATGTGGTATCCGGTATCTTTTGGTATCCTATTTTGTCTCGTGGACCATGGATCAGTAGCACCATGATAGGTATCATTATGATATTGTCATGATATTGCCAAGATATGTGATGTCATGCCATGATATCGGGTATGTGATGTCATGCCATTGTCATGCCATGATATCGGGTATGTGATGTCATGCCATTGTCATGCCATGATATCGTATGTATGTAGCACGTAGCGCAATATCATTATCGAGTTGTCATGATGTTGTCATGCATCACGATGTCATGCCATGATATCATTGCAATGTCTTTTTAATTTTTCATAGAGCATATCATTATTTCTATTAAGTACCGCACTAATCATTTGCAATAGTCTTCCCTGTTGCCTCAATTTATATTATCATTAGCATCCGGATAGTAAAGGTAATCCATCTAACGTCTAATCATCAAGATGTATGATTGATACGGTTGATTGTTGAATGAGGTGTTTTCTATTGCAATAGATACTAATCATAACTCTATCATTCCCCCACGCTCTACTATTACTATTATCGAGACATATTAAACTGATTGCCTGATAGATTTATATGCAGCACCTGGCTGTGCATCATTAATAACATCTAAATTGCCTATTCCGTCTAATCACCGAGATATGCAATTGGTGGAGTGAGTCCTCATACACGTAATGTGCAATAAAGGCTTATTATTATTGTGTGGTTGTAATTGTAATGAATCTTTATTATAATATAATATACACTATTGTTAGCACATACATGTAACGGCGGCAAAATAAACCACCAATACTATTGCAATAATATTATAGGGCATCGATGATCTGCGGCGACAGCAGTTGGATTGCGGCTAGCGGGCGGCAACTTTCTCACAAGCAATGAGCGTTAAGAGCGTTTTATTGGAGGCCGCTTGGTGGTTGTCTTTCTTTGACCATTTCATTGGAAGACATTGGATTTCTCGCGTAAGATTAAAAATCACAAGCCAATAGTCTGTGAAAACTGCTGCCGATAGGCCTTGAAGTAGTAGCACATGTCGTTAACATTTATTACATATCATCTAATTATTATTATCTATCACACAATAAACTATGATGTATATCGATACAATCCTACATCATCATATCCGCCGTTGCCCCTATAATATCATATCTATTATGATAGGTTTATTTCAATGCTTTGAAGTAATACGACATAGGGGGTATCAATCGTTATACTGCAACCCCAAATTGAAGTACATCGTTACAACAATAACCTCCCTCTATTCATTGCAATTAAATGAGATACATTGCAATAAACGGCTAGACGGTGTAATGTATGGATTGGTGTAGTGTATGGATTGGGTACTATTAAATAATTAAGCTGGGGTATGCA
>Ga0214481_100570_pt1 | contig 18389 bp, 15 predicted proteins | sample M1_20Mar14CPVII9_4_FD_165057 | JGI IMG/M metagenome (GOLD analysis project Ga0214481, IMG submission 165057) | Marine eukaryotic communities from Monterey Bay, California, United States - M1_20Mar14CPVII9sort6BwellG10 | ecosystem: Environmental > Aquatic > Marine > Unclassified | place: USA...
CAATGGCAGTTGTGTACACTATTGACAGCAACTGCCTTCCCAGGACTTTGCTTCGCCACTTTCATCTTCTTCAATACTCTCTGCCTTGTAACCAAAGTACGCCCCGAGGAAGACAAGGGGGATAGAAACACAACACCACATGGCAGCAACGATGACCAAATCCAAGAAGGGAACACTTGCAGTTGAGCGGAAGAAGGCCAGAATCGTATTGAAGAAGATGAAAGTGGCGAAGCAAAGTCCTGGGAAGGCAGTTGCTGTCAATAGTGTACACAACTGCCATTGACGTCCACGGAAACTCTTGTATAGTCTACTGGAGACATATCCTGCCAAACATCCACAGAGCATGTAAAAGACGAGGGTGGCTGTCATTAAACTTCCACGACGTGCAGGGCTCAAGAAACCAACAGCCGATAAGCAAATGGTAACGAAGCCACATAGACCAATCTGTGCACCCGACCCTACCATGATACAGTACATCATGGGTGAGCTCATTGGGGGACGGAAAACATCAGCGTGTACCAACTTCCATCCACTTTCTTCAGCCTCTTCCTCCTTCTCTTCCTCAGTCAAGGCGGCCATTGCATTATATCCTGCAATATCCCTACGGAGGTTACGTACCAAAATCGAAACAACCAACAACGAAAGGAATAACACTACCAAAATCGAGTTTGTAATTGAATACCAATGAACCTGAGCAGGTACCATATGATCCTCACTCAAATAGACATCCCAACGACTTGCCCATGCAGTTTCAGAATACTTCCACGTAACATCATATGTATAAATAATAGTCTCATCGGGAGCAACCTTCTGGAATGACGTGATGGCACCACGATCCATATGTTGATTCGCCACACATGATTCCAATGGTTTAGTAAATCCTTCCGAACTTTCACCATCCCAGACATATCCACCCTGATACTGTTGATTAATACTCATGGGTTCGACGGCAAATCCAACAACACGATGTCCATCCTTACCCTCTGGGTTATGATATTCTAAAACAATATTAACATGATTATAAACAAATGTTTCCTTCGTATCCTGGGCAATAAAACCAATTGGGAATCCGCCTGCATAATGTGTCTGATGTTGTCCACTACCCATGACACCTACACTTGCCCCTGGTAAATTATCAATAATCCAATTATTATGATATCCATATTTAATATGTGTCCCTAGTGTGTGTGCCTCAACTTTTGTTAATGTTACCTGACATAATACCTGACAATATACCTCCCGTAGCATATTAATGGAATAGGGTGAATTTTGGATTTTATTACCAGTTAGGAACTCGCCTAGATTTTCGGATGCCATTTTTGGTCCACCAGTTGGACGGCAGAATGGTAGACGGTAGTAATCTTTGGGTAGCTGATATTTATTATAATTGTTCATAGTTATTATGTATTGTTGTTGTTGTTGGTTTGGAGGGAGTGGATATTATTGAGAAGGGCAGTATATAAGAATGTTCACATCATGTGTCATTTTGCAATGAAAACAATCATAACAAATAAATAAAAACACTCTTACCTGAGTATGAATAGAAGTTAATGAATTAACCTTCATGGGAACTTCCTCACCCGGATTAAATTCATGTGGACGTACACCAGGGACATAAAATCCATGAGTTGTTTTCAGTACTGCCATTATTAGCACTGATGCCTGTGCTAAACGACTTCGTAGATTTGTCATGATGACGGCGGTGTACTACTACTAAATTCACGAGTGTTTATTGCAATGAAATAGGGAAGAGATTGGTTGTAATGGTGGCGCGGTAGTGGATATGTTATATTAATTAAGGAGAGGTATTGCAATGAGGCCGGTTGTACTACCTGTTTTGCAGTATGACTTAGTCACATTCAAATCACGTGATCTTTACCCGTTTTCGATCACGTAGTTTATTACGTGATTTGAGCACAATTCTGATTTATTAGATGCACCAAATCTCTACGCACGATATGTTTAGGGCAGAGCGGCTTTATTGTATGGTAAAAAGATATTGCTTATATAATAGTATCTAGTATATTGTATAGGAGATTTATTGCGCCACCTGAAAGAAGTTTTACTGAATTGATTTTGTCAACACTTATTCTGCAAAAAAAATACAACACAACATACACACACGCACTTCAACTCATTGCTTACAAACTAAGTTGAGAAGATATACCATTTAAGCTGGATAGTTACCTAGTACCTTCCACCAAATTCAAATTATTTAAAAGCATCATGTCAGAAGAATCGAAACAGAAGACCTCATTTAAAGCACAATCTACTGGTCCTTCACCATCACTCCCATACTGTCCACCAGCTAGGTAAGTAGAAGTTAATTGTGCACAATGGTCACAAACCACCCTTTGATCTGGGCATTCTGTGTTCTGATTGTGAAATCAGTGATCAAGACGACATACTCCTTGGCCGTGGATTGAGTGTTGACTTGTGCATATGCATGGTTTTGCAAATACTAACAAAAACTAACCCCCCTACCTCCCTCTCTTCTTGGATATGCTTGTGACCATTGTGTGGAATCAACTTCTGATTCCCCCTAGTGAATCAATTCTAAGTGTAGTAGGGAATACACCATTAGTTAAATTACAGAATGTTGCTTCACATCTAAAGTGCAATGTGTATGTAAAGTGTGAATACTTCAATGCAGGTGGTAGTGTCAAGGATCGTATAGGACTGCGTATGATCGAGGCTGCAGAGAAGGAAGGACGGATTAAGCCCGGTGATACATTAATTGAACCAACTAGTGGAAATACTGGTATAGGAATGGCACTTGCTGCTGCTGTGAAGGGATACAAATGCATTATTGTTCTGCCAGAAAAGATGTCAAAGGAGAAGGTAGATGTTTTAAAGGCTTTGGGGTGAGTTGTGTGTGTGTCTCTCTCTCTCTTTATGCATATCATACACACAGCATGTGCTAATATTCTTATATACTTACCCATTTTAGTGCTGAGATTATCCGCACACCAACAGAAGCCGCATGGGATGCACCAGACTCTCATATTTCAATAGCACGAAAACTTCAACAAGAACAAGAGAATGCACACATTCTAGATCAATACACAAACATAAACAATCCATTAGCACATTATGATGGCACTGCTACTGAAATAATAAAGCAATTGGATGGCAAGATCGATATGGTTGTGGCTGGGACCGGCACTGGAGGCACGATATCTGGCATCTCGGCAAAGATTAAAGAGACTAATCCCAATGCAAATATCGTTGGTGTAGATCCAGTTGGGAGTATTCTTGCCTTACCAGATAGTATGAATGACCCTGGTCGATTGGAAACATATCATGTAGAAGGGATTGGCTATGATTTCGTACCAGGAGTATTAGATCGGTCCTTGGTCGACACCTGGATCAAGTCGAATGATCATGATTCACTCTGCATGATGAGAAGACTTATTAGAGATGAAGGCCTACTTTGTGGAGGATCAAGTGGCGCTGCGGTTGCTGCTGCCATAGAAGCTGCAGCAACTCTCGAAGAGGGGCAGAACTGTGTTGTAATCTTGCCAGACTCGGTGAGGAATTACATGACCAAGGCATTGAGCGATGAGTGGATGGTTGATCATGAATTTGTGGATAATGATATCATCACGAGGAAGCAGTATGTTGAATGGTGGGCTACTAAACGAGTGTGTGATCTAGAACTGAACACTCCTTTGACCATTTCCTCAACAGTACGATGCAAGGATGCTGTTGCATTACTCAAGAGAGAGCGATTTGATATGGTGCCAGTAATTGATGATGAGGGAGGATCCATCATGGGTGTGGTAACTGAGGGAAATATGAGTAAAATGATCATCTCGGGAAGAGCGAATCCCAATGCTACGGTTGCAGACGCTGGTGTTATATACAAAACATTTCGAAAGCTCACCATGAATGCCTCCTTGTCTGATCTAGCATCTGCCTTGGATATAGAACCGTATGCCTTGGTGATCACTGAACAGAGATGTTATGCAGGACGGAAGAAGAAACGATCAGGTAATGAAGAGGCATCTGCAGGTGTACCAAGCTCCGAGTCCAAGAATGAGATGAAAGTTCATACGAAAAGTGTAGTTTCTGGTATTGTCACGCGAATCGACCTGCTTGAATATATAAGTAATATCGAAGATGAAGAAGATTGATTGTCTTTGTTTGAGGCTGAATTGTGATCAAATGAATTGTTAGGGTGTGTAATGCTATTAATGGAAGGTTGTACTTGTACTCAGAGTTACCCTCTAGATACGTAGTCGGTATCCTAGGAATATAGCTGCAAAAATGAATAAGATATGATATGTTCACTAGAATATGATATTATGCAGCTAGTTAATTGCTCTTTTTTGCCCCCTCCAATATGATTTGCTCGTGCTCTGGTGTCATATCTTCGGCGACTCCATAGGCATGGCAAGCTACGTTTAATGCACGGCTGACATTGTATGGGAAATGATCAGACATCATCGTGGGTGCTGTTTCAATAAGTGAGATTAGAAGAAGGTTGTGACGACATCATAATCATTAAGTTGAAGACATTGAACAATAACTTACATATAAAGATCTCTGACAGGTCCTCACTTGAAGTCCATCGAACTTTATACCGTTTTGTTTCCAAAGGTGAATAGCCACAGCACACTACACATTTTGTACACTTGAGCAAACAACTGCAGGGTATATTATCGTATTTAGTCGATGTTCTAACAAGCTGTATGATACGCCCTATTTGAAGAGAAGTAATGTGAGAAATATGGGTGAGATCGCACCAAGAAGAGACCATGAAATGAACAAGATACAGTCAAATAACTCACCAGGCAATGTCATGTTAATGTTTTGTCTATCCCTCTCTTGCTGTCTTTCAATCTGTCTTTGCTTGAACTCTTCAAAGTTACTCAGAAAATCACTAGCCGGTATCTCTTCTCTTCCATGCAGTAACTTATCTGGGAGCTCTGCTAAAGTAGATTCGTTTGAGTGTTTATAGTTTGAGTCGAAGACTTTATGCTTGGGTACCTTTATACGAGCAATAATCTCTACCAAATCATTACGAAGATTGACTAATGAATGATATGAGAGCCTTGGAACAATGTCGTTATGCAGCACATATGAACAAACAAACTCCTTCGATTCCTCTGCCATTCTCTCACTGAATACACAGCCTGGTGGGCTAAACCCGAGAACATAGAGCTTTGGATACTGTTTCCTCAACATTAATCCAAGGACAGATGCCACTCCTGGAAGTTTAACATTTGACGGTTTATTGAAGATGAAAGAGAGGAGATAGTAACTTCTGTTAGTATATTTGGCTTGCAAAGACAAACAGAAAAAGATACAGGCCAAATGAAGTACTCAAATCACCAATACTTCATACCTGCACCAAGACTGTGCCCGATGATGCGTAGACCGTAATCTGGATTGTCCTTCAGCACCTTTTCTAGTATTTGGTGTGATCGTAAATCTTCTTCAATGAACTGTGCCCCGCTTAGCATGCCACTGTGGACCCATTCCCCTGATCCGTCAAAACAAAACTCATTGCCCAAACCTTCTAATGATACAGGGGTAACAGTTACGTCAGTTATCATATCTTCAAATGACAATGTTCCTCTCACTGTTAAGACAATCGTCTTCCATCTCTTATCCCGCAATATCAAGTAAGGGTTTACACCAACCTCGTTTCTAAAACTGTATGTTGCGAACATGCACATGTTATATATGTAATATAGAATGAGAATCAAAGTGTAGAAAGAAGCACTAGATACCAATGAACACAGACTTACTTTGCATATAACAAATCTTCTTCATCAATGCCAAGAGATTTGAGAATTGTTGCCTGTTTCCAACCACATGCATCAGAGCCAAGTATTGTCTCATCTGATCGACAACAGCGAGGGTGGCAAATGGAATCAGCTGTCAGCTCGCAGCATCCCGTGCATTTGTGAGTCCAAAGGTACATCATCCAGGAGTAAGATGCCAGCGCCACAGTGCAATATCGACTACCTTCGCCTAATACTAAACAATCATATTGACTCTGAGGTGATAAAACATTTGATATCATGGGTTGAAATTCCATTGAACTTTCTTTGCGGATTAAACTGAAATCAATCCGCTGCATTGTCTCTCTACGAGTCAATAGCATGTGTCTAAAATGTTCAAGTTCATTGTCGGTAAGTTGTTCACTGATAGTCGTCTGCCCTTCTTCTTGGTGTGTCGACAGACCCATTTCAATATCATCTTCTTCCTTTTTATTTGATGTTTGTATGCTTACAGATCTTTGTAATGATGCAGAAACTCCACGCATGGACTCAGCCTTGTATGTGCTTTCTAATTTGAAGAGTTGTCTAAACATTTTAGTAGCAAGCTTTCGATCCTTTGCAAACAACCCACCATCTTCGAGGAGCACTTTCTTCGCCTCAATTTGTTTCTGTTTCTGTAGATTGACTAAGCAAATTAGAGCTGCGGCAATATCGGATGGTACAATATCAAGACTTCCTTCATCATCAAGGAAATCTGTTAATGCAATAGCCACATCGGCATAACTTCCAGCAGTCAAGTGCTGCCCACCACAAAGGTAACATGTCATGAGAGAAGAGCATTCACAACTGTGTTAATACAAAGAAGACGGAATGAGAATTAGATTGTGTATAGAGTATACGGACCAAAATACATGCCGACATACCATCTCTTACAACAGAATTGCCAAGATCGTTGAACTTCCTCTAGACTTCTTGGATCTCTTGGTCTCAATCTTCGATAAGCTTTATGTATCCTCTTTCTTAATATTATGAGCAGGTTAATCATTGGGAAGAAGGCATCACATGCCATTGTAGCTATTAATACTCTTGCAGAAATATACCAAGTTCTATCATCTGTCGGACATCTCGAATATGATTGGTCTATTTCCAATCCAAGTGATATAACTTCTGGAAGATTTGAAAAGTTGTTGCTTGCACACTCACAGAATCTATCTGTCAATAACAAGGCAACGACTGCAAAGATGAATCCTGCCGTTCGTACTAACATCATTGGTACCATATTACATTTGCATAGAGGTACCAATTTACTTCTTTTTTCAGTTTCAATAGGTGTGCCCCTACCTGAGATGATAAACATTGCAATTTCAATGGCTGCTCCAATCACTCCGTAGATTAGTATGAAGATGCATCCTGCCAAGGATATAGTATACCAAAGCCAATAATCTTCTGAGTTTCTAATACAGCCAGTTTTAACAAAGAACTAGACGCGACATAGTATGAATGAGAAGGTGCATCATCGTTGTAAACATAAAAATAACATACATACACTCACTTCGGGAGTATGATTAAAGTTAATGATATGATAAACGACGAATATAATCAAAGATATTTGAACAAGACGGAGTAATAGTATCAATGATGATATTAAGCGTAAATCATCTCCTCCAAAGATTAATGGTTCCCATACCACCTTTCATGAGTTATAATACAATACAATACAACACAACATAGGAAATTAGGTAGAGATGAAAGGTGGTGATGTCTTTATGTCAGAAGAGAAAAGAATGATGTACCTGAAATGAGGTGATACAAAAAACGACTGTCAACTTACGAGGGCAGGCATGTTTGTTGCAATTATTTATAAAGAGAATGATATAGTGCTGCTATCCAGTTCTCTATTCATCCAACAATAGCCAGGATCCAAAGCATCGTCCAATCAACTCTTTCCGTGTGAATCAACCAAAAGTAGTAAGTATTTCTTGAGCATACATAGGAAAAAGATATTATGTTGGTATCTTTTGGCACAATAATGGACTCCCTATTAAAAGAAACCCTTTTCGTTTGAGGGCTCAATGTTTTGAGGGCAATGAAAACTTATTGCAATAGAAGCCTCCTGAGTCAAGCCCAATTTGCAGAGCGGTACTAGGGGCTAAAATTGTCTCCAAAGTACAAACATGAGCCCATTTCAAAATCTATTGCAATAAGCAACAACACAACTTAAACTTGCCTTCATAATTACAACAACAACCACCCCTACCAAGGTTATATATCATCATCATAATAACAAGATAATGAATCGCTCAACTATCATCGTGGCACTCCTTGGAGTTGCCGTCTCTACTACCAACACCATTGTTGTTACCGCCAGTAGCATCCCCGCACCATCACCCGCCACAGCATCCGATTGGGCTGATGTTGCTGATGAAGTATGGGGTAATGCAGAAGGAGGAGGAGGCCGATCACTCGAGGATCTATCCGATATGCAACGTCGTCGTTTGTCAACTTCGTCTCCAACCTCGTCTCCTACCACTGATACAATCTATCAAGGGGATACACCCACGCCGGTTGCTGCTGGGGAAGGTGTTCCTGTACCTGCTACAATCTCAAATAAAATTGAGATTACAGGTTTGCCCCCTCCCTCCCGAAGATTATCATCATCCGCCGTACAACGTGACCTTGCGGCCGTTTCTTGTTCATCCTTGGATATTGACAGGGATGCATACGGGCAACAACTAGGTTCAGATTACTGTCCCTCACTTGTAGCTGACCCTAACATCGATGAGTGTGAGGTTAAGAATCTCGTACTTACCTGTGATGCAACAGGTCCAACACCTACTCCCACTGGAATCACATTGACTGTTGATTTTGACCTCGACATTGTAGTTGGCTGTACGGCTACACCCTGTGATGCGGACGCAGCCGAAGCAGCAGTTGATGCCGCCGCTGCGCTCGCAAAGAGTACCTCCAACACTATTACCACTACTGCTGGTACGACAATCCCCACTACATCCGGAGGTACCATCTCTGTTCCCGCAGGTTCAATTACCATTACGGAAGAGGTTTCATCCAATGCTGAAGATTTTAGTAACTGGTATCCCCTTTCATATGTTGGAGAAGATGGCAACACCTGTACAAATGATGGTGGTCATCCCGGCTGGTGTAAGTATTATATTGTTGTTTATTATTATTATATATATATATATATATATATATATGCATATCCAAAGAACAACAACTCACCATTTCTTTCTCACCCCTTCTTCTATTTAAATCTAACAGTGAATACTGGACTTATCAAGAGTAGCCTCAAGGATTGCTGTAAACACAATTACAACTGGGCCGAAAACGACTGCGTCGTCGACGGAGGAGGAAACCCCGCAAGTTTAGATGGATATGGAGATTTTTACATTAATTATGACTTTGAAGCTGATGAACAATTCTGTGTCAAGAGTTGCCCCGAGGATACCACTGGTATTGAAAATTGTGCTGGTATAGCAGAAAACTGGGAAGTGGCCGCAGGCCTATATACAACCGCTGAGAAGTGTTGTGATACCTTTGGTTGGTTTGGTAATGGTTGGGATAAGGAGAAGTGTATTTACAAGTCTGAGAATGCTGACCTTGATGGTTATGTATACGTTGGTAGTGGCAAGTTTTTTGTACCATGGGATTGGGAAGGATGTCTCCAAGATAATGCAGACAACGAAGAGAAATACGAAAATGGAGTGCAGGAATTTACCAGTCAGGCCGAATGCTGCCGTCAAGTTTTTGGTTATGTGGAAGACGGTGATGTCACCGGCTGCTGCGAGGGTGGCAAGGCATGTTAAGATGTTATGGCCCTCCCCTTCCCCTCGGCAGTACACCCCACACGTGTGTGTAATCCCCCCAAGACGACCCTCAAGAATTTCCATAATTTATTATACCCTGTGTATAGCGGGTTAGGAATAGAAATATATCCCCAGACCTAAAAGAACCCAAGCTTCTGGTATTTGTTAGTCTAGAAAAAGTTTAAAAGATAAGATGTGATTAGTTTATTAAAGACTTAAGTCTTGTAGCAATGTCTTCATCCCCACACTCCCTCGAAGAGAAATGGGATAATAAAGTCTCTTTACGAGGCAGACTAGGAATAGACTTTCTATCCTATTTTGTTACACTACAGACTGCTAACCAAAAAAAATATCCTCATTCACAATATAATTCGGACTCGGCCGGCATACCTTCATAGCACCGATACAAACTTCTGGTAATTCGTCATCACTTCGCCCTTCTATAACGAAACCAAATGTCCAAACAGACTTAGGTTAAAGACACCAAGGCATTCAAGAGGAGAGGTTGGACAGTTTGTTAGTGAAGGTACAAAACATATCTTGTGCACAAAATAGTACTACTTTAGCTCACCTTGTCAAAGTAATCCTTCAGATAGGCCATCGCTTGTTTAAACAGATATGGGAAAGGGTGGAGACTAATATCAAACTCCATTGCATTAAGTGTTGGATAGTCAGTGAAGAAGCCCGTCACTTGGTTGCGCTTAATCAATACGGGCTTCCCGTTATACTTGGCAATATAAGAAGGGCAGCCCAATTCTTCTAGGTTAGCTGCCGGAATGAGCTTGAACCTTGCTTGAAATGATGGATCGTTGGGTGCTTCTTGACAATACCTCTCCCAAAGACGAACACCATTTACTATCCGTTTTTGAACGTCAGTTTCTGAATCACTTGCATCAATAGTGTGGTCATAGTCAGTAGCAGTGATACGCTGGAGTATAGTTCGAGTTTCGGACCTCATCTTGAAATACCCGACGATAGTTATACCCTGGCCATCATCAGAACTTTGACCAAACCTTGGAGCCTCCGTAGGAATTGCAATCGATACAACAAAGATATCAGGACTCTTCCATGTTTTATTCATCTTTGACGATTCTTCTACTAGACTGAACTTGTCATCAAATTTAACCCTGGTAGCTACATCTGTGATGCGACATCTAACAGATGAAAAGACATCCACGGCAACACACTCATAAAGCTCTCCTGGACTTGGTATCTTTTGTTTCGTTGTCAAGTAACCATGACTACGAACGTCTACTTCACTTGAACTTATTGGTATCCAAGATGGTACTGGCTGTCCACTTTTATTGACATTTGGATCTTCTTCGTTTACAACTTGCACTGTGGTATCGCCCGCAATTGGTTTGTGACCTTTTCTTGCAACAGCAGTTGAAGAAGATTCCGATCTTAACTGTTGTTTTCGTGCACCGGCACTTTTACATTGTAGTGAGTGTTTGTTGGGACGTGTACAAAGCTGCCAGATTGCAAAATTGGCAAACACTACTAATTTCCAATACTGAGCGATTGACGTTGAGGAAGCTCTAGCAATAATCAAGGCCACATTGAATAAAGCCCAAACAATGTATACATTCACTCCTGCTATCATCCATTGAGACTTCGCATTCTCAGGTAGGCCTCCTGTGATAATGGAGCGAGTTGTGTGAGATACTGTAGTTGCCACATCACTATTGTCACCAACAAGAGCTCTATCAGCAATATCATTCTCATTCTCCCGACCGCGTTTAATACAGTACTCTTCAAGTGTCCAGTCATGGTTACCATCAGCTACCGCATCAACACTAGACTTGACAATAACATCCGTCAGTGCCGCCAACCACTCCATTAACATACCATGACTAACAAAGCAAAACTTCCATTTAGTTTCTGATTTGACCTTGATCGATAAACAAAAGGGAGAGGGGGCACCTGAGTGTCCCATGCTAGCCGATACCGATGCACTTTCTTTCGATAAATCGAGTATGCCACGGGGTGTATTGTCTGCGGCAGAAGAATGCCCAATACCAGTAACTGAGGCAAGACGAGTCAACTCCTCACGTGCTGTTTGTATCCGTTGTTCAGCTACCTGTGCTGCCTGACCGAATATATTCCCTAACTTCTTCGAAGCGGATATATCAGTATCATTATTATTGCTGTTGTTTGGAGTTGTTATACTTTGTTCTCCCTGCTCTGCAGAATTTTCTGCAGCATTGTCATCTTGAGAGGGACTACGAGGAGTGCTAATTCCGCTTGGAGGAGAAACACCACTATTCTTCATAGCAGTACTATCCTCAACCTCCTTCTCTTCCTCCTTCTTCTTCTCTTCATCGGTTCTATAATATATCAATTTACTACCCCGTAATTCCACAAAACGTTTCTCCCATGCCTTGATGGTACTATGTTTACCAAATCCCGATCGTCGTTTCCATAGTATACCCGAGATTATTACTGATTCGTTAGTAGTGTCAATATCATCTATGGAAGTAGTTCCAGACTCGGTACCACCCAACTTGTTGCCGGGTAACATGTTGGTTATACTTTCATTTAATAGTGGTAATGGTGGCATATTAGGCCATAGACCCTTATTAGTCGAAGATGTGGGTGTTGATTGAACTGGTGATGGGGCACTACCAAACCCTTCCATCTTCTTCTTTCCCTTTGGTGACATTTCTAGTTTTGATGTTGTATCATCTCCTCCACTATCCTCAGTGGCACCACCACCACCACCACTAGTATTGGATATCTTCATACTCTGATGTTGTACAAATTTACCTAAATCAGATCCCCATTGCATGGGTGGTTTCTCCTTCTCTTCATTAATAAACTTTTTAAAGTCTGTACTTATCTGTTGTCCGATTAATTGTAAATTATGTGACTGAGACTGTGACTGCTGTTGCTGTTGTTGTTGATTATGTAATTCCTTCGCCTTTGATACACGCTTCGCCTCCTCGATTAACTTTTGTTGCTGTACGTCTGGTTTAGCTATTAATTGCAATTGTTCGGGTGTTAACTTCTGTCCATTGGACGCGGCTATTGCCATTGCTTGTGCACGTAGTATAATTGGGTCAGTTTCAGCATCTTCGTCGTCATTCGATGGTGGAATACTTAACTCATTGAAGGATGATTGGCGGTATACATCATTCTTTAATGTTGAAATATCTTTATTTGGTGATATATAGTTAGGTGATTCTGTTGTTTGAGAAAAGAGAGATTGAGTTTTCCCATTGCAATATATAAAGTATGAACACATGATTTGCACATAACGACAGACACAACTGACCTGGATGTAATGCACTGTCAATTTGAGATTGAGTTGGTCCCGAGAAGGATGATACTTGATGTATCGATGATGCTTCGGAATCATCTTCAATAAGGCTCTCTGGATGATGAACATCATTGTTATTATTGCGAAATACCTGCTTTCTACTAGTACTTTGTGTTGTTGAGCTATTATTACCACTCAACTTGGATATATAATGAGGATGACCCTCGGCAGCTAATATTGACCATGCCTCTCGAGCTGGATATATCTTACCAGTTGAGGTATGGTAGTATGGTTCTTGACTATCTTCTGATTCTGAACCAATACTAAAGTCATCATCGTTATACTCAACTTCATAATTTTGTTGGTTGAAATTAGATGTCATCTTGATATCAATAGTATTGCAACTAGCAATACTAACGACGTCACTGAATTGTTCCCAAGTTACACACCTAAATAACTCACGCCAGAAATCAATATACCGATATCAATAACCATCAATCAATCAAACCAACAATCCAATCCAACAACAACGACAACAACAATAGTTTTCATGTTTATATGATGAAAACTCCTTCTTGGGAAGAATTTGACCACCACCATTTGAAAGCCGCTTCGCTCGCTTTATGTAAGCTTTAAAGGCGGCGATGTATTGTATACCAGGCTGTGTAAAGTATATGACCTTCCATAAACCATATCACCAAGAATTTCTTAGTTTATCAGCTTTATCTCGTCTACCTCTGACTCCATCTCGATCACTGCCCATCCTCGTGTAATATCCTGTCGCCTAACTCCCATTTGTACTGACAGACGTCTTGCAGACTGGGCAGATACCATTAGACTTTAGCCAGCGATTTACACACTCAGTATGGAACCCATGTAGGCAGGGTAACGATGTCCTATCATCGCCAGACTCGAAATCTTCCAAACATATGGAACACTGTCGTTTATCCTCGGGTAGTTCGCTTTGTGGGTCACCAACTTTTGATACTGGAAGTGATGATATAGCTCCCGACGATGCACCACGATTCTCACTTCCATCACCAAACCTCTCCAGCAGCTGTTCGTAGCTCATGTTATCAATACTGTCACGAGGGGCACCGCCGTGGTGCCGGCCAAACATTGATCCAGTATGACGTTGGGATTGAAAACCTAACAACCGTGCTAATATGGCACTGTCCATATCTTCTGCACCCGACCTACTTCCTCGACCATACCCTCCTCCACTACTACCTGAAGGTGCACGGTATGCTCGGGCCATTTCACTCACAACATCTCTGCCCATTGCAGATGGGAAATACGAGCCACCGCCTCGACTTGCACTACTCATCCCATTGGTATTTGTTGGCCTTGAAGGGTTGCCATGATGACATGCAGCACAAGCAGATAAATGATTTGCGTTTAGCAAGGTGCACCTTGGACAATTCCAAGTTCGTTGTGAAGATTGTGATGACGCAGCGGCGGCACTATGTGTACTCGTTCCTCTCCCTCTTGCACCTCCAGAAGAACTAAAATCAGTACCACCAGTAGTCGATCTAGCAGTATTATCATTCCTTCTTCCTCTACCTCTTCTACCACTAGCACCACCATCAGCAAAAACTGTAGCATTAAATGATTGTGCCGCATGAGAAGAACTAAGTTGAGATTGTTGTTCTCTAACCCCACCCCCTGGTTGTGAATGTCTACTACCAATTGCAGCATTAGTTGATGTATTATTTGCAGTAGTACTAGGATTTTGTGTCCTCCTCTGATTACGGCTACCCATATATCTAATAGGTGAAGAAGAGTCATCTGATGATAAATTAACAACTTCTTCATCATCGCTACAATCCGTGTTATTCCTACCCTGTCTATTTTCATGCCAACGCTGCGCTCTATTACGTGCATCTACCTTCTCTTTTTGCGACATTTTCCTATTTGGAGATGTTGTTGGTGATGATAAATTAACCACTTCATTATTAGTAGTAGTAGAAGTATGGCGCGATGGTGCATCAAGATTGGAGACTGCCAATTCACGTTGGTTATTGTTATTTGCTCTCCTCTTCCTATCGTTACTCCATTGTCTAGCACGGTCTAATTGCTCCTGTTTCTCTCTGCTGTTCCTACCCATATTCCTTGCAGGTGATAATGATGGAGATGATGATACACTCAATACTTCTTCGTCTTTTTGAAAGGGTCTCTTTCGATTTTGTTGTGGTGGAGAGTGTGATGATTCATCATCTGATGACACAAGATCAATCATATCAGATGTGGCCATGTTTCGATATTCCGCTGAATTATGTAATATGTTAATCTTTGCTAATAATTGGGCTGCCGTAAATCGCAATCGGCTGTTGTCTGTCTGTATGTTATGTTGTATATATACTTATTAGTCTATGGAGACCATACCTCATACCACTCACGTATAATCGGTAATCGGCTGTGTCTGTTGTGTTACTTGGTTGTGAGTTTTATTAAATAGTTTTCATGTATTAGAAACTCCTTAGTGAGAGGATACACTCAGTAATGACGACGGCACGTACGGGTTGACTCGAACACCAAGTCACTTAGAGTGGGTAGAAGGTACTATCTACGTATCGAATCCTACTTACATTTAAATACTATGGCCTAAGTCAAACATATGATTAGCGGCTTACTTCTACATTGACTCTTCTACATAACACATTCACTCCAACCTATCAATATTCAATCAAAGACAATTTTCGTAGCCTTCTTCATCGGTTGCCCACCTCTGGGGCCAAAGTTACCATATAATTTGTGCTCCTTCTTCTTGATGGTACTTCCGAACTTCATCAGTTCGTCAGGAATAGGTTGTCCCGCTTGCTTCATTACCTGCTGTAGTTCACCAGCATGACTTTTATCTGAAGGCTGGAAGAATGTATAACTAATACCATTCTTGCCAGCTCTTCCCGTCCGACCAATTCTATGGACATAATCTTCAATAGTTAATGGGAAGGTATAGTTCAAAACAACCTCAACATCGGGTATGTCAAGTCCACGAGCAGCGACATCTAGAAAGGAAAAGTAGAAAAAAGCATAAGTTAGATTGAACGGTTGACTTAGAAGAGGGTCATTCCACTTCAAAGATTGTATATTAACAAGTAAAAACTTACCAGTAGCAACCAATATCGGACATGACCCATCCTTAAACTCCGATAACGCACGCTCCCGTCCTTCTTGATTCTTATCACCATGAATACTAGCACAACTGTGCCCCCAAGACGATAATGTACGTTCCAATCTTGCCGCTTCCTTCTTATATAAAGCAAATACCAATATACGATCACTACTACGTTTCCCGGCGGTATACTTGGTTAGTAATGTCCGTAACTTACTTTCACGATTCCAATCTTCAATAACCTCGACTGTTTGCTTCACTCGTTTGTTAGCCGATAATGCATCATCAATGGAACTCTCGCCATTACTACCAATGATAGACTCGAAACCAACATATATACATATGGGATTGATCATAAATTCCATTGCTAGTTGTTGGATGGCTGCTGGCCATGTCGCACTGGAAGATTCGCGTTTCACAGTTTATGAAGATGAAGAGAGGAGATAGTAACATTTGTCAGTGTATGTGGTTTGCAAAGGCAGTCATACAAAGGCTAATGAAGGCCAAATGAGGTATCCAAATCGCCGAGTCTTTATATTGAACACACGAATTCATAATATGAAACAATACTAACGCGAACTTTCCTGAACATGGCAGTTTGACGAATTGTCTTATCTTGACATTGGGAAATGATGTATCGTACATCCTCTTCGAATCCCATATCAAGCTAAGTTAGTAGATATTGATTGGTATAATATAAAGGTAAGGTAAGAGAAGTAAATTGTAAGATTGTAAGGTTAGTATCAGAAAACCCAAAGAACACTAGCAAGGAAGTAGATAACACACAAAGATACAACAACAAAAAACTTACCATACGATCAGCCTCATCCAATACCAAATGACATACATTACCCAACTTACAACTACCATCATTAATTAAATCTTTCAATCGTCCAGGTGTACCAACGATACAATCAACTCCCCTCCTCAATACATCCTTCTGTGAATGTTTCGGCACTCCTCCATAAATTACTGTAGAGGATAAATTCACTACGGCGCCGAATTCAGATAATACAGCTTGAGATTGCATTGCCAATTCACGTGTCGGGGCCAATACTAACATTCGTGGTGATCTGCCATGTTTATTAGACAAAGATTTATTGGTTGACATTAGAGATAAGGCTGGCATACTAAAGGCTAGTGTTTTACCCGAACCTGTTTCGGCAATGCCGACTACATCCTTGTATCGTCCGTTGGAATCAGAGCTTAGTAGAATGGGCTATGTGTATGTGTGTGTGTGTATAAGTATATGTTGAGCATATAATGTGTGTTAGTTATATGTGAGTGAGTATTGATAATCCGAGCATATGATATCTGAGAAAGAAGAAACACACAAGAACTTACCCAACACTGTGCCTGAATAGGACTAGGTACCTTGAACCCATTAACATTCGTACATTGTTCAAGTAATGCTTTATTAATACTATCAATATCAAATGTCTGATACGGATAATAGGCTGTATTACTATCTAATGACTTTGTTACTTTTTCATTCTTATTTGCATCTTTTAATACTATTTTATTTTGGGTACGCCATTGTTGGATTGATGTATTGTCAGTGTTAGTAGTAGTGGTGGTAGTGGTGGAAGAGGACTTCTTTTTATCCTTCTTGGCCTTCTTTGCTGCTTTTTTAGCAGCCTTTTTATCAATAACAATATCTGTTGGCGTGTTAGTGTTAGTATTGGTATCCTCACTACTATCCATAGACTTGCGCTTCTTACTACTTTTCTTTTTCAAAGTAATAATCTTACCATCAACTACAAATACATCATTATGTTTATCACTTACTAAAATTGATTTAATACTATCCTTACTAATACTATTTGATTCGAATTTACTAAGTAGTGATTTAGTTAATTGTTTAATCTTCAATGAATTGGAGTCGGAACGTTTTAATTCCTTCTTTGCTGCTTTTATTACTAGTGATGTGTCATCGGTAGTAGTTGAGGAGGCTCCCATGATTGTTAGATGTTGGTGGCAGTGGCAGAGGTGACAAAGTAAGCTTCTATTGTCTATGCAAGCTAAATGAGTTGCATGTTTTGAATGGCTGTCATTTACTCCCTCCAGTGGCAGGTTAGCGAGCCTCAAACATCAACAATTAATGGCCAATTGACAATACGATAAGAGAGAGCAAGTAGTATTCGTCATCAATATGGTTCGCCCCCTAAGAGCGTCACCTGCCTATATGGTAGCCGCTGCTGCCATCATCTTATTGTCCATCAACAACAGTTGCAATGCATTTATTACCCCTACATATCACTCACCCACCAACAAAGTAACATCATCAATATATGGTAAGAAAAGGAAGGGTAACACACCCGGACCAAACTATAAAAACAAAACTCACAACCAAAGAAACAGGAAAAGGCATCAGTCAAAGAAGCAAGATTCGATGCCGCAACACGTCAATTCATGTTTACATTAGTAGGATTATCAAAAACATTACCAGATAAGTCCAA
>Ga0214481_100571_pt1 | contig 18379 bp, 16 predicted proteins | sample M1_20Mar14CPVII9_4_FD_165057 | JGI IMG/M metagenome (GOLD analysis project Ga0214481, IMG submission 165057) | Marine eukaryotic communities from Monterey Bay, California, United States - M1_20Mar14CPVII9sort6BwellG10 | ecosystem: Environmental > Aquatic > Marine > Unclassified | place: USA...
GAGAAGAAGTGTTGCAATAGCCGCTGCATCGCAACCACCATTTTCACCGCATCCATCAGTTATGGCCAAGGATATAGAGTTGTTACTTTGCAACATTGGGGTGTCTCGTAGATGTTCACTACATACCATCGAGAATATAATACAACAGAGCAGTAGACATTGCAATGAAGATGATATTGATAACAACGAGGCGGCGAATATGATTGACATTATTGCTCAAATAAGATCGATATGACATTGATCGAGTTGATATAGAATGAGTGCCTATTAGTGTGTTCTGTGCTAGTAGCGACGAAACAAGAGGTTGCAGGTCACACCAAGACTCTTAATGATGAATGCAACTTATCTACATCACAGTCATTAGCAATAGACAGCCGATACAGCTTGACTTTGGGATTTGTACATAAATATAGAAAAGAAACAAAACCGTTACCACAAATATCTTCTTCTTCTAATTGTATGTACTACTGATATGATATGCTTATTATAAGAAGTTATCATGTTCATATTCAACCTTTGCCAAGCTCAATCCACAAGCAGGAGCAGCATGTACTTTCAAACTATTCAATGTTTCAGCAGTCAATGATGTATTCATGTCATCCTCCTTCTTATCTAACAATAGTATCGGAATGTCCTCTAGTCTTTGTTTGCCTCTTGCAACATCAACCACAAAACCAACAAGCAGTCGTACCATAGATCGATGGAATCCTTTTGCTTTGAGAGTAAAAGTTGCATTCATCACCGGCGGTAGTGACTTATCTTCCTCTTCTTCTGATTGTATATCAACACTGAACTCAAACAAGTCAATGACATGATCACTGCTGGTATCTTCTGCATTGCCTGTTGTATCATCAGCATTTATACTCTCCATCTTCTTTCGCTCATCCTTATGTACAAAGTTGTCAAAGTTGTGCTTACCAATAAACATATTACATGCTTGATGAAGTAGTGAAGGATTCAATGGCCAATGGCATAACCAAACTGTATTTTGATCATTGACACGTCGAAGAAGGTGAGGCCCAGAATTGCATATAGGATGGAGTAGCTGTGCTTGATTTCTTGTATCTGATGGTTCCATTTGTTGTTGTTGCTGTCTGTTATTATCAGATGCAGAAGCAGATTGCTTCTCAATACTACTTTCATCATCATCATTCAGGTAGGATAGACATCTAAATCTCAATTTATATATATAAGTTTTGCATTCTATTCTCTTCCTTGGTTCAAATGGATTGTATATGTCGGTATATAACCGTATTGATCGTATGATAATATCAGTCGGAAGTCGAGTACTAAGAGCACGTCTTATTTGCCATAAATCTATCAATGTGCGCGTAGCTGTATTCTTCTTGTCATTAGTCTTCTTGTCATTATCGGTTGTTACTTTAGTAGACATGTGTTTGTTGAGTATTTGGTATGCATCTTGTAAATGCTCAATGCAATGTTCAGATAGTGTCTCCTTGTTAATATCACCTTCTTCTTTGCTGTTGGTATCCTCATCACATATGCAGTTATCATCATAATCTATATTCAACAACTCTATCGGTATATCAAATGCTGCCACTTGACTGGTAGCATGTACTCCCTTATCTGTCCTCCCGGCACCTCGAACTCGTAGTGTAGCAATTGATAGATTTGTATATTGCTGCAATGCCATTTCAATTTCATGTTGTATTGTTGATGATGTCCTCTTACTCTTCTTTGCCTTCTTGTTGGAACGTTGGTGATTGCTTGATGATGTATCGATATGTGTAGCAGTCTGCCGTTGGAAACCGGCGTATTCGTATCCATTGTACTCTATTGTCATTACAAATGTTAGTACTTGTAGCCGTATACTATTATTGGATAGATCACTCATCTTCTTATCAACTTGCTCTGAGATGGTGTGGTCGGTAGTTCGTAGTCATCTATCTACTCACGGAAACTTTTTCATCACGCCGCCGCCTCTCTGATGTCTGATATATATTCCAACCCTTGTCCTGGTATAATTGGATCATTGATTTGATTTGTTATATCAACGTTTGGCACTACACTACTACCGTATGTTTGGAAAGAAATGCAAAAATAAAAACGGAGGAATTTATTTTGAAGTCAATATTTGGAGCTAGACCTTCGTTCTTTTTATGGAGCAAACTACATGATCTGAACTTTGCTCCGTAAAAATAACAAAGGACCTAGTACATATCTTCATTGCAAATTAAATTCCTCCAATTTCAAAGTGGGTTCAAAAACATACCATCGGGGATCGAACTCGTGGCCTATTTTTGAGTGTTAAAGGTAGTCAAGACTACAATTTTAAATGGATACCTTCCTTCGCAGTCGAATATGGAAAGTCAGCTCAACATTGGATGCACCATAACTCACGCACCAAAAGTGTTATAGCACTATATTATGCATCAATGGATAGCTCTTTACATAAGCTTTCCATCGATGTATGGGTCGGCTATGGAAACTTCACCTGAAAAAATATTTTTGCATAACATTCCAAACATACGGTACACAAGATTTAAAAGCAATGGAACACTTTGAGTTTCTGGAACTGAATAGAAGTTCCGGCCCAAAGCAAAATCATTTAAATTTAATTGTTTATGTGGTGTGGCTGTTGGCGCCTATTTGATTGGTATTACCTAGAAGAACACTGTTGGTAAGCCACCATATTCATATACTCACTAATCGGTTTCTAACGTTCTTTCGGTTGGTGAATTAGCGGCAGTCTCGCTAAGGTACGTATGAAACTGCTCTGGTGTATCTTTCATTGCAATGCAAAATGCTCACATGATATGCTCAACTACTCGTAATGTTATTCTATTTCTCTCAGGGGGGCTAAAAAAAACGATGAGATACGACGCCGAGGACTTTAATTATACCTTCGTCTCCACCGAGGAAGACGCAGTTGTCGGAGAAGGCGCATCTACTGATGTTGAGGATCCACTACGGCGCAGTAGCCTCGCCGGAGATGTGTCATCCAAACCATACGTTTACTCCACACCCCAAAAGTACGGTGGTAAGCACGGTGCGACGACGAAAACAACAGTGACAATATCAGAGGGTGATTCGGAAGGTGGGCACAACCTCGGTGAGGGAGGAGGGGAAGCGATGGCTATTTCGGGTTTGGGAGCATGCTTTTGCTGTGTCAGTGCGGCATTGATTGTTGCTGGAGGTATTACATTAGCCTACGAGAAATACGATGGAAGCAACAACTCCAATTTAATCCTGGCAGGCACAATACTTCTAATCTCGGCGGCTGCATCCTTCTTACTGGGATGCTGCAGGTGAGTGTCAGTGATGTGCAAATTGTGTCTGCAATTTCATACTTCTCACTTCTCGTATTAATTATCTATATCCCTAATTAGCTGCTGTTTCTCGTTTGTGGTAGCGTGTGCTCCGAGCGGTGGAGGGGACGAAAGTGGAACTAGTTTATTCGGTAATAATAATGAGGATGGTGATAATCGCGATATCAAGGTGCAGCTACGCCGGATCAATGGGCGTTACGAGAAGGCGGAAACTGCAATCAACAAAATCCATCTCAATGTAATTGGAGAAATGAAGGAGGTGAAAGAGACACAGAAGAAAGAGGAGAAGGCTATGAAGGACGAGGAGAAGAAGAAACAGAAGGAACTTGAGGATCGCGTGAAGGTAGATTTGGAAGCGGGAATGTCCACGCAGAATATGCGGAGGAATTACAGACCCATCGCCTTTCTCGTGAGATTTCATGGAGACATGATGTTGTCCAGTATGGAGTTGTTGAGGAAGCAGGTATCCATCATTGTGAATTGTGGACGGGCGGGTATCGACCGGGCGATTGTTGTCGTTACTTCCCCCGGTGGAGCGGTTAGTCCTTATGGCTTGGCAGCATCACAGTTAGTACGAATTCGCAAGAGTGGCATAGAACTAATTGTTTGTGTTGACACTGTCGCAGCAAGCGGTGGCTATATGATGGCTAGCGTCGGAGATAAAATTTTAGGAGCTCCCTTTGCAATTATCGGATCAATCGGAGTTGTGACGCAAGGTAAGCAGAAGGTAATTGTACACAATGGTCACAACCCACCCTTTGATTTGGGCATTTGGTTCTGATTGTGAAACCAAGCTATGAATGTTATTACATGGTTGTGGTTTGAGTTGAATTGTGCATATGATATGGTTTTGCAATTCCGCTAACAAATACTAACCTACCTAACTCCCTATCTCTTCTTGGATATGCTTGTGACCATTGTGTGGAATTAACTTCTGATTCCCCAAGTTCCGAACTTTCAGAAATTCTTAAATAAGGTACGTTTGCAGCAATGTTGTTACTTGCAATTTTACATGTCAAATCTTGGCCTTTCTCTTACTAACATCTTCGTCAAACAGAATGATATTGATGCATTCCTATTTACTGCCGGAAAGCACAAACGAACAATAGATATTATTGGAGATGTTACCGAGGAGGGAAAGCAAAAGCTTCAGGAGGAATTGGATGATATGCACCGTGCCTTCAAGGACCATGTGGCTTTGGCAAGGCCAGCTTTACAAGACACCATTGAAGATATAGGAAGTGGGGAATACTGGATGGCAGTACAGGCGAAGAAGCTGGGACTTGTGGATGAAATTATGACGAGCGACGAATACTTGGAGTCACTATGCCAAGATATGGAAATCATTGAGATCTTGGAAAAGAAGCAAAAGAAGAGCGTTTTGGCGTCTGCGATTCATGGTGCGACGAGAGAGATCAAGGCTTCAATGGAGGGGATGTCATATTCATCACCTGCTCATACGCATCGATATCAGTGAATAATTTCAAAGATGAGAAAGTAACACCATCTATAATCAATTACATCAAGGTAAAAGACTATCCTCTTCATGGCTGACACACATCCCAAACCTAGCCATGACATAAACTACAGCTTCTTTGCTCATAAACCCCTGCTTTGCAACTTCAATAGACATGCCTTTGGAAGATACTCTCAAAAGGATTGATCGCTCTTAAACTTAAGTAGAAATCTTCTACTTTCTTCAATACACGATGATATTGGCCCGTGACTAACAATAACGATATTTTTCACCGCCGAAGGATGCCGCTGCTTGATCCCTCTCTCTATTCTTAACCTCCCCCAAGTATGCTTGATATGATTGCAATGATTTTGTGTAGTCTTCTTTTGTTACATGTCCATCAGAGTATAGCTTTTGAATATGTCTTAACGATCCAGAATATCCACTCCCCACAGCAATCATGAAGTGCTTCAATGCCCTGTCCATATTGCCTGCTTCTTCCTCCTTACTGCCTAAATTGTGCCTAGCCGACGAACTTCCTCTAATGGCTGCTATCTCGTAATAATGGTTGGCTTTCTTCATATCCCTTTCTACACATGTACCAACTTCATATTCATATCCAATATTGTTATATGCTTTAGCATATCCAAGATCAGCTGCCCGATGAAATAATTCTAAGGCCTTGGTCTGGTCTTGTGGATAACCAGGCATACCATCCTTGCAATAGCATCCTACACTGTACATAGCATAGACATCTCCTGCCTCTACTCGTTTCTTATATCTTTCAACGATTTCCTCGTCTGAAGTAGGAGCTGGAGTTCTGCAAAAGGGGCACTTTACCTCAGCAATTTCATTCCCTTGGTCATCATAGACAGGTGCTAAAGCACATCCAATGCAAATTGTTTTTCCACAACACGTCTTGTATGTATAACCTTTCCACAGCGTTGGTATACGTATAAAACAAATAGGACAGTCATCTTCTGGCGAAGGTTGCTTGAATAACACTTCATCATGTAATTCGGCGGCACGTTTTCTACACTCCTTTTTATGTTGTGGACGATGAGCAATTTGACATTCTCTACTGCAGTATTTTACCAATTTACATGCCGTACATGATTTGAGCTTATTGATATTATCTCCCTCTTTACCACAGTTTACACATATTGATATATCTTCATTATCTTTATCGGCGGTGCTCATACACTGCATTTTATTGTTCACCTCACATATGGTATCATTTGATAATAATTTTGATGCACTGTCTTTGCAACTATCAGACGAACTCATTTTATTTGTTTCAGAAACCCTACAAGCTACATCCAATATTCTAAGGAGATATTACAAAGCCTACTATTGGCTTCATCTTCCCACCCTATTGCTCAATAAATACAGGTTTGCCCGGGGGCTTTATGAGAGTATAAATTAGCACTTGTTTGTACATAAGCCCCCCCCCTTGTGAGATGTTGATGGCTCTGCTATTAGAGTTTAGTTGCCTTATTATTACACGCTAATATAGTTAAGAAGCTGCCCCGGTTCTGTATTGAACGATGTTGTGATTTGCAATTTGCAAAAGCCGCCGCCGACAGATTATCTGTGAATAGAAATGTATTGCAGCACTACCTACTACTACAATCTACACAAGATATGGATGAGCCAATAGAACAACAGACATCACAAGATGGTGTAGAAAGTAATAATGTTACTAAACATCAAAGATCATCATCTAAAAATAAGGAGGAGCGTAGCAACACCAAGCATAAAAAGAAGAAGAAGTCATCATCTCGTAATAGAAAGCCTAAACCACCACCTAAAGATAAAGGAACTACAGTATCAAAGTTTATGAAGAAGCAACAAACATTACAAAATGAGTCAACATATCAGTATACAAAACGGAATAATCAAATGATACAGCAAGGACAGATAGTATCGGAAGATCATTATTATTTTGATACAGATTCTGATAATGATTATGACGAAAAAAAAAATGGTGCTTTGGTGCCCCATTCTCAACAACAACAATCATCACAACAAAGTAATAAAATAGTAGACACACTACCAGCAGATCATCCATCCTCCTCTACCATCCAAACACATCGAACATGTACAATATGTCAACGTACATTACCTCGATCACAATTCTCCGAAAGAGATCGATATACAATCAACTACTCACTAAGTCCACCGGGCGGGGTGACATGTCGTACATGCACGTTGACAATATGTGCAGTGAAATTGAAGAGTATACCCAGTACGGAAGAATTGTTATTGGAATATGCACAGAAAGGTGTTAGGGATGGATTGTTAGCTTTGGAACAACAACAACAGCAGCTGGGTGGTGTTGGAAGAGGAAATGTTGCTGGTTATTTGGAAGGTAGTCAACAGGGAATGCATAATGCACTTGTCCTTCGAAAGAATAGTCAAGTTAGCGGTAATGAATTAATGCTCTATGGAGGAGGACGTCATACGCCACCCTCACCAATGGATTCAACCACAGGAATGATGCCACCAAATCACAGCACAAGAAATATCAATGCACCATTCTCCGGTAGACAATATGCACATACAGACATCGATCGTCCATCATCCAACATTGCCCCATCGAAATATATCGATACATTATTACAATTACCTTGCTATCTTAATTTAAATGCTTATGGTATATATAAGAATTGTGAAGAAATATCAATTAGTATGTCTGTCTTGGAATGTGTGAGACTATATGGTACTTTGAAGCAAGATTATTTTAGGGAGCATGATTGTGATGGATTGTTGGTTACTGATGGAAATGAAGCCAAGAAGGATACACCAACAACAGTAGCAGCGGTTAATCCAAAGTCGATAGTTTGCATAGTATTAGGAGAAGGATCAACACCCCGTACTGCCATACTAGCCTCACAACATTACGGATGGACAACCATTGCAGTCGATCCATCATTATCATCAGATTGGGAAGGCTATCATGAGGATATACCCAATTTTACAGGATATAATACATCCATATCAGACTTTATGAGTAATGATTTAAGTACTGATCAAGTCGAGTTCATTCATCGTATTGAACACTTAGTTATTATATGTATACAACATACTAAAGACTCAGTACGATTAAAAGGCACCGCACACATAAATGAGATTCGTGAACGATATAATGACGTTCCGACAACATTGGTTAGTATATCTCCCATTCGAAAAGTTACATTGGCACCTACTAATCGTCGGAATGGACAATGTGGTAGTAAGTTAGAGAAGGATGTGGGATATGAACCCAATTGTTCGTATATTGATGAGAATGTCTTTTCGGAAGTAAGACAAGTTGAGGTATGGAACTTTCATAATGCTAACGATGATGATGTTGATATTGGAACAGATGAGGAAGAATACAATGTTAGCGAAGAGCTTGGAAGGGATAAAGCTGACGACACTGTTCGTCCTCTAGTTGTTAATGTTGATGAGAGAAAGAAGCCAATAAAGAAGAATACATGGTTAGAAGACAAAGTTGCACAGCATAAAAAGAGTCAACAGGGACATGTCGAGGCTAGGGAACGAGGAGAGACAATGGCTGAACAACAGCAAGAGGAGGAAGTGTTTGCTGGTGATGCGTCTGCCCAAAGCTTGGGAACTCTGAGTACCAAAGAAACATTGGAGAGAAGAGTCTCGTGTGACATGGTAGACAAGCCCGGTGGTGTTTCATCAAAGGCATCACCAACAATGGAAGGTATCGATGAGCGTACTAATGAACAACAGCCTAATGTCGTGGATGGTGTATGGTCGCATCCTCCTAATGAAGAAGAGGCCACAAACGATGTTTGGGAGAAGGCGATGAAGAAGCATAGCCAACAAGAAGAAGAAGAATCGAATAATCAGTCTGACGAGGAGTATGAAGAAGATGATGAAGAACAAAATGAACAAGACTGGAAAGCTAACCAAGGTTTGCCACCCAACTGGGAGGCGATATTCGATCCTAGTTCTGGTGAGTATTACTATAACAATTGGGACACTAATGAAGTTACCTGGGATCGACCAGCGCCTTTGGAAGCACAGGGCTTGTCTGATCAAGGTAATCAAGTGCCCATGAGTCCTTTGGATGATCAGGGAGTTGAAGATCATCAGCCTGAAGATAATATTCAACCTGTCAATCAAGAAGTCGACGATGACCAAGGTGCCGCTGGTAATAACACGAAGAACCAACCAATGGACAGCCAATCAGACTTCTATCAAAGTGATACATCAAACTATGTCTTTGGTCACGACGACGATCAAAGTAGCACTAGCAGTGGAATAGCAGGTTTGACGGCATGCGCTGTTCCGCCTGCACTGGGAAATAGTGCAGATGAGGACGATGAAGATAATCATCTAGCTTGGTCTGATAATGAGGAGGAGAAAGATCAATTTGACGATTCTCCAAGGACATCACTCCAAAGAACAGAAAGTACCACCTCCCAAAAGAGCAAGCCATGGCATAAGAAGGATTCAACGTCAGTGAATAATGATAGCTTCATCTCGTACTAATGATTTGATCTAAGTTTAATAAGAAACCAAGTACCTTCAGATCAACTCCTCTAACAAAATATATATGCACATCTTTATCCCTTTTACTAACACAATTAGTCCACCTTGATGGTACCAAAGATCTTACGAATGAACCATAAGCTCGTTAATGCTCCAATAGATCCAGTAACCAACAACATTGCAGTACAAATGAGGAACATGTATCCAAAGTACAACATGTAGGTAATGAGCATCTTACTAGCCTCCAACGAGCGGAACCAGAAGAAACTGTACGCAAATGTGTAGGCTGCAGTACTACCTGATGAGAAGAAGGCAAACCACCACCACCTGTGATTCTCGGCACATAGCTGGTAGTAGCAAAGAAGTACTGTGACCTCGGCACAGGTGATGAGAAGGATGACAAACACCACGAGGGTGAATCCAAATACATAGTAGAACTGATCCATCCATAATGATGTCATGATGAAGAAGAGTTCAACATATGCCGCCGCAAAAGGAACCATACCCGCTAAACTAATTCCAACAATTGGCTTCATGAAGAAGGTGGGTTCAGGGATTGCACGAGCAATTGTAGACGTAACGGTAGGGAATTCAATACTCTCTGCCTTGTAACCAAAGTACGCCCCAAGGAAGACAAGGGGGATAGAAACACAACACCACATGGCAGCAACGATGACCAAATCCAAGAAGGGAACACTTGCAGTTGAGCGGAAGAATGCCAGAATCGTATTGAAGAAGATGAAAGTGGCGAAGCAAAGTCCTGGGAAGGCCGTGGCTGTCAATAGTGTACACAACTGCCATTGACGACCACGGAAACTCTTGTATAGTCTACTGGAGACATATCCTGCCAAACACCCACAGAGCATGTAAAATACGAGGGTGGCTGTCATTAAACTTCCACGACGTGCGGGGCTCAAGAAACCAACAGCCGATAAGCAAATGGTAACAAAGCCACATAGACCAATCTGCGCACCCGATCCTACCATGATACAGTACATCATGGGTGAGCTCATTGGGGGACGGAACACATCAGCGTGTACCAACTTCCATCCACTTTCCTCAGCCTCTTCCTCCTTCTCTTCCTCAGTCAAGGCGGCCATTGCATTATATCCTGCAATATCCCTACGGAGGTTACGTACCAAAATCGAAACAACCAACAGCGATAGGAATAACACTACCAAAATCGAGTTTGTAATTGAATACCAATGAACCTGAGCGGGTACCATATGATCCTCACTCAAATAGACATCCCAACGACTTGCCCATGCAGTTTCAGAATACTTCCACGTAACATCATATGTATAAATAATAGTTTCATCGGGAGCAACCTTCTGGAAGGATGTGATGGCACCACGATCCATATGTTGATTCGCTACACATGATTCCAATGGTTTAGTAAATCCCTCCGAACTTTCACCATCCCAGACATATCCACCCTGATACTGTTGATTAATACTCATTGGTTCGACGGCAAACCCAACAACACGATGTCCATCCTTACCCTCTGGATTATGATATTCCAAAACAATATTAACATGATTATAAACAAATGTTTCCTTCGTATCCTGGGCAATAAAACCAATGGGAAACCCGCCTGCATAATGTGTCTGATGTTGTCCACTCCCCATAACACCCACACTAGCACCTGGTAAATTATCAATAATCCAATTATTATGATATCCGTATTTAATATGCGTACCCAATGTATGAGCCTCGATTTTTGTTAATGTCACCTGACATAATACCTGACAATATACCTCACGTAACATATTAATGGAATAGGGTGAATTTTGGATTTTATTACCAGTTAGGAACTCGCCTAGATTCTCGGATGCCATTTTTGGTCCACCGGTTGGACGGCAGAATGGTAGACGGTAGTAATCTTTTGGTAGCTGATATTATTATTGTTATTGTTATTATTGGTTTGTTTGGATAGAGTATATTAACGAGAAAGGCAGTATAAGAATGTTCATATCATGTGCAGTTAGTTTGTTTAGAGAGTCATTTTGCAATAAAAACAATCATAACAAATAAATAAAAACATCTTACCTGCGTATGAATAGAAGTTAATGAATTAACCTTCATGGGAACTTCCTCACCCGGATTAAATTCATGTGGTCGAACACCAGGAACATAAAATCCATGAGTTGTTTTCAGTACTGCCATTATTAGCACTGATGCCTGTGCTAAACGACTTCGTAAATTTGTCATGATGATGCGGTGTACTACTACTAAGTTCACGAGTGTATTATATAACAATACAAATAGAGGAAGCAAGTGGTTATATTGATGGCGGTAGTGGTTACTATATAATTAAGGAGATGTATTGCAATAGAGGCCGGTTGTATTATTGTTGTTTTTGGATTTTTGGCATAGTGACCAGTCACAAGTCACATCACGTGATCTTTACCCGTTTTCGATCACGTGGTTTCATAGCGTGATTTGAGCACAAATTCTTTGAATATATGCACCAAATCTCTTCTATGTTTAGGGCGAGCGGCTTTATTGCAATTGGATAAAGATATAGCAGTTATAATAGTAGTATATTGTATAGGAGATATATTGCGCCACCTGCAAGTTTTGCTGAAGAATTATTTTGTCAACACTTTCTGCAAAAAAAAAACACAAACATACATACATACACACACACACGCACTTCAATACTCATTTTGCTTACATAAGTTGAGATATACCAAATTAAGCTGGGATAACACAACACACATATACACGCACTTCAACTCATTGCTGCTTACAAACTAAGTTGTGATAATATTATACCATCTAAGCTGGTTCATAGTTAGTACCTTCCACCAAATTCAAGTTATTTAAAAGCAACATGTCAGAAGAATCGAAACAGAAGTCCTCATTTAAAGAACAATCTACAGGTCCTTCACCGTCACTCCCATACTGTCCACCAGCTAGGTAAGTAGAAGTTAGTTGTGCACAATGGTCACAAACCACCCTTTGATCTGGGTATTCTGTGTTCTGATTGTGAAACCAGTGATCAAGACGACATACTCTTGGCCGTGGATTGGTTGACTTGTGCATATGTGATATGGTTTTGCAATTATACTAACAAAAACTAACCCACCTTCCTCCCTCTCTTCTTGGACATACTTGTGACCATTGTGTGGAATTAACTTCTAATTCCCCTAGTGAATCAATCCTAAGTGTAGTAGGGAATACACCATTAGTTAAACTACAGAATGTTGCTTCACATTTAAAGTGCAATATGTATGTCAAATGTGAATACTTCAATGCAGGTGGTAGTGTCAAGGATCGTATAGGACTGCGTATGATTGAGGCTGCAGAGAAGGAAGGACGGATTAAGCCAGGTGATACATTAATTGAACCAACTAGTGGAAATACTGGTATAGGAATGGCATTAGCTGCTGCTGTGAAGGGATATAAATGCATTATTGTTCTACCAGAAAAGATGTCTAAAGAAAAAGTAGATGTTTTAAAGGCTCTGGGGTGAGTTGCGGTGCAGTGTGTTATTACATGCATATCATATGCACAATATGAGCTAACATTCTTATATACTTACCCTTAGTGCCGAGATTATCCGTACACCTACCGAGGCTGCTTGGGATGCTCCAGACTCTCACATTTCAATAGCACGAAAACTTCAACAAGAACAAGAGAATGCACACATTTTAGATCAATATACAAACATAAACAATCCATTAGCACATTATGATGGAACAGCTACTGAAATAATAAAACAATTAGATGGTAAGATTGATATGGTTGTGGCTGGAACTGGCACTGGAGGTACCATATCTGGTATCTCGGCCAAAGTCAAAGAGACTAATCCGAACGCAACTATAGTCGGTGTTGATCCGGTTGGGAGTATTCTCGCCTTACCAGATAGTATGAATGACCCTGGTCGATTGGAAACATATCATGTAGAAGGGATTGGTTATGATTTCGTACCTGGAGTATTAGATCGGTCCTTGGTCGACACCTGGATAAAGTCAAATGATCATGATTCACTCTGCATGATGAGAAGACTTATTAGAGATGAAGGCCTACTTTGTGGAGGATCAAGTGGTGCTGCTGTTGCTGCTGCCATAAAAGCTGCAGCGACTCTCGAAGAGGGACAGAACTGTGTTGTAATCCTGCCAGACTCGGTGAGGAATTACATGACCAAGGCATTGAGCGATGAGTGGATGGTAGATCATGAATTTGTGGATAATGATATCATCACGAGGAAGCAGTATGTTGAATGGTGGGCTACCAAACGAGTGTGTGATCTAGAACTGAACACTCCCTTGACCATTTCATCAACAGTGCGATGCAAGGATGCGGTTGCATTACTCAAGAGAGAGCGATTCGATATGGTGCCAGTGATTGATGATGAGGGAGGATCCATCATGGGTGTGGTAACTGAGGGAAATATGAGTAAAATGATCATCTCGGGAAGAGCGAATCCAAATGCTACGGTTGCTGATGCTGGCGTTATATACAAAACATTCCGAAAGCTTACAATGAATGCCTCCTTGTCTGATCTAGCATCTGCCTTGGATATAGAACCGTATGCCTTGGTGATCACTGAACAGAGATGTTATGCAGGCCGGAAGAAGAAGCGATCAGGTAATGAAGAGGCATCTGCAGGTGTACCAAGCTCTGAGTCCAAGAATGAGATGAAAGTACATACGAAAAGTGTTGTCAGTGGTATTGTGACGCGAATCGACTTGCTGGAATATATCAGTAATATCGAAGATGAAGAAGATTGATTGTCTTTGTTTGAGGCTGAACTGTGATCAATTTGTACATGAATTACTAGGGTGTTTAATTGCTATTAATGGAAGATTGTACTTGTATCTACTAACATCCCTATATGTCCATCTTAATAAGAGTCGAAAAATTAGGATACCAGCTTGTGATGGAAAAAAGATATGTACCATAAGATATGTTCACTAGAATACCATGATATTAAGCAGTTAGTTACTTATTTCCTTCTACATGTCTTTTTTCGCCCCTTCCAGTATGATTTGTTCGTGCTCTGGTGTCATATCTTCAGCGACTCCGTAGGCATGACAAGCCACGTTTAATGCACGGCTGACATTGTATGGGAAATGATCAGACATCATCGTGGGTGCTGTTTCAATATGTGAGATTAGAAGAAGTTTGTGACGACATTATGAAATTTAAAGACATTGAATAATAACTTACATATGAATATCTCTGATAGGTCCTCACTACAAGTCCATCGAACTTTATACCGTTTTGTTTCCAAAGGTGAATAGCCACAGCACACAACACACTTTGTACACTTGAGAAAACAGCTGCAGGGTATATTATCGTATTTAGTCGATGTTCTAACAAGCTGTATGATACGCCCTATTTGAAGAAAAGCAAGGAAGAGAAACACAAGTGACATGACAAGTAAAGAGAGAATGTATGAGTAATGCAAAGTCAAGTAAAGGGACTAAGCAAAGATCAAAATTGAAATGATCAGTCAAATACCCACCAGGCAATGTCATATTGATGTTATGTCGATACCGCTCTTGCTGTCTTTCAGTCTGTCTTCGCTTAAACTCGTCGAAGTTACTCAGAAAATCACTTTGCGGAATCTCTTCTCTTCCATGCAGTAACTTATCCGGGAGCTCTGCTAAAGTAGATTCGTTTGAGTGTTTGTGGTTTGAGTCAAAGACTTGATGCTTAGGTACCTTTATACGAGCAATAATCTCTACCAAATCATTACGAAGATTGACTAATGAATGATATGAGAGCCTTGGAACAATGTCGTTATGCAGAACATATGAACAAACGAACTCCTTCGATTCCTCTGCCATTCTCTCACTAAATACACAGCCTGGAGGGCTAAAGCCAATGACATACAACTTTGGATACTGTTTCCTCAACATTAATCCAAGGACAGAGGCAACTCCTGGAAGATGAACATTTGACGGTTTATTGAAGATGAAAGAGAGGAGATAGTATCTTCTGTTAGTGTATTCAACTAAGACAAACAAATAAAGATACAGAAGTCCAAATGAAGAACTCAAATCACCAACACTTCATACCTGCACCAAGACTGTGCCCAATAATGCGTAGACCATAATCTGGATTGTCTTTCATCACTCTTTCTAATATTTTGTGCGTACGTAAATCTTCCTCTATGAACTTGGCTCCGCTTAGCATGCCACTGTGAACCCATTCCCCTGATCCGTCAAAACCAAACTCAACTCCTAAACCTTCTAATGATACAGGGGTAACAGTTACGTCAGTTATCATATCCTCAAATGACAAGGTACCTCTCACTGTTAACACAATCGTCTTCCATCTCTTATCCCGCAATATCAAGTAAGGGTTTACGCCTACCTCGTTTCTAAAACTGTATTGTTACAGTCATGCACATGGTGTGTATGTAATATAGAATGAGAATCGAAGCGTAGAGACAAGCATTAGATATCGATAAATACGCATACACTTACTTTGCATATAACAAATCTTCTTCATCAATGCCAAGAGATTTGAGAATTGTTGCCTGTTTCCAGCCACATTGATCAGATCCGAGTATTGTCTCATCTGATCGACAACAGCGAGGATGGCAAATGGAATCAGTTGTCAGCTCGCAGCATCCTGTACATTTATGTGTCCAAAGATACATCATCCAGGAGTAAGATGCCAAAGCAACAGTGCAATATCGACTACCTTCGCCTAATACTAAACAATCATATTGACTCTGGGGCGATAAAACATTTGATATCATGGGTTGAAATTCCATTGAGCTTTCTTTGCGGATTAGACTGAAATCAATCCGCTGCATAGTCTCTCTACGAGTCAATAGCATGTGTCTAAAATGTTCAAGTTCATTGTCGGTAAGTTGTTCACTGATAGTCTGCCCTTCTTCTTGATGTGTTGACAGACCCATTTCAATATCATCTTCTTCCTTTTTATCTGATCTTTGTATGCTTACAGATCTTTGTAATGATGCAGAAACTCCACGCATTGACTCAGCCTTGTATGTGCTTTCTAATTTGAAGAGTTGTCTAAACATTTTAGTAGCAAGTTTTCGATCCTTTGCAAACAATCCACCATCTTCGAGGAGCACTTTCTTTGCCTCAATCTGTTTCTGTTTCTGTAGATTGACTAAGCAAATTAGAGCTGCGGCAATATCGGATGGTACAATATCAAGACTTCCTTCATCGTCAAGGAAATCTGTTAATGCAATAGCCACATCGGCATAACTTCCAGCAGTCAAGTGCTGCCCACCACAAAGATAACATGTCATAAGAGAAGAGCATTCACAACTGTGTTAATGCAAAGAAGACGGAATGAATTAGATTGTGTATAGAGATACAATGCATAATATCATCACAAGACCAAACTTACCATCTCTTGCAACAGAATTGCCAAGATTGTTGAACTTCCTCTAGACTTCTTGGATCTCTTGGTCTCAATCTTCGATAAGCTTTATGTATCCTCTTTCTCAATATTATAAGCAGGTTAATCATTGGGAAGAAAGCATCACATGCCATTGTAGCTATTAATACTCTTGCAGAAATATACCAAGTTCTATCATCTGTCGGACATCTTGAATATGATTGGTCTATTTCCAATCCAAGTGATATAACTTCTGGAAGATTTGAAATGTTGTTGCTTGCACACTCACAGAATCTATCCGTCAATAACAGGGCAACGACTGCAAAGATGAATCCCGCGGTTCGTACTAACATCATTGGTACCATATTACATTTGCATAGAGGTACTAATTTACTTCTTTTGTCAGTTTCAATAGGTGTACCTTTGCCAGAAACTATAAATATTGCAATCTCAATAACAGCTCCAAGCACTCCGTAGATTAGAATAAAGATACATCCTGCCAAGGATATATTATACCAAAACCAATAATCTTCTGAGTTTCTAATACAGCCAGTTTTAACAAAGAACTAGACGGTGATATGATGTGTATAAAAACAAATGAGAAGGTGCATCTCAATCATTGTAAACATAAAATATACATACATACACTCACTTCGGGAGTATGATTAAAGTTAATGATATGATAAACGACGAATATAATCAGAGATATTTGCACTAGACGGAGTAATAATATCAACGATGATATTAAGCGTAAATCATCTCCTCCAAAGATCAATGGTTCCCATACCACCTGTGTGTTAGTTGAATGTTGTCTTTATGTCAGAAGAGAAAAGAATGATGTATTGAAATGATATGTGAAAAACAACAGTCAACTTACGAGGGCAGGCATATTTGCAATTATTTATAAAGAGAATAATATATATCCACTTCTAGGTACGATATCTATTGAATCTGAAGAGAATGTTAAAGCTAGCAATCAAATAAATCGAGCGGGCGGGGGGGCAGGGCGGGGCGCTGAAAAGATAGATACAAAAAAAGATACACCTCTTTCAATTGTTGAGGACTCCCTTTTAACCTTTTTGTTTTGAGGGCACGGTATTTTGGGCTTGTTGAGGGCTTGAGTGTTGTTAAAGTCATTTATACCTATTCATCAATTTGCTAATGCTTACCCTATCATCTTTAGTAAAAGGATTACTTTGATAGGTACTTACCCCATTGTAATATTATCCCTCGGGGAAAGTTGTTCATGGGTGCTTATTGCAATAGTCGCCCTCTCTTCCCACTCTGGTACTCACTGTGTCAAGCCCAAATGTCGCCAAAGTTCAAACATGAGCCCTTTCAAAATCTATTGCAATAAGCAACAACACAACTCGACCTTGCCTTCATAATTACAACAACACCATCCCCTACCAAGGTTATATATCATCATCATAACAATAACAAGATAATGAATCGCTCAACTATCATCGTGGCACTCCTTGGAGTTGCCGCCTCTACTACTAACACCATTGTTGTTACCGCCAGTAGCATCCCCGCACCATCACCAGCCACAGCATCCGATTGGGCTGATGTTGCTGATGAAGTATGGGGTAATGCAGAAGGAGGAGGAGGCCGATCACTCGAGGATCTATCCGATATGCAACGTCGTCGTTTGTCAACTTCGGTTCCAACCGGATCGCCTACCACTGATACAATCTATGCAGGGGATACACCCGTGCCAGTTCCTGTTGGGACAGGAGATCCTGTACCTGCTACAATCTCAAATACAATTAAGATTGCAGGTTTGCCC
>Ga0214481_100573_pt1 | contig 18342 bp, 14 predicted proteins | sample M1_20Mar14CPVII9_4_FD_165057 | JGI IMG/M metagenome (GOLD analysis project Ga0214481, IMG submission 165057) | Marine eukaryotic communities from Monterey Bay, California, United States - M1_20Mar14CPVII9sort6BwellG10 | ecosystem: Environmental > Aquatic > Marine > Unclassified | place: USA...
ACAAAACTGACAGGCAATGTCTAAAGGGTACATTCCACTACGGTCAGATACATCAACAGCATCGGCATTGCCTTTGACGAGAAGCTTAATTGACCCAAGCGGTGCTTTACCATGTAATGCATTATGAAGTGGCAATGAACCTGTACAGTCCCGTCTTCTCATTGCAGTTTCATTTTGTGCCTTTGTAGCATAACCCATTTGGGTATACAGATAAGAAAGGAGGTCTTGTATTTCTTGTCTATACTCATCAAGGTATGAGCTAGGATGTAGTTCTATGTCATCAAGCCTCTTTCTGATAACATCAACGGGGAGCTTTCCTAATCCATTTCTGATGAGAATTGCTTCTGGGTAGAGATCAAATAGCCGCCGTGTCATATCTCCAAACTGACCAATGTTGTCACAAGCTACATGTAGAGGCAATGCCCCGTTTCCTTGCATATATTCGCTCCCTTCATCATCAGACACAACAGGTTTAGATAGGCATTCCGGATCGTGAAGAAGTAAAAACTTGATAATTTCAGCAGTATTGTCGCTAGGACTGTTGGCTACGCAATGAATTGGCAAATAACCAAGGTTGTTTCTTGCGTTTAAACTCTCTGGATAGAGTTTGAGTAGGTACTCTGCCGTATCAGGCCGCCCGCTATAACAAGCACAATGAAATGGCAATGAACTATCATAACTTTCACTTATTACGGATTCTGGGTAGGCATCCACAAGAGCTTTACAAAAGGCCGGTGATTTGTTGGAAGCAGCTATATGTAATGGCAATTCACCGGCATTGTCAGTTTCTGATACAGAGTCTGGATGTGCCTCGAGTAAGAGCTGCAGAATATCTATTGCAACTTTATCATCAATACCCTTATTCCCTTCTCCACAGAGACAATGTATTGCCAACCAGCTGAATTCGTTTGGTTCATAAACTACTGCTGCCCCAAGATCTAAAAGAAGTTTAACTGTCCTTGTTGTCATATGTCTTTTTCCACTAGAGGAGTCTGACTATACATATCCCATGTATGAAGGGAGGTTGGGCAAACTTCGGATAGATATTTCACCACATCAAACAAATCTCCGATACTTTCATTATGCATGAGGATGTGTATTGGAGTGCACTTTGAATCCTCATCAGTTAACAGCAACCCTGCTGGACTTGCACTCATCAACTCTTTAACAACACCGAGGTCAACATTTGATGTTCTTGATAAGTAATAATGAAGAGGAGTACCACCATGATGTTCACAGTCGAGACGCGTCTTACCGTAATCATAATCGATATTACAGATTTGAGTTAATTGATTACGACAATCCCTTTGTAAAAGTAGTTGAACAACTTCATTAGGGCACTCTTTGTTGTAACAGGCAACATGTAAAGGATATACTGAATTGACATTAACATTGAAATGAGGGTCGTTTAATATGTCCATACAGCAATTGATTGCTTTGGGGTATAAATCCAATAGATATTTCACAATTTCTAATGTAACGTTTCTATTCATGCACACTCTATGCAAGAAGGATGAGTTGTGTAGATTGTCCAATGATATACCCTCAGACATCCTTCGCAGTTCTTCTAAAGATAGATCTGTTGATGAACATAACTCTTCAAAATGATCGATCCACGGACGATCACTGCTACCACCACTACTATTAAAACCGTCTTCTTCTTCTGACATTATAATACTTTCTTAAATACCGCCGGCCGTATAATATAATATAACACACGATATTTATATAATAGGCGAGGTGAACCTTCTTTGTATGTAAACTGTCTTTTCGCCTCCTTTTGTGATAAATGCCGTGGTCGAATCACCACAATTCAACCACCAATCGAAAGAGTATTAAAAACTGGTATAACTGGCTATATACTATCGTATACCGAGCATTATTGATGTAGTAATCGATACCCCAATTCGGCCATGTTCCGAGAAGAAAAAGTTGTAATGAGATTTTAGGATACCGCAATGTTGTGAGATTTCAATAATAATGAAAGGGACGTTATCTGATAATATTATCTGTATGAACGGTATACACAACACGATGAATAGTAATACCAACCGATCATCGTATTGTATAAAGCTTTAGTGAATTGTGATATGATAAGATTTGTGGTGTACCCGTGACTATTTGCAAAAAGTTGTGAGAAGTGAGACGGCGAAATAGATGGCAGTCTATTAGACGGCATTATTCAACCCCCAATGGCTCTCATATATCATCCTTACCTTCTTCTATTGGTCATTATTCTGCAGCTCATATCTATTGTATCGGCGTTTTCGTCATCGTCGTCAAATATCAACAATCAGCCATCAACTCTACCACACAATAATATCAAAAATTACAATACAGTACAAATCTCAAAGGTACAAACAAATAATGATATACTATCATTAGCCAAATTACGATATCAAGAATGGATGATAAACGAAACAAATCCACCAATATTATCCAACTTTTGTAAAGCAACTTCTGAGATATATAATGAAAGGCAAGTTGATGGCTCGATTGTATTTTTGGCAAAGTTGGTGCATCAAGTAAATATTAATGAGGATTTGGTAGTTGGTGCTGCCGAGCTGAGCTCCATCGAATTGCAAAACTGCATCATCAATAGGTATAATAATAATGACATAGACATTGCAACTCCTCTGTATATAACAGATGTAGTAACATCATCAAATCATCGTCGATTTGGTATTGGTACTACTGGTACAAAATTAATGACAGAAGTTGAACAATGTGCTTTGTATGAGTTGAATTCACGGATTTTATTTTTACATGTTGAGTATGATAATATACCGGCTAGATCGTTCTATGAACGATTGGGTTATGTTGCCGTGTCGGTTGGGGGTGAGGATTGTATAGAAGGAGATACGTCCAAAGAAGATGATGGGTTAATATCAATCTCTCTAGATGAACCCTTACATTCATCGGCAGTTATAGAAGATGATACAATAGACAGTCAGCAGCGTATGATTACATTAGATACTAAACAGCTTGCAATTCATGCCGGTACTGTGGGTCAACAACTCATGATGAAACGGTTATCGAAAGAATCAGTACCTAAAGTAGTGGATGAGGATGCTATATCTACCACTCGTCAATCCCCGGTATCAAGTGTATCCAAGGGAGGAGGCTTTGGTAAACAACCTCAGCTGAAGCAAGGTAAAAAGAAGAAGAGAAACAGATAGGCTAGGACTTTGTATCCCCATAATGACACACAGACAACAGCAACTCGACTCGAAAGTTTTTTGACTGAGTCTATGCCGCTTTGTTACATTTCCAGGCAATAATGTCATCACACCATTCCTTGTGATCAGACCAGCCTTCCTTTTGACACTTCCTACTACAAAAAAAGTTAGATCTACATCCGCCGCACATCATCAGATCCGATCGTAGTACTTTCTTTAGGCAATTATTGCACTGCCCTGCAGTGAAAAGAAAGATTAGAAACTGGAGGGGAACTCTGGCATACTCAAAGTACAGTAATAGGAACTTACCCACTTTCCGTTGCCACCTCAACTGTCTATACTTCTTCTTCAAACAAGAACAAGTAGTGTGTCTGATGTAAAAACGAACAGTGTCACGTTCTAGTCCACCATTGAGAACTTGAGCTTCTGGTGCCGCGCCATATACAGCTGTATTGAAATCACCCTTGCCATCATAATGAATTAGTATTAAGATAGCGTTACCGAGCACTTTAGCCATTTCAATATCATCTCCGCCCAGAATGAAGTTCACACCAATACTTGTGACAATTTCCCTGGCAATTTTACGATTGTTGGCATTATTCCAAAGATGAGGCTTGGTTTCGAATGAGAGTTGCAATGACTCAAGGCACCGCATTTTTTCATTGCCTATTGCCGAAATGATATTATCGACAAGCAATGCGGCTGGATGTTGGGATGAAGGCATATACGTACAGCCATGGTTGCAACGTATTCCCATGTTCTTTTCACCAACCAATGCCAAAGCCGCCCAATTGCATTGTTGGGCTACTGTCTTGTTGGCTTTCCTCTCCTTGCCCTTGGCTCGCTTCCTTGATGGCATCTTATACTTTATGACCACCTAACAATGATGACATCTACAAAGACGTAGTGGTCAAGGTGTGAGTTTACTGATTATAGTCGAGTTGCATTGGTTGTTATTAGTTGAGAATTAGACATGCACATAACAGTGGCTAGTAGATTATGTAGTCGATGACGAGGTTATTTAACAATGTTCATACGAATACGAGCTAGTGTTCATCTACAGCAATGTTAACAATGAATAAGTGGCATGGGTAAAATTTACATACATACCCAAAAAGTATGTCATTTTTAAACGTCGTATGGTAGTATAGCAGCTGATCATCAAGAGATTAACAATATCGGCCATCTAATAACAGCTGTCGATATCAGCGGCTGCAGCGACAAGCACAGACAACAGATCATTCATCAACAACAACTCATAGTAACTCACTAAACACTACTCGACGTCTCTATTTCTATATTAATAAGTATTAGAAAATGCCGTCGTCGAGGAAGAGATCAAAAGGAAAAGAAAGAAAGGCCAGGGCAGCATTGGCACCGACTAAAGTCTCTCGCTGGGAAATGACGGCAAAGTGGGGAGAGAATAATATTGCGATTCAATGTAGCCATACCTCTGAGACGAGCTTGGCGATCCCCGAAACGTCACACCCAGTTTATGCTTTCTTGCATGCTGTGTATTCATTTGACGGGCCGACAAGTCCCCAGTGGTATGATATTATGAAGATACTCTATACCCAACACCCTCTCGTGTTTGAAAGGGACGAGCACAATAAGTTGGCACGAAGCATCCTATTGGCGTTTTCAGTCAATACTATTCTTCGTGAAGATACATATGCCACACCTAACATAGTATCTTCTGTATTGTTGCTATTGGAAAACTTCGATGATTCCAAGGACTTTGAATCTTCTTACTGGAGTGCAGCACCGAAAATTAGAGATATTACGTATAGTTTAAGAACACCTAGGGTTGCATTGAAGTTTTACTCCAAGAGAATAGGATGTTCCTGCCTCAAAGAGAAGTATGCTCAATCAAGGGGATTGAACAAAACAGGCGAGTGCCACAATTGCTGTAAACATCTCGAACGAAGAAAGTTAATGGTGTGCAGTAGGTGTAAAGTGAACCATTACTGTTCAGATGAATGTCATCGGGAAAAGTGGCCAATTCATAAGAAGTGGTGTGACAAGGTGGTAAACAGTACAAAGGATGCTTGAGTATGAATGGGAAGTCGGAATGATATATTAGAGCAGTAGAGGATAGTTGTACCATAGATATTCATTCTTCATAATCATTGTTATTATGTACAGTTAATATCTACTCCTTCCGATCGTACTGCTTCCACTAACTACCCTCCTATTGCTTCCCTGTACAAAGTCCCGTGGGTGGTCTAGGACCTCCACTGTCAGCCATGCTTAGCAAACTTTGAATTGTCATTAAGAAGGCACTCAATAAGACAATACCGCCAATCGAGAAGGCAATGTATGAGTTTCGTTGATACTTTTGCATCAAATAGAACAAACCAATCTGACCAACCAATGTAGCCACAAATCCAAGTGTAAGACACATCGCTGCATATTCCATATCAAGTAAACCAAACACCACAAAGGATGTAGTGGCCGTAAAACTTGTAAATAAGATCATACATGCCGAACTTGCACTAGATACCTTTGGATGTACGCCCATCGCAAGCATCAGTGGCCCTTTGACTATACCCCCACCAACACCAAACATACCCGCAAAGAATCCAGCTGCCGTACATACGATGGGGTATACAATCGTAGCACGTCCATCCCACTTAATATCACCCTCAACATAGGGATATCCACATCGTTCTTTAATCTCATACCGATTCACTAAATAACTCCGTGCAAAGATACTAACTAATAATATCCAACCAATCATTATACCATTGGCAACCCAAAATGATGATGAGCCACATTGTATACCGAGTGGACTATGGAAGGCACCCCCACCCTTCATCAAGTTGATGAATAGGACTACTGCAAATGTTACAATTAATACTTGTAAATTGCCCATGGGTATTGTTCGTTCTTCTTCTAATATCTTTGCCAATTCCTCCTTGTTTTTTAAATCTTGTGCCGATGAGAATGTCGATTCATCATCCTCGTCGTTGTCTTGTTTAGGATCAGCTTTGGCTTGTCCATTCTCTTCATCCCCATCATCTTCTTCATCAGAATCAGCAGCATCAACATCATCCAACAATCCAACAACCTGTTTCTCATCTTCTTCATTCTCTTCTTCTTCTTCCATTTCTCTTGCAATTCTTGTTAATTCACTCTCCTTCGTACCATCCGCTCTTGTTCGATTCACACCCCGTTCAGCTAATATAGCCTTAGTTTCAGCCTTATACATACGTACACTCTTCTTTAATGTCTTGTATGCCGTAAAACTCAATAAAGCGACTAAACTAACAACCAATACTGCCTCGGGCAATAGTTTGTTCAAAAATGCACCAATTAATGCACCCGCTATAGTTAATGGTTCCATGACCAATATTAAATCCCAATCTACTAAGGGACGGTCTGCTAATGGATGTCGTTTGGAGACGTTTAGTATGGTATTGGCAACTGCTCCGCCAAAGACTGTAATGTTTCACAGGTTTAAGATAAAGAGACGATAGTAACTTCTGTCAGTACATATGGTTTTGCAAAGACATATCAAATGAAGTTCCAAAGAAGTAATTAAATCACTGAGACCTCATATTGAACACATAATTTTCAGAATACAAAAGGCGGACTAACCTGTAATATTTGACAATGGTATAGCATGCTTTGGACTGAATTTCATAACTAATATATATATCGGTACCAATACTCCACCACCGCCAATACCACCCCCGGCGGCAATCATTAACCCGATTGTGGCACAGAAGAAACCAACTTTATCAGATGTATCTAATGGTAATAGCTTCTTATGGTGTTTATGGGATGTTTTGAGATATCGATGTGCTGCATTTCGAAATGAATTGTTTGAGTATGAAGATATTGTTGTTTCATCGTTTTGATTGTGATTTGCAATATCCAAAGAGGAGAGGGCTGATATTACAGATTTTGTGGATGGTGATGTAAATGATACTGCCGTGAGCGCTGTGAGGAGTATGATACCGAGAAATATGACAGCATAGGAAGTTGGTATTCTATTCTTCCTTCTACTGTCATTGTTAGAGCCTGAAGCGGCTGCCGCCGTACTACTACCCATTACCGCCATGTTCATCAAATAAAAATTATGAGGCTGAAAAGAGATGAAAGGATCATTTTTCATTCACTGCTATGCTGCCGATCCTAGATTCTAACCTGAAATGACAAATAGGTTATTCCCTATGATTTGGGATGGGTACTAAATTGTATATTGTGGTGAGATCATTGAAAATTAAGTATCCGCTTAAACCAATCTCATACTCATTTTTTCTTGGTGAAAAATGATGTAACTTTGGATGTCGGCACGGCGTCAATAACTGCTCTGGTATACAAAGTATAGGCCAATATAATCAGTATTTCACGGTCTATCGAATGATAGGGATGTGGTAGTGGCTAAATCAGTAGTTATTCAACAATCGAGTTGCAAAGTAATCATCTGAAAAAAGTACACACACCTTGACACCATACATTGCCTACTCTACAGCGCCCACTGATATCAGTAGGTAAAAGTAGAAACATCTTGTGCAACTGATCGTACTCAGATGCCTTCTTCCAGTAGGAAAAGGAATAAGGGTCAGGCAAGGAAGGCAAAATCTAAGGCTAACTTGACAGCGGTTGTGGAGTGGCGTCAGCCAAATAATTCTGTTTGCAATCATGGGATTGTATTTACAGATTATCCATGCAGTCAATTTATTGACACGTTCTTTCAATCTTTTGCACAGAAATTAGGGGATAAGAGGAGTGTTCGTGAAATTGGATTATCAAGTGTTGGTGCATTAGATATAGCCTACAACAAATTTCCCGAAGCTGTGACTAACAATTGCAATAGGGAGGTTGTAAAGAAGAGCATCATTGGCAATGGTGCAGCCTATGTTCTTAGTAATTTGCAGTTCATGTCTCTTGGGTGTGCAGCGGCTTTATTGGTTATTGATTCCTATGCCCCGACTAGTATTACGCTTCCTGGTAAATTAGCAGACCATGATGCTAAGAATTATTTGAGAAATTCGGACATTCTCAATGGTTGCAAACGCTCATTGATTAAGTATTTCGTTAATCGAATACCATGCAAGTGTCTAGAAGAATCATATGCCAAAATTAAGATTTTAACACCGAAGATAGGAGTGTGTATATCCTGTGGCCGGAGAGAAGATAGAAATAGTCTATACATGTGTACAGGTTGTGAAAGGGTTATGTACTGCAACAAGGCATGTCAACTTGCACATGTTCACGAACATAAACAGAATTGCAAGAGATATCAGACTTTATAGTTAGTAAGAATATGCAAACGTTGGCAAAGTGGGGACTACGCCTACGATTGACAAACAACAATCGAACTATATGAACTATTTCGAATGAAGAATGACTGGAAAAGAAAATAGATGTTTCATATAATACATAGTAGACAGCCTTTAGTTTATATTTTGGCATTTGTCACGATGTTAAGTGTTTAGTATACATTGTCTACTAGTCTAAGGTTGTGCCACTGCCATATCATGTCCCCTTTTTGCTCTTACAATCTTATCACATGTCTTCTTATGTGATTGCCAGTCGTCTCTTTGGCACTTTGGACTGCAGTATTGAGCTATTCTACATCTACGAGGTACAGAGGCAGGAACAAGATATCAGAGAAATACACACATATATACACATATGATATGCACATATCATATGCTCTTACCTTCCACATATCTTGAGTGATGCCCTCCGTTTATCCTTAGCGCATGCAAAGCACTCTCCAATCTTGGTTTTCCTCTTCGAATCCGCATACTTTTCCTTAAGACAAGAACAGTTGATCCGCTTGTTAAAGTACCGTAACGCATCTCGGTGGCTGGAAGATGCACGTTTCACAGTTTACGAAGTTAGAGAGAGACAATAGTAACTTATGTTAGGGCATACGGCTGGCAAAGGCAATCACATAAAGTAAGGTTAAGTGAAGTAGTGGCCTCGTCGATACTCCATATTGAACATACGAATCCATATGAGAAAATACAAACGCGGACTTTCCTGCCAACGTTGATATCTCGCACTTCCCGAGTATAAAATGCAGCATTGAAGTTGCCTTCGTAATTCTCCATTACCGAGGACACAATTGCAAACGTAGAGGCCCAGTCGACGTCATCATCACGTAGTATAATGTTGGTTCCAATAGCTAATAGAATCTCTACAGCCATCTCTCGCTGCTTAGTGTTATTCCAAACTGACGTATGAGTTTCATACAACTCCGTTATCCCGTCCTCTAGGTTTTTATCACTAGCTTGAAACGATTCCACTGCACTCATATACAAGTATAAGGGATCACCCACACTCCAACTTAGAGTGGAACTGTGGTTGCATTGAATCGCCACATTTCTCCCTGCCCAATGAGCATACATTTCCCATTGTGATTCTTTCGGAGGTGCGGCGGCAGCCTTAGCCTTCCTTAACTTCCCCTTCGCTTTCTTCCTACTTGGCATTGTATTTGTCTAATCTAATTCTGCACTAGATGATCGGTTGTTAATACTCCATCTAGTCTTAACCAACCTAGGTTTAACATTTGTTGATGTTGTAAGGTGGCTGTTGCTGTCGCTGCTTAGTAATCTGTTGATATTGACAGCTATTTGTTATGTTTTGTTATGTAGCTGTCTGAATTGCTGATCTCCTGTGTACTAGCCAATGCTAATAATGATGGTGCTCCACTTCGATATGATCACAATGCCTCGTGTATGATTATTGAGTAAGTAAGTAAGTAAGTACTTCATCATTTTTCAGCACTCTCACTAACTAATAACGATGATGATACCCCAAAACTATAATTAATCGTCATTGTTATGAGTAGATGCTGTATTGTTGAGTAGACGCCGATGCCTAAATAGATGCTGCATTGTGTAGGAATTTATTAATAGTCTTCTAGTTCTAGTCCTTGTTTGTGCCCGGGGGAGCGGCAACACCTGTCAGCCAAATATTGTCAAGCAAATACCCCATCGACAAACCCGACATCTGGAAGAATGCCGTCTCGTAAGAGGTTGAAAGGGAAGCAGCGCAAGGCAACTGCGGCAGCACGACAAACCGTAGACGAGTCTGAAAAGATTGACTGGTCTCAATTAGGACGACTTGCGTCTGAAAAGATTGACTGGTCACAATTGTCTGCAAAGTTTGACTGGTCCCAAATAGGACGCTTGAGATCGGGAGAGAAGTGTAACCACGGCTGTCCTGTAATTGCACCTCATCATCCCGTCTCTGCTCTAGTGGATGACATGCTCGAGGCAGCGTCGGATGAAAGTAAATTCATTTCAGAATCAGTGAAGCTCTCAATTGAGCGACATCCTCAACTTTGGAATGACAAAGACACTTGTATGATGGCCGTGGATATCTTGATTAGCTTTACAGTGAGCTGCTTTTTGAGTGGAGGCGACATCGAAGCAGGCGAGACTATCGCCCTTACTCTCCTGTATCTAACCAATTATGATGGATTGGGAGGCCTTGATGCAGCTGCATATGCATCTGCAGCATTAAGACGAGATATTGTTTGTGGTAACAACCGTGACGTTCTCCGCTTTTACTCGAAGAGAATCCCTTGTTCATGTTTAAAGGATTTGTATAAACAATCAAAAAGAACCTTGTCCAAAGACGGATGCTGCCAAAATTGTAAAAGGGTATTCAATCGTTCAGATTTGATGGTTTGTGGTGATTGTAGAGTTATTCAGTTTTGTAGTAAGGAATGTCAACGGGAGTGCTGGCCAGAACACAAATTATGGTGCTCGGGGTATGTTTCTTGGAAACGTAGTACTGTCGAGACCCGTGCCTAATCTCCTCCTTTGATTAGCAACCGACGACCGATAGTAATGCCCGTGTATTGTGATGAGGATACAAAGACCTAGCCTATCTGTTCCTCTTCTTCTTCCTGATTTGCTTCGGTTGTTGTCGTCGTCCAAAGCCTCCCTTCGATATAGTCGATATTGGAGATTGAGGAGTGGTAGATACATCATCCTCATCCACTACTTGGGGTATTGATTCTTTAGATAACCGTTTCATCATAAGTTGTTGACCAACAGTACTGGCATTGATTGCTAGTTGTTTAGTATCTAACATAATTATTTCATGCTGCTGATTGTCCATTGTATCATCTACAACTACCGAGGGTTGTGGGGGTTCATCTAAAGAGATTGATATAACTTTAGTGTCCCCTTCTTCTATACATTCCTCCACACCCACAACAACTACATAACCCAATTGTTCATAAAACATTCTAGCAGCAACATTATCATATTCAACATGCAACAATACAATCCGTGAATTCAATTCATATAAAGCAACTCGTTCAACTTCTGCCATTAATTTTGTACCAATACCAAAACGACGATGATTTGATGATGTTACGACATCTGTAATATAAAGCGGAGCTGCAATATCTATGTCATTATTATCGCTACTATTACTGTTGATGATGCAGTTTTGCAATTCGATAGAGCTCAACTCGGCAGCACCAACTACCAAATCATCACTGCCATCATTACTTTGATGCACCAACTTTGCTAAAAATACAATCGAGCCCTCAATTTGTCTTTCATTATAAATCTCAGCAGTTGCTTTACAAAAGTTAGATAATAATGGTGGATTAATTTCGTTTATCATCCATTCTTGATATCGTAATTTGGCTAATGATAGTATATCATTATTTGTTTGTACCTTTGAGATTTGTACTGTATTGTAATTTTTGATATTTTTGTGTGGTAGAGTTGATGGCTGATTGTTGATATTTGACGACGATGACGAAAACGCCGATACAATAGATATGAGCTGCAGAATAATGACCAATAGAAGAAGGTAAGGATGATATATGAGAGCCATTGGGGGTTGAATAATGCCGTCTAATAGACTGCCATCTATTTCGCCGTCTCACTTCTCACAATTTTTTTGCAAAAAGTCACGGGCACACCACCAATTGTATCACTAATCGTTCATACACTACAATAACGTCCATTGATTGTTGGTATTGCTATTAACTGTGTTGCATGCTACCGTTCACACCGATATTGTCAGATATATGTCATCCCTTTCATATTGCAAATCTCCAAACAAGAGCGGTACGGTATGATCCTAAAATCTCATCACATTTTTACTTCACAACATACTGGTCCTATTTGAGAGAATAACTCCATCAATAATTGCTCTAGTATACGATAGTATAGCCAGTTATACCAGGTTTTAATACTCTTTCGATAGGTGGTTGAATTGTGGTGATCCGATCACGATATTTATTAAACAAGAGGCGCAAATTAAGAAGTACAAAAAAGAAGGTTCACCTCAGTTTACCTCTCATGGCAGCTAAATATCGGTATAGTTATTCGGCGTTGTATTAAAGAAAGTATAATAATGCCTACTATAAAGTATAGTGATCGTCCGTGGACAAAACATTTTGAAGTTTTCTGCTCATCAGAAGATCTATCTTTAGATGAACTACAAAGAATGACTGAGGGTGTAACATTGGATAATCTACGGGGCTCTTCCTTCCTACACAGAGTATGTATGAATAAAAATGTTACATTAGGAATGGTAGAATATCTGTTAGATTTGTTTCCTCAAGCGTTACATTACAATATGAGGATGGAGATTAATTATGAAGATGATGGTATAGCGTGTTCGTATCCTCTGCATTTGGCATGTTATAACGATCAATGTAGCAATGAGGTAATTCGACTACTTTTCGAAAAGATAACCCAGGCAAAATCATTCTTTCAGTTCACTCATATCAGTCACATGAGTTACGATTGGGGGAATACAGGCATTGAAGTTCAATACGTGGGTGAACTTTATGGTGGTACTCCTCTCCACTTTTATCTATCCAGAACAGCAAACTTTGACATTGATATCGTCAAACAGTTAGAAGTCAATCCAGAAATAATGCTATTAACTGATGAGGATACATATTGCACTCCAATTCATATACTCTTGCACAACAAAAGTATCGGAGACATGTATGATGTGGTAAAATATCTTGTTGAAACAAACCCTGATTCTCTCCTAAGAAAGGATGAGTATGATCAAACTCCTCTCAATGCCGCCTGTACCAATGGACGAATGACATTAAAGACAATTGAACTACTTTTACGAATTTGTCCTGATTCGATTCATGTACCAAACAACTGCAGCTGGTTGCCGATACACACTCTCTGTGACAATGACGGGGGTAAATTGAATGATGAAGTTGCAATAGATATTCTGAAGCTTCTACTTGAGGCTCAACCGGATTTAGTCACACGTGTTAGCGACTATGATGGCAACGAAGAACTGCCCATACATCACGCTGCCAACAACAAATCAAAATCCTTTTGTAAAATACTTGTTGATGCATACCCAGAATCTATAAGAATAGGAAGGGGAAGCTCTGCAGGATCATTACCATTCCACAATGCATGCAAAAATGGACGGATAGAGACGGTAGAATATCTATTTGGATTGTATCCAGAAGGTCTGTATATCAGAGACAATAGAGGATACTTACCTATTCACGAGGCGGCGAACAATCCAGGAGAGAATGCTATCAAGATTATCAATTTCTTGATCCGTCATGACCCTGAATGTATATCTAAACCTGTTGTGTCCGACGACGAAGGTAGCGCTTATGTGCAAGGAAATGGTGCTTTACCTCTACACGTTGTTTGTGATGCTCGGGACACATCAAATCTAACGGAGCTCCTCTTTGATCTCTATCCGGAGGCAATTCTCACACGAAATGGTCAAGGACAATTACCAATCGATGTCATCAGAGAGAAGCTTGAGTTCAGACAGAGTATGAACTTCTCTGTCGATAGGGAAACTAAACTCATTCCTTTTCTACAAACCCAAACGAGTTATGCCAGGAAAGCACAAGATGAAACTGCCATGAGGACACCAGATTTCACAGGTTCACTACCGCTTCACCACGCAATACGATATAAAGCTCCACTTGGTGCTATCAAGCTGCTTGTTAAAGGGAATCCTGATGCTGTTGCTGTGCTTGATGGTAGTGTGAGACATCCTTTGGACATTGCATGTTGGTGTAGTACAGTGAATGTTGTCAAATACTTGGCAGAGCTCATACCTGATCGTTTGAATGCATGTGATGTGAACAAAAACTACCGCCTTCATCATGCCTGCCAAGGGGGCAACTGTGAAGTGATATCATACCTACTTGAAACGTCTATGTCATCGTCGATATCAGAAAGGAATATTAATTGTAAGCTTCCAATTCACTTGTTCTGTGAGCATGTAAGGTGTTGTCATGGGCATGATCCCCCAGAGTATACTGAAACTATTTGGCGACTTTTAACAGCATACCCTGAGACAGTATTGAATTGGTAGAGATTGGTATAATGGAGTCAAGAAATGGAGTAGAGGAGACGCCCACAATCACCATTAGTCATAGACAGTCTTTAGCTAGAATAGGATTATCAATTTCATATGAGTTCGTATCTATATCCGTGGACCTGAGATTCTTCTTATTTATCGTACATACCTATCGTAAGTACTAGACACAAAAAATGAAAAAAGGTAATTCCACAAGTAAGGACAAAGAGCAAAATATTTTGTATAACAATTTACAGCTTTACGATATATAGGAGGGCGCGGGGGTCGATACGGCGTCAATTCTTCATCTCGTATAGAAAGTATAGGGGATTTATCAGTTTTTGAAATACTCTATCGATTAATGGTAGTGCGGTAGCTGAGTTATTGATAATTTATCGAACAATCAACTTTGCAAAAAAGTGCGGTACATCTTGTGCATACCTACCTTCTTCTACTACTACTCGAATCTACTAACTCTACCATCAACCATTGAGGACTCTATCGATTAATAGTACTGCGGAAGTATACTTATACACATCTTGCTTGTGCACCTTCTTCTTCTAAGATTATATTGAACTATATCTCATAAGTGGAGTATTACTAATACTAGTGAATATGGACGAAGACGACAATAATAATAACGCTAGTTATTATAAGTGGATTAATGAATTTGAAGATTTCTGCTCATCAGATGATTTATCTTTCGATAAACTCCGTAATATGATTAATAATGCATCAAAAGATGATTTAGACAACTCGTTAATGGTCTTACAAGACGCCGAATACAAACACAAACAACAACCAATTCAGCCACTAAAATTGCAGAGACTACACAAATCAAACTTTCTACATCGAGTGTGTATGAATGAGAATGTTACATTGGAGATGATAGAATATCTATTAGATTTGTATCCCTTTTCTGCACATAGATGTTTACCTTCTGCTGCACATAGATGTTTAGATATAACCGACTTGAGATGGATTTATATGAATAAGCGTTGCAGTACATATATTGAATCAGCATACCCTCTACATTTAGCATGTTTCAACAAAGAATGTCCAAATGAAGTGATTCAGCTGCTATTACAAAAGGAATGTCGTAATCAGTTAACTCATATTTGTTACATGGATTTTAACTGGGGTAAGACGGGTCTCGACTGTGAACATTATGGTGGTACTCCTCTTCACTATTATCTATCAAGAACATCAAATGTCGACCTTGATATTGTCAAACAGTTAGCGGTAAATTCTGAATTGTTACTATCGGTTGGTGACGACACAAAGTGTACACCAATTCATATTCTTATGAATAACAAAAGTATTGGAGATATGTATGATGTGGTTAAATATCTTGTTGAAACAAATCCGTCCTCTCTTCAAATGAAGGATCAGTGTAATCAGACACTTCTCCACATTGCCTGTACCAATGGATATATCACTACAAGGACAGTCAAATTACTTCTAGAAGCGTGGCCGAATTCGGTTCATGAAAGAGACAGTGGTAACTCCTTGCCCATACACTGTCTTTGTGGAAACTATGAGGAGAACGAAACACAGATGATGGATGATAAAGTCGCAATAGATATTCTACAGCTCTTACTCGAGGCACATCCAGAGTCTGTATCAGAAAGTGTTGATGACGGTGAACTCCCTTTGCATTTAGCTGCAATGAACAAATCTCCAGCATTCTGTAAGTTGCTCGTTGATGCCTACCCAGAATCAGTGAAACGGCCAAATGACTATGATGCTTTCCCATTTCACTATGTATGTGGCGATGGACGGATAGATACGGTAAAGTATCTTTTTGGGCTTTACCCAGAGAGTTTACACCTCAGAAACAACGATGGGTACTTGCCAATTCATGAGGTTGCTAGCAATCCGGAACAGAACACTGCTGAAATTGTCAAGTTCTTACTCCTTCAGGATCCTGACTGTTTATCAAAACCTGTTGTGTCTATTTTTGGTAGTGATAATGATGGATGTTTGCCTTTACACCTTGTTTGTTTATCTCGGGACGAATCAAATGTAATAGAGAATCTTTTTGATCTTTATCCCGAGGCAATTCTCATACAAAATGAGCTAGAACAATTACCCATTGATATTCTTAGAGAGAGGCTTGATGAATTACCTATCAATAGAAGGACTGGAAGGCCGTACCCACACAATGAAGAATGGTATCAAAGATTGCAATACCTAATTCGTTTCCTACAAACCCAAATGAGTTATGCTAGGAAAGCACAAGATGAAACTGCCATGAGGACTTTTGATTTTGTTGGTTATTTTCCCCTTCATAGAGCAGTACGAGATAATGCTCCAATTGGTGCTATCAAACTGCTAGTCAAAGGGAATGCAGATGCTGTTGATGTACCTGACCGCAGTGAAATGTATCCATTGGACATTGCCTGTCAGTTTAGTACACTCGGTGTTGTCAAGTACTTGGTGGAGCTTTCGCCAGACCGCCTAAATCCGTGTGGCTTTAGTAGAAACTTTCCTTTACATCATGCCTGTCGTGGGGGAAACTGTGAGGTGATTTCATATTTACTTGAAACACCAATGGCAGCGGCTTCGGTGTCGGAAAGGAATTCCGATGATATGCTTCCTATTCATCTGTTTTGTGAGTTTATAAACAGGCAAGAGGAAGAGGAGGATACCCCGGAGTATACTGAAACTATATGGCGTCTCCTAACAGCATACCCCGAGACAGTACTGAATTGGTAGCATATGCCATCATCATGGGTTGTAGTTGTCTTCTCAACCGAGACTGTATTGAATTGGTAGTTTAGCAAATCATAGGGCCGAGGAGCGGAATGAGTTGGAGCTGAGGAGTCGAGAGAGGAGATTAAGGGGCTGAGAGAGGATCCAGGAAATTTGATTCTTTCTAGACAAGATAGCTTCTTGTTCTAGTGGTAGAGGATTGTTTCCTTTAGATATTGCCTGTCAGTTCAGTACACTCGGAGTTGTAAAATACTTGGCTAAGCTTTCACCTGATCGCTTAAATGCATGTGATGTGAACAAAAGAAGTTATCCCTTGCACCATGCCTGCCTAGGGGGCAATTGTGAGATTATCTCGTACCTACTTGAAACGCCACTGTCATCGGCATCTCTATCGGAAAGGAATGTTGATGGTATGCTTCCAATTCATTTGTTTTGTGAGTATGTGAAAGAGCAGCAAGAGGGAGAGGAAGAGGATACCGAGTATACTGAAACTATATGGCGTCTCCTAAAAGCATATCCCGAGGCTGTTATAAATTGGTAAATTAGTGTGCCACACGATAGACTTTGTAGAATGTGATAAAGATGTTTATTTTCAAACAGGTTTTAACATAACATACAACACATACTACTGATACATAATCTCATCACCATCTCAATCTTTATCTCATTGTCTTCTTCTTACCACCTCGACGAAAAGTATTTAATAACTTCTTATGAAGTATCTTTGGCTTGTGTGTTACGAGCCCTGACCCACTCAATTGACTTGTCTGTTTATTATCACCATCACAATAGGAAGAGGGAGACATTGAGCAGCTATGTGAGACAAAGTCATACGTTGGAGCCTCCTGCTCCTTCTTGTTATTCTGTAGCATCCCATTGTTTTCATTTCCATTGTTCTGCATAACATCCACTACTGGACGAGGAAACATTGAATCATTACGGCTCGTCAAGTGTTTCAAGAATCCACTTCCACTTCTTTTCCCTCTCACTTTAGAGCTTCCTGTCATGCTGGTAAGGACTGAACCACATTGATCGGCACTAGCCACACTTCTCGAACCAACACCCCACATTGGTTGAGGAGGATCAGTGTTTGTATTCGGCGTCTTGTAAGACCATTAACGAGTTGTCTAAATCATCTTTTGATGCA
>Ga0214481_100574_pt1 | contig 18330 bp, 6 predicted proteins | sample M1_20Mar14CPVII9_4_FD_165057 | JGI IMG/M metagenome (GOLD analysis project Ga0214481, IMG submission 165057) | Marine eukaryotic communities from Monterey Bay, California, United States - M1_20Mar14CPVII9sort6BwellG10 | ecosystem: Environmental > Aquatic > Marine > Unclassified | place: USA...
TGACAATACGTTGTCGTGCCTTACCTCAGAATCTATACGTCTCGTCTACGATGCTAGGATATCCATAGGATATTATTGTACATCTGCAACGCCCATTCATGGTACGCCTTGAAGAGGGTTAAGACAGTACAAGATACTTTACTCGCATGACAATATGAGACAATGCATATCATTATCATATGTTCAGCTGATACATAAGTCTAGTATTAGTTCAATGCGAACTAAGAGATACATAAATATAAAGCAAAACTATGTACACATATAATATATATGGTACAATGAAACATAAGTGATTCATTGCTGTCGATACTCACGAGAGAGATGCAAGATGAAAAGATACTTACTTCTATCAAATAAAATAGACATGATGATTGATTGCATACCTCGGTATGACTATCAACCGAATAAGTCATATCTCAATTGGAGAATGACAATCCTCAATCGAACCCTTTGCAATTAAAGGGAAGTAGATACTATTTTACACTTCATGTTTCACTATATGATTATGTTTTAAACAATCATACAATAATCCTTCCTATCTCGGACACAGCAGTGTCGAGCTTGTAAACATAGGAAGAAGCGATTACTCTACGGTAGTAGTAGTAGTAGTTTTGAGAACAAGCTCTATAATATAGAGTTGCTCGAATATGACGTGGTTTAGTCTATCTATATCTTGTGCACAATAAGCAAAGACATATCAAAGACAGAAAGTTAATAATAGTTATTAACTTTCATAATGGAGTAGGCAACTTATATGCCTTTGCTCTAAAAGCAAAAGAAAACCTCAGTCTAGGAATCCTCTTCACTGATAGCATCTTGCGTGCGCAGTCAACTGTAGTTGAAAGACATATGACACATCGTAATGAATCGATGCCGATATGATTCCTTCAATCTACACTTGACTACATTGATATAAAGTATCAATGTAGACCAGACTATCAAAAGAAAATGCCAAACAGTGCTAGGACCTTCTCCTAACTCTGTGATATATTCAATGAAAGAATAAACTAGATGTTGATCAAGCAACAACGTTACATAATCACAGGAGTTCATAAGGGAAGAGAAGACTTATCCTAGTTGACAAATAGTATATCGCGAATACCTATGTCTTTATCGTGGAGACGCTCGATCGTCTTCTCATTAACCGCGGAACTGCTCAAGAAAAGTGACAGTATATAAACAAAATTCAGGCAACTTGATTGACCTTCATTTACAAAAATGAAACAATCAAGATAGAAATCGTTAGGTCAATAGATCTTCAAATATTCCCTACAAATTAATACAAATTACAAAGTATACAATAATCTCACGTTGTATACACTTGCCAACCGATATTTTGCTAACAACCCAAAAGGGTATAACATTCAAAGACAGTTATATGCGTACCACGTATATAATTAACCAGCCGCAAGGCTTGGCTCCAATATAACAATATGTGTATTTTCCCAAAGGGTTTTCACATTATTAATATACTCTCGAGTTTTAAGGATGGTCCCTTGTTTGAGACCCTGAAGTAGCTGGGGGGAGAGCGTCATGACCCGTGTCTGATACGACATGATTGTTACCTGTGTGAAATATAAAGACAGCCATTACTTAGGCTGGAATGTTAGTATCTATGAAAGAGATACTTCACAAGCTAAGTACAAGATACATAAGCTTGAATACCAACTGTAGATACACGTATATAGAGATACGGATCTACAGGCTACCGCAAGAAACTTACTTAAATAGATCTCAACTTGAATGGATTAGATTGACACGATACGACAATCTTGACCAATCACATTTCAATAAGGTCAACTGAGATTAACACTCCTTTGACACGATAGGTGGCCGCTGTAACGCCCACTCTATCACATGTAGAATCTAAATCATAATTTATCTTTTAAACCAATTTCAACTTTATCAACATCAAATAATATTAATATGTATGACAATTGACCATCTCGCTCACGTGAGTGGATACTGGTTATGAGCTCAAAAAATTCCCCGCTGATGGTTTTTGGTATCCTTTTTTATAGTGTGTTTGTTAGTAAAAATGATATAGTGTACCTCCTATTTATTGCAATAAGATAGATAATATATCATTAAATACTACTAAACATCTCTTCTATGATATATTTGTAGTCTAAATATAGGTTAGTTTGGGTGTAAATAATATATATCTACTATTGGTTGCATGTACAATATCACCATAGTAAATGGGCTCAAATCACTGGGTAATTTTGAGGTATCAAATACTAGGTCCTACGTTCAATTTGGTCCAAAGCCGTCATCACCAATCGATTCAGTGTGCAATTCTGGTCTAGAATGAGCCTTTCTAACTTTTTTGTCATCAATTATTGGCCACCGTTAGGCGACCATTTTTGTATGGGGGCTCATAGTAAAAAAAGTTGCTCATAACCCATTAGCTCGCCGGTATCCACTCACGTGATTGCAGGCGTGAGCGGGAGAGCAATACGTCTGTCCGTCACTGGATGGCGCTTCTTTGTTGTTTTGGTTGGTCTCATTCTTTTGTCAAAGCCGACCATGCTTGCTGTCTGTTGGTAGTAGAGGGCAATTAGAGTAGTATAATTGCTTCGGCATCATGGCATAAGAGTCTATAAGGGTTACGATCATAGCAGATCACCCAATCAACTAAAATAAACAATAATTTGCACCGCAACAAACAATTCATAAATTGCAAATTGCGAAGGTGCACCCTCTCATCTTTATACCACAAAAGTATAGATATGGGATGGATTTGGATTTATTATTGAGGGATTACAAGGGAGACAGGTGCGGCCACTGACACAACATACAGTCCGTATCATCCTAACATCAGTAATCAACTACGAGGACATAACACATCACATATTATGAACTCGTACCACAATAAAAATTCAACAAAGTAATATTACCATTAAGATATATATTGAAATAAGATAATTCGTTCCGCCAAGGTACGATTATTATTGATTTTTTGGTATATTGAATTAGTGTTAATAGTAGGGGATAGCAGCGGCTAGTATTAATGATGTTATAAAGATTTGTAATATATAAAGTGGCACGAGAATAGGTAGGTAGTAGTTCAGGTTAGTATAATAATATGAATAATGATATTGGTATGGCGGAAGTAATTTGCCGGTAGTATCAGTTATTGGTGAATTAGTTCGGTATATACACCACGACATACGAGAGTGCCCAACAATACAAAGGGATATCATTTGCTCCAAGAAATCAATATTCAGCACTCCAAAAGAATAATAGTAGAAATAATGAGATTACTGCAGTAGTTCATCAGTAATGTGGTAGTTTCTCCGCTAGTTCGTGAGGCAATTGATTAGTTGGCTAAAGTTATATTGGTAAGTAAGGGAAGATGCCACCCCACTGAGCCAGGCACAGTCCAGTTCAAAGTGGATGAAAAGACTGGGAGAAATCACCAGCCTCGCCAACATACTCGCGAGATCAATGCTGCCCCGTACCGACGGGTGGTGCATTATGACACAAACATGATGACTCCACCCCCCGGGTGACCCACTTTGATAGCATGGCCATGCACAAGAGCCGCCACCGGGGACCTGTTTCTACCACCGTCGTCTAAGCCTCAAAAAGTAAGATGCCCACGGAGGATAAGCAGGTCTGGAAATCTCGGCCTCCGCCGAGTCAAAGTCGGCCTCAGTCGCAACCTCTGCTTCAGCAGAATGGATTGTACAGTAACTTCGTTGACGACGAGAATACGACAAAGAAGAGGTAGAGTGGAATAGGAGTATATCTTATGTTCTCTTTGGTTCTTGTGTGTTTGTGTTCATTCTGTTTACTTGTCAACTAACACTTTGTTTGAGCTAAACGATCATAGAAAGGACGATAGTTGGTGGTAGATCATCATCTACACACTCTCTGCAACATGGAATAACAACCCCCCTCCTCCCATGGGGGGAGGGTTTAGGTTGGCCGCAGGCTATCCGTTTCTGAGAATTAGCAAGGGAGACAAGTACGTGTCGTTGGAGTGAAGTTTAGTGAACTGGACAAGTATGGAGAAGATGAGATGGATACACCGACAGTTGTTGGGGCTGAGGAGGATGATGCCCACTTGACACAAGTGACCGTCATCACCTCACGCCCACTGGTGGGGACATTTCATTTGCCAACTGCCTTCACATCCCTACACATCATTGACTCATTCGAGTCGGGTGGGGCAGCTTTGCTATTCTAGCAAATCAGATGCAAGGGATTGTGGGTTTTGCACGTTAGTTTAAACCCTCAGTTTTGGCACCCACTGACAACACCACTTGTCGAGGTACTACCATCTCTTGCTCACTTGCCAGTTCAGTGTCCCACAGACAGCACGGGACAAAGGAAGCGAACTTAGGTCCAGTGACTTGATTGCAGTGAGCGGGAGAGCGGATACGTCTGTCCGTCACTGGACTGGCGCTTCTTTGTTTGTTTTGGTTGGTCTCATTCTTTTGTCAAAGCCGACCATGCTTGCTGTCTGTTGGTAGTAGAGGGCAATTAGAGTAGTATAATTGCTTTTCCCACGATCCCACCCTTTGACCAATGGGGCAGCTTAGCACGGGACAAAGGAAGCGAACTTAGGTCCAGTCTTTGACTTGAATGAGATATGGTCAATACGTTGTGTGCCTTTCACCCAGAATCTTACGTCTCGTCTACGAAGCTAGGATATCCATAGGATATTATTGTACATCTGTAACGCCCATTCATGGTACGCCTTGAAGAGGGTTAGGACAATAAGAGGTATACCATTACCAGCACTAAAGTAAAGTAAAGTACTAATAATATAGAGTAAATGACTCATTTTAAACTTAAATATAAGCTTTAGCAACCACACTCTTGCTCGACATTGCCAGTCTTATTTTTCAAAATGGTGATGATATCTGCTAGGAATTCATTTGCCACTCGTTCAAATGTTATGTCCATTAGAATACGAACTAGCAATTGCTGCATTGTTGTTATTGTATCCCCCATTACCGAGCATTTCTCTCAATGTTATCTATGCTCGCTAACCAATCTAATTAATCTATTTGGAGAGTATTTCTTCCTTTAGGGATTTGTGAGTAATGATTTCATTGGAGGAGAAGGCAGTTCGTCAAGAGAGGATATTAGCCCATCGACGCAAGAGTAAACTGGTCATCTACAGCCTGAGTTATGATGAGACTGGATTAGCCAAAGAGGCATGGGTAGCAGGGGTGTTCTGCACAGTTTGGTTTAATTATACCGTAGACTGTTATCTAGCAACAGAACTCATGTATTAGGGGATCATCACCCTTTTACATAACCTTCTTTACCCAATTCGATGATGAATATTATGTAAACATCAACACCCATCAAACAAATTAATCAACAATTTAAAGTTTATGTCCAAGCGGCCACGTACTGATTCGTTCCTAGGGTGGAACCGACATAACTACCGTCACAGATATTGGAGTTTAGTTAGTTAAATGGGTATTGTTTGGGTTTGAAGCGAGCACCCCCTATTATAGGGAGTGGATAAAACGCTCACTATCAGAATTATTCGGAGTTAGTACTTACAGAAGAAGTATAAGGGTACCAATGAGTTGCCTAAAATATCGACCATACTTAGTACCCCCTTCCACTTCTTCGTAGGGGCACGATCGAAGATGTTCGACAGCTCTAAGATGTGATTGCCCCCAAGTGGAAGCGTGCAGTTGATATGCGGGCGTAGTTCCTCACCGACCCCTCACCGCCTTACGGCGGTCGTCGTGGCCACGGCCTGTGAGGTTAACGAATGCGGCGGCAGTGAGGTGAAGGCACAATTGTGGGAGGACCTTATAATCGGACCCCTGGAGCCCACTGCCAAAACAAAAAATAAAACAAAAACCTAAAACTAATTGATCCATAGATGGATGCTAATTATTCTAGACACCAAGGGGATTTAGTACAACAGACAATCAAACAGATTGCAATCGTCATACACAAGTATTACTTGATACTTTTGGATGCGTGAGTATGCTTGTATCGCATCACTAAGTAAGCTACACACACTGGGTACCAGAATTTAGCACTGAGGACCGAGAACCAATCGTCGAAGAGGTACATTTTTAAAAGAAAACAGTCATTGAACAGCAATTCTATATACATTACTCTCCTTTTTTCCTTTTGCGATTGCGAAAGCTCCTTTCAACATGATTGTCTTGGCTGAATGTGTGATGATGATCATTCAAGTGTTTATGACTACACACGCTGTCAACCATATCAGTGGGTGGTTTTCTCTCGTGGGAAAAAAAATGAGGCTGCGCGTTCCGAGAAGGACTTGTGCGAATGCTATTGTACTCTCTCTCCGCACCACTTAAGGAGGGGTGCCTATGTCTAACTGGAGGCTCAAATCGATGATTGGGTTTTCTACGCTGCCATTCGACATGAGAATAATTTCTCTCTTCAATGTCAATTGAAGGTATAGAGTAGTTTCGGTCTGTATTAGTAGGTGGCCCAGATTGATAATTTTGCAATATGGGATGATTCTGCCAGTTCATTGCACCACTAGTACAACTACCATCACGCCAATCATAGCAGGAAGGCGAACCACGAGAACCTACAACCTTGTTGTATCTTTTCCCATTTCGCAATTGCTGCTGAATGTTGTGATCAACACGGTCGTGAGGAAATCTAGATAGACTACCCTGCGGTCTGTCTCTTTCGCCCCTGTCGTGTAGCGCCCCCCCACGAGGCCGTACAAACTGGGGAGCATCTGAATGTGGTTCATCAAGTCCTTCCTGAATCTTGAATTGCTCGTAACCATTAGCATCAAATATGATTCTACCACAATTTCGTTCAACTTCTTTCACAAAAGCTTGTTTATCAATGTGAATCCTACCTAAGTTAGGTTGCACAACCTCACATACATTCATAAATGAAAGCATAGCACGGACGCGCTTACGCATGCTATCATCACCTTTACGAGCACCCCTTGCCCTAGTTTTGCCGTAACCAGTGACAATGTCAATACTTTTTACAGTAGCAAGCTCTTTGCTGTCCCCCAAATACGGCACAAGGCATTTTTCGAACCACCAACGAAGGGCAGTTTCTCCTCCACCTAAAGAGAGAAAATGCAAATCAAGCTCAAGCCATTGGGATCCTAGACGGGAGACTTTTGCATAAAACCCACGACCCACTCCTTCATGGAATATTTGCTCCGCAAGATCTACCTGAGAGCACACCGCATCTAATTGAATGACCATTTAGATTAACGTATGGCAAACTTAGCACTTAAAGTATTCTCTGTGGCACTCACCAAGGACCGCATTGTACGTAACAACATCACGTTTGACTCCTACTTCATCCATTTCCTTGAATAGTTGGAAACCTTTCTGCCACAACTTGCACCGAGCACATGCAGATATGGCGGAGTTATATATATGAACATTTGGACGAACTCCTTCCAACTTCATTCGTTCCATGAGTTGAAATGCAATATCAGCGCGACAAGACTTTTCCATGCAAGATATTGCTGCACCAAAAATAATGACATTCTTGGCAATTTTACGTCCTGTCATCTCATCCAGGTATTCAAGGCATTGACGCCACTGATAGCCTTTCTCACAAGCAGATATTGCACTTCCATAGGACACAACGGTCACAGGCATATTTTTAAACTTCATTTCATCAAACAGGTCGAGGGCGCGTTCCCACTGAAGACCTTTCTCCAGGGCAGTCATAGTTGCATTGTAAGTGACCACGCTCAACTTTTCACCAGACTGTTCTATCTCGCAAAACAATTCCCAGGCTTTCTCCCATTGCTGTCCTTTTGAGAGAGCTGAGATTGCAGCAGAATAAGCAATGACATTCGGGCCGAATGTGGTTTTCATCTCCTCCAATACTTGTAGCGCAAGTTTCCATTGCTGGCCTTTCTCGCATGCCGAGATGAGAGCAGAGAATGTCACCACAGTAGGACGTACCCCTTCTCTTTTCATTTCATCAAATATTTCAAGTGCCTTCGAAGGATTCAATCCCTGAGAAATCATGAAACATGAGATATATAAAAAGCAAATTAATACTAAAAAATGGTGGCAATTACCTTTTCACAAGCAGATATGGCTGAGGGGGGAATGTTGAGAATAAGTGGTTAGGTAGGATGATGAGCAAAAATTCGTGATGATGTGGAAATATCAAGAGTCACCTGCATTGTAAGCAATTGCTGTTGGCATTATCCTCTTATCTTTCATTGTCTTCAATAGACCTAGAGCTGTTCTCCAGTTGCCCCCCTTTTCACAAGCACTTATTGCAGAAGAATAAGTAATCTCGTTCTTTTGGACATTTTCGACATCCATCTGCCTCAGCAAATCTAACGCGCCTTTCCAATCTTTGATTTTCTCACAAACGTTGATCAAAGCATTATAATGAAACACATTTCTTGTGATTCCATTCGTGTTCTCCATCCACCGCCACACCTGCATAGCTACTCTCATCTGCCTCCGCCTACCCAATTGGGATAGAATGGCTGTGATAGCACGCCCTGAACGGAAGGACTCGGAAGATGTTTTGTGTGCATGATCCATTTCTTCAAAGACATTACTGCGGGGATGACAAAGGCGATCAACAACCTCTTCCATCGAGAAACCTGAGATATTTCCTTTGTTGTATCTGCTGTTGTTGGCTTTATATTGCCGTTGTTGACAATTATGGTTGCTAGAATTTCGAGTGTATTGCCTGTCTTCATACTTGTTATAATTGGTATTAAAACTGATACTGCTCTTCTGCTCAGAATAATTTGAAGATGTTGATGATGGTCCATTATAGTTGGGGTGAGGTTGTGCAATACAATCAGACACGATAGGGGGTAGCCATTTTGGATCCCTTGGAGATTTTTCTTGATTAGACTGTTGGATAGGCGATAGATTGAATTTAAGAATTTCGCTTTGTTTTTTACTAGAAACAGTTGTTTCTCGATCCCGTAACTCCGTACGTTCATTATATCCCCGTTTAAAGTGATCTAATGGCCGAGGTGCATTGTCAGGGACATTGGTGGTAGATGTTGAAGGCATGAAGGTATGCCCATGATCATGCTTTTTTTTCACGATTGGCAAATGGCTAGAATGGGTGTCTGCTTTCCGCTCTTCGTCAAATCCTGATGTTTGTTCAATTTCAGCAGCGCTACTGTCATTAATCATATTCCGGGGGGAGGAAAGGATTGAATTCCCTAAAACAAATAATAACTTCACGTGTATCGCAGGTAATACGGAGTTCTAGTAATAAGTCCTACGATAGTTTGATCTTTTGGAAGAAAAAGAAAGGGGTTGTAGAGGATATCCAGGCTTCGTAGCTTATCTTGGGCGGCTAATTGGCTAAATTAATTGTATTTTGTTGCTCCTCACTTTATTTAAAAAGGAGTCTTTGATAACTAAATGGGAAATTATGATTGAGCAGAGAACTATGACTATGAACTAATTATATATTATAAGATTATATTAGAATACGATTTAGTTATGATTAGGTGTTGTTAGATAGAGGAATCAGATAGATGCCAGAAGCCTGCAGCTGCCGCGTAACAATGTACATAAGCTAGCGATATGCGCCAGCACCCGGCAACAATTCCAACATAGCGATATAGTTTGAGCAGGGGTAGTGTAAATATCGCTAAAAAAGCTACGATAGAATTTTGAGATTATCGCTAAAAACATGACTTTCACCCACTATCACTAATAAAGCTAGTGAAATATGAAGGTCTTCCAATCATTGGTATAATCCGGAGACAGCCCATCCGATGCAGAATTGCATGCAGCTGATTCCGAATATGGTACCATTATGTTATAATTGTCAATGATTAAAAACTCTGTATGTAGAAATTGTAACTGGTTATGAGCATAATGTGTTTTTTTCCAAGAAACCGTATAATTTTTTTTTGTTTATTTGTACCCCATGATTTGTGTACATACACTCAATCTTCGTACTTTTACTGTATACGACGCATGGGGAAATGATGAAATCCCTCAATCTCCCATGCTCAATAAAATCGTGCATCATGCAGTACATCATCAACTTTTAAACCAATACAATCAATCGGGGAAAAATTGTACCCTATATTAATATCAAGGAGATAGAATCTTAAATGTAGTCTTCTACTTTGTCCATGTCCCTCAATCATCCTCTATTGTCCCTCCATCTTCTCAAGATCTATAGCAACAATAAGACTATCAATAAGACCATCCAATATATCTAATGTACCATCTTGTTGAAGTGTACCAGGACAAAATGAGGTGACGAATAAGCAGCCCTTTTTGTAACTTCTTGATTATTATTTTGTTTTGATGTGGCGATGTGGTACTACTTTGTGTTGATAAAAACAACTTGTATTCCCACCACCTATATATACGAAAATAGCACTAATACTAATATAAAAGTAAGTAAGTAAGTAAGTAAGTAAGTTGTCATGCTATCACTTTAAAATCTACTTCATATAGATGGGGATGTATTTGCTGCTAATCCTCAACCAGAAATGTGCTTAAAATATAAAAGGTAGGGTGCGATCTTAGTCACGGTGGCATGCGTCCTCCAATCGTCTGTAAATAGACCCATAAGCACGTACTTTAAAATTTATCTACCCTTAAAATATAAAAGGTATACATAGAACTCTGTAGCTGCTGCGTTGATGTAATTATAAGGATACCCTTTTTGTAATTATTATTAGTTAAAAAGTTATTGAGCATAAACTGATTCACTAAGTAAAATGCATGGTGAAAAATAGCCATTTTTCAAAGGCCGATCTACACCAAACCGCTTTTACTGTGAACTACAAATATGTTGTAGAGAATCCTTGTGCAATTTTAGGCCGTTATTCCTGTTCAATTTATTGCAATGGCCGATCATTCGACATATTATTGAGTGAGGGCTATGAAGTATAATGCTTACGCAAAAATATACTTATAATTGTTCTATAGCGATAAAGCTAAGAGCAGTGACAATAAAGTCAATATTGATGTTGTTAAACAAACAAGTAAAAGGTAAAAATTAAATTATACGGTCAAAAGACCTTTTCTACAAAATTGAGTATGTACGTACACATACCCTAAATTCCACGTGGTGGCAATCGAATGCGTACTATTTGACACTCCCCTACCATTCAATATCAAACTAATTCTCCAGTATCACCTGACCAGAAGAGAATAGGTTTCAACATACCCCAAACAGTGCCGTAACTCCAATGTTTGCTTAGAATATCCGCAGGGTTAATTTTCCCAAGTATGTGTACATAATCATAGGTACCTGTGGCAATGGCTTGACGTACATAGTGCCAAAAAAAAATCAAGTGACATTTATTCAATTTCCTGTGTGGAATAGTCACTCTCATCACAACAGACTCATTATCTCCGAGCAGGATAGATGGTCCTTCAATTGGTACTCCAAGGTACATAAAAGTCAATCTGTTGGCACGGCTCTGCTCTATAGCGGTCCTTGCAGCAAGTTCCTCTGTACTGAACGTAGCGACTTCTGGCGTTGCTTGTTTCTTAGAATACCAATCAAATGGTGTCTTATTAACAAAGTGCAAAATACCCGTGACAGCTTTACCATCAAGAATGTTGTGACAGAGATTGGAATCAGCATATGTGACAAGTTTGACAGGTTTCCCTTTAGGCGTTGGAATGTCAGTGGAATCTCTTCTTTAGAACCAGCATAAACTGTCTTGGCCCAGTCATATCTCTCGATAACGGCATCAGAGATGTCAGGCATTTCAGTACAAATGCGAATAGCTCCATTGTTCATCTTCGATAGATATCCAATTACTTTCTTAAGACGTTCAAGATGGCCACGTCTTGGTTGAGCACGAAAGCTTGAGAGGGTCATGACATGCACAGCTATATCAAGACGGCCTAGTTGGACTACCCAAGTGCAACCAATAAGAGATTGGTAGATACGAGTTTCCTCATCGTTGAGAAATTCAGATTCGTCTAGTTCGGAATGGTCGTTTTCACTAGAGGATTAGTTTCAAATTTGGGGCTCGTTCCAAAGAGTAGTTTATATTGGTCCTTCATCTTCTTTAGATAATTCTTGGGGGAATAGCAAAGTCGGCCATCACTACACGAAAGTAATTACAACCAAGAAGAACATCAATTTCACCAGTTCCCTTAAGCTTGAAGTTGTTCGGTTTTGCCTCAAGTGCGTCAATAATGGCTTGGGGATTCTTTGATGCAATGGTCAAATCATCAACATAGGTGGCAATATACTCGTAGTGGTCTCCCTTATCTCTCATCCAGATATCAGGCTCAGCATGACTCGGAACAAACTTCATATCTCGTAGGACTCCAGAAAACCGTTCATGCCATTGAACCGAGCTAGTCTTCAAACCATATAAGGCCCTCCCTATAACAAAGATGTGTCCTTCAAGCTCCCCAAATTCTGGTCCTGCGATGACGTATACCTTCTCATTTGTATATGCCTCAAGATAAGCATTGCCAATGTCTGTTTGCCACACATCGAGACCATTCAATTCAGCAATGAAAAATTACGATCCTAGTAATACCACGTAGGCTTACAACCCCAGAGTAGATACTTTCTAGAGGTGTCTCAGTGAGATGTCAACCTGCAACAACACGAGCCTTGTGTCTTCCGTCATGTTTGACATCATAGACAAAGTGGAGGTTAATCTTCTTATACCCATCAGGAGCCCTATTGGATGATCTATGACCACGGTCATCAAAAGTCTCATACTGAAATAACTGATTCTTCTCAGCATTTGTTCTTCCACGGCTGCTGTTGATACGGTAACAACAGAAGGTATCTTATTTGTTTGGATAGTGCTATCATACTTCTCTTCATCGTCTACCGTCTTCTTTCCCTCTATCTTTCTCCAATAAGGTCTTACTCGTTGTTAAGCGCTGTTGCTTATTGAGTAGGGAAGTTTCATCAACACATTGTAGAAGTTGGATATGATATGATGTATAAGAATGTGATACTAACAAATACCGATTGTTATTGTTGATGTATTATCAATCAGCATGCATGTATATATAATATGACAAGATCGTCCGTCGAGAGCTGGACCCACCACACATCTCAAGAGCTGGCCAACTATATTAACGTCGTCCATCCCATGCCTCGGCATTGAGAGATAGGCCCGCTGTCTCAGCAACTCTTCTGGATTAGATATTCGGAGGCACGCCTAGTCTTTGCAATTTGTATGAGCGGTCATTGGATATCAATTTTTATTATCAAATATGAGATCGATCACTAGTGCATTATCCTCTAGAGGTTGCTTAGCCACCCTAAGGCGCCTACATTTATTGGCATGGCATCACAAAAATTTGACCGCCGACGCGCTTGATTGAGAAATTAAGCAATCAAACAATCAAGACCAAGACCATTACACTTTTTTGGAAAGATAGACAGACATACAGAGATTTTTGCAACCCCCTTCTTGTCACTTCGTTCCTCATCCCCCTATGGAGTTTTCTACATTGTGAAAACTGATCGTCGAATTTTAGATGTGAAGACATCCTATACGATACAGTTTTGCAGGCTGATTCCGAATCTGGTACTGCCTTGTTATGATTATCAATCGTTAAAAAGTTATTTAGTAAAAACTGTTTTGCTAAGCTTTTCTACTAACAAAAAATAGGCGATTTTTTCCAGGCGGATCTAGACAATACAGCTCAGCATGTGAACTACAAATATGTTGTAGAGGAGCCTTGTGAATTTTAGGCCAGTATTCCATGTAGTTTTATTGCAATGGCCGATCATTCGACATTTTTGTGAGTGAGGGCCACTGTGTAAATCATTGCAAAAAAGGTTACCCAGGCCCAGAGATTTGGTCTTGCATAAGCTTTATACCACCTCTATAAAGTAGCATCAATATCAGCATTTTAGGATACCACTAATTTTCTCCATTAAGCTCGACTTGACTTGGGGCGGATGGAATAATGCTGCTGACACTTGGAATTCGACCATGAAACTTGGTATATACTCGTTGGGATGCTAAAGAGGAGGATGGTATGCTTGGAACGGTGTGAATTGGACAAGTAGAAGCGTAGCAGTGGCTGAAAGAAAAAAGATGGTTGAAAAAATTTGGGAAATGCATGATTAATCATACTATTGCAGTACCATATTCTGAATCAGCGTGCAAAACTGCATAAGATAGGATATCTCCATATCTATAATTCGACGATTGGAAGACCTTCATATTTCAGATTTGTTAGTGATTTTGCTCATTTTTACTTAGTGCGGAACCTAAAAAGGATACCTTTGCAAAATGTACTGCATTTATTGTGTTACGATAAAATGAGTAATAATAATGCCTTAATTGCAAAGGAAGATCTTAGTACTTTAAAATGCATTGTTCTCACACCAGGGAAAAGCAAGAATGCATTGTTTAATGGTTTAATCAAATTTTTATCAGTAAGTATACTAATGTCAAGGCCTAACGGCTGGCAGTTTTCACAGAGACTCAAAGATGAAAGACTCAAAGGATGTTAAAAATTTCTTGTGGAATTTTTGTGGCGCAGGCTACTAAGTGACTGTTATAGGGGAGTGGGCAGCCCACTTCCTAGCACAAAAAAATTATTGATCAAAATGGGAAAATGGTCTAGTAAGAAGAGGTTCAGTAGGCTGCTACCAATGATGTATATGCAATCCAGTAGGCGGATCCTTTAGAAGAGGTTGTCTTCCACCTGATTTGCAATTGGTTTTATATGTGGGAGTTGATGTAGGCTACAAAAAATTTAAATAAAGTAGGGGTATTTTTGAAAAAAAAACTGATTGTCTAAAAGATGATATTGCAATGTTGAACTAGTTATTTAGCATCCCTACAGTCTATATTCTTTAACATTAATGTATATTGATTGATATTGCAATAGGGTTTGGCCATTGGAGACCGTGTGTTGCCATGGCAAACGTCAACTTAACAACTAAAATTGTTGCAATAACAACATCATCTAATAATTACCCACCTCTATTGAAGCAGAAGGAGGTGGACAACCGGCCTAAGCCGCTGGAATTATCCTCTTCTATATTTATCTGACCAGCCTTTGCAGTGAACACACCACCACAACAATTAACACACTCACAATCGACAACAAATCATTAAATACACACATCACCACCTGAAAAAACTCGACTATAGTTAGCGACGGATCGCTCGGCCTACAGCGCTGCTGGCCAAGCGTCTGCTTTACCATACCAACGGATATGTTGTCTACTATCACCTCCTAGCAGGATTTGACCATAGGTCAACAGATGGCCGCTGCAGGACGTTGGTAGTACTACGGCTATGGCCATCGTTAGACCGGCTCTAGTTTTGTGAGCGAGAGCTATTTTGCCACTAACTAGCTACGATAATATTCCACGTCACAATATTTTAGCTTTCAATGCCTCTACTTCTCCAAGCCCTACGCTGTTCCTATCCAGTTGCAGATAATTGTCAGACCAGGTCCTATACATGATCTTGCGATTCAGGACCTGGTCTAACATTTGTGAGACGATTGTTACTTGAGGACTGTAGGGATTGGAGAAAAGGGGTCTACTCTGGACAATTTTGGCTATGACTTTTCTTAGCAGTTACTTAGTGAAGACACGTGTCCGCTACTAGCTAAAAAGTGGGCTCAAGCTGAACGCACCAGCCTCTAAGATACCTGTTCCACACAGGAATTTTTAACATCAAAGAGGGTGTAAGAAGGATACCTTCAAAAACCTATTCACTCTTTATTTTTATTGAATGAGATTGTCAAAATTTGGTCTTTCACCTTAGAGTCCTAGTGAAACCTGCCTGCTGTTAGGCCTTGATGTTGAAATTTGATTCATTAAGATACAGAGGATACCATTACATGAGAATAAGAATTGTCAGTTTTCACTTGGAAACTCATTTTGGATCCACCCTTTGGCTGAACTGTGTGTTGGTTTGTAAGTATGTTTTTTGTTGCATGGTATCCGGTATCTTTTGGTATCCATTGGGTGGTGAGTGGCGTGGCCGGCTGATCGATGGGAGAGGCTTATCTTGATGATATTGGCACGCAATGTGATGATATCCCCGGTACATATATGATATCATGCCATGATATCGTCCCCTGAGGTTGAAGGAGCACCGGTGCCACTTTATTCCCCAACGGTGTGATGGTGTGATGATATCGGTATATAGATGACATGCCAATGTGATGTCATGCCATAATATTTATCGACATATTATGGATGTCATGCCATGATAACATATGCGATGTCATGCCATGATCATATCACTCGGCAATAAAATCTTAATGTCTTATAGCTGTGGTTATATTCTCATTTGGGGTACGCAGCAGAGAATAAGTAATAGATATTCAACAATCAACCGAGTCTAATGTGGTTATGTTACTTTTTGGTGAGTGGTATTTATTATTGTATGTATATATTGTTCTTCAAGTACCATTGCATATTCTAACACACACTATTATTATTTCCAGAAGTGTGTTGTCAACGTCACAAATGTTATTGCAACATATCATACAAATAATGTGCACATCGATTATAGTAGTAATTAAATATTATATGGATTGTATAATAAAATACATGCCTTATGTCAATACCGTGAATGGAGTGCTTACATCAATAGATCAGCTTTTAGAATTGATGATACAAACATCTATGCATCAAATACACAACAAATTGGAACATAAATATGCCATTACGAAATACTCATGAAAGAAGCAATAATAATGTATGTAACAACATATGTTGGCAGCAATACAGAGTATTAGTATACTTAGGCCAGATAGTATTGCATAATACATTAGATATAAATTAGTTCGGTAGTATTTGCAGTGGATTAGATGACGTGATGCTTATTGATGTTACAAAGAGAGCATGCAGGGGGGGCATAAATTGATTTAATGCAACAAGTTATAATGTAATTATTAACAACTAATAACAAGTACCTAATACAACAATAACAATAGTTTGTACGAATACAGAAAGATAGGACAGATTACCTATGATTTTAGCTAATATCCTTTTTCTTATTATCTCCCTACTTCCAATAAGCTCCAATATATCTTCCAATCTGCCAATCTACATCCAATCGGTATCCCCAAGAGCCGATTGTTGAGTTGGTGGCATTTGACCGTTTATTGGAACTGGTTAGGTTTTGGTGGATGCCGTTTTCTGATCGTTTATTGGAGGTGCCATTTTTGATCATCATAATATAAGATTAAAAATCATATGAAAATAGTCTGTGAAAACTACTGCCGTAGGCCTTGAAGTCTAACTTTTGTTACTTGATTCTATCTTTATTATCTATCACTGCAGTGGTGTACCTTTGAATAACTCAAGATTGTCTACTGACCGGCTGCCAGAGCAGTTGCTGTCAAAAACGGGTTAAGATACAATCCCTTAACCCATATAATTGGCATGCAAGCTATATACCACTAAATGTACTACCAAATGTACTTTAAGTCTAAAACCAAGTATAAGACTAAGTCCAGTAGATAAAAGACTAAGACTAAATAGATTAGAAGGTAGTTATCCAATTTGTATCTCGTCTAGGTAAGCATGATATTTGTTTATGTGGCATGCGGCCTTCATGCTAATCTTAAACTTAAGAATAAACCAATAAACTGTAAAGACTTCCAATAAATCCAATTTATATAGTGTATCTTTCCTTACAATGAATATTCCATCATAATGACATGAACCCCTTCTAACCCTTATAAAAAACCTAAAACAATCTATGATGGATTATATGTTTGTACATGCCTGTAGTTGTACCCCTTACCACCTACTGTTATCGCAATATCCCTACTCGAGTGTAAATCGTATGGGAAATTAAAAATATGCACCCAATCACTACATGATAGTGGCGAAACTGTTGATTAATACTTAGGTTGAAAATAATGATAATAACAATCTAATCTAATACCTACCTATACCGATGATATTAATGCTCCATCGAAGATACACTCGTTGTTATTTGATGGTCGTTATTTGTTAGGTAAACATTTATGCACCCATTGCAAAAGGTTGGGCACAGTATAACGACCATATTATATATCAGCAGCAGCAACAGTTGCATGAAATACTACAAATAATTTAATAGGTCACAGAACATAATTTGTTGGTGTTTGTATTATTTGTGTGATTGTGGATTGATTTTACTTGTTGCACGACGATACTGGTGTGTTGTTGGTAATAAACAATTAATTAAGTTGTTTTGTTGATGGTAATGATGGTATTAACTATAATTTATTAATACCACAACGATTGTTACGCTTAAGATTGATTTGCTATTGTCCGTTAACAGCTATCCAGCTAAGTGGGTTCCGGTATCCTACACATTAGCAGCCTACTCCCAACTTGCAGCCCCTAAACGGAGGTGATGTGGTAGGAGGCTGCTCTAACTTCCTTAGTAGAAAATGATCA
>Ga0214481_100576_pt1 | contig 18288 bp, 12 predicted proteins | sample M1_20Mar14CPVII9_4_FD_165057 | JGI IMG/M metagenome (GOLD analysis project Ga0214481, IMG submission 165057) | Marine eukaryotic communities from Monterey Bay, California, United States - M1_20Mar14CPVII9sort6BwellG10 | ecosystem: Environmental > Aquatic > Marine > Unclassified | place: USA...
ATGCTGTGGATGTATGCATGCATTTAAATCGAGTGTTGAAAATGACGATGAGATATGTCCCTTTTGCCGAGCAGTACCTCCATATTTGGTGGTTGAGGCAGTAGCAAGGATAAAGAAACGCGTCGAGCTGAATGATACACAGGCTATATACCAGCTAGGACTTTACTATGCTGAAGGGACATATGGATTACCTCAAAACATTGCCAAGGCATTAGAACTTTGGCATCGGGCAGGAGAACTGGGTAGTGCTGGAGCATATGCCAATATTGCTCATGCTTATAAGAATGGTTTTAATGTAGAAAGGAATATGAAGAAAGCTAAACATTACTGGGAATTATCAGCTATGGGAGGAGACGGAAATGCAGGTGCAAGGCGCAATCTTGGAGTACATGAGGGCGAGGCAGGCAACTTTGATAGGGCATTAAGGCATTTCATGATTGCAGTAAGGGATGGGGACTCAGACTCTTTGGAGATCATCAAACGCTACTCCTTGAATGGATATGCAACAAAAGATGATTATGCAAATGCCTTAAGAGATTATCAAGCATATGTAGATGAGATTAAGAGTGAACAAAGGGATGAAGCTGCCGCATTCAGGGAAGATTACAAATACTATGAATCTGCTGTGTAGAAGGATAACTAAGACTAAAATCAATACGTATATTACCAATCTATTAGTTAGCTCAAATAAAGAGATATCCTACATAGATTAAGAGGGAAAAACAACCGAGTACGTACCTACCCTACGACCTACGATCATAGAAATTTATATTGTGGAATAAAATCTCAAAAAAAAGCCTACTATGTCTACAATAGCCAATTAAAGAGGTTTGGTATAGAAAGTATAGACAATATATCAGTTTAGTTAACGTTCTATCGATTACTGGTAGTTTGGTTATATTAGCGACAATATTGAGCAGTGGCGCCCGAAAGTTAGACATATAATTTTTTTGAGGTTTTGAGGAATAGACCCATCTTCCTTAATTATCTCCTTGACACGTAGATAGTACCATTCGCCGCCGGTGATATATTATATATCTAGTAGTATTATATCGTATTGGTTAGTGCCGTACTGTTTAAGTTGGATGGACATAGGAGTTCATAAGAAAGTATATACAAATTGAGCATAAGATATGAGCAACACATCAGAATCAGAAATTACATTAATATGCGCCAATTGTGGCAAAGAGGGGAGCGAGGTTACGAATACATGTAATAAATGCAATTCAGTCATGTATTGCAATGCCGCATGTAAGAAGAAACACAGGAAGAAGCATAAGAAGGAGTGTGAGAGACGAGTAGCAGAATTGCATGACGAAAAGTTATTCAAACAACCCCCACCGTTAGAAGACGATTGCCCGATATGCTTCCTACGATTGCCATCGCTAGGATCGGGACGGTCTTATATGGCATGTTGTGGGAAAATGATATGTTGTGGATGCACTCATGCACCTGTCTATGATAACCAAGGCAATGAGGCTGATAATGAAAAGTGTCCATTTTGTAGAACTCCATGGCATAGTTCAGACGAAGAGAAGGTCAAACGATACGAGAAACGTTCGGAACTGAATGATCCACGAGCAATCTTCAATCTAGGAGGTTTCTATAATGAAGGACTACACGGGCTACCTCAAAACAATGCTAAAGCATTAGAACTATGGCATCGGGCAGGTGAACTACTGGACACGCCGCAGCATTTCACAACATTGGTAATGCCTATAAGAATGGCAATGGTGTGGAACGGTACATGAAGAAGGCTATACACTACTGGGAATTAGCTGCTATGAGAGGAGATGCAAAAGCGAGGAACAATCTGGGAGTATTTGAGAATGAGGAAGGCAGTGTGGATAGGGCATTGAAACACTTTATGATTGCAGTGACAGATGGGGATTATAGATCTTTACAGAGCATCAAGGGACTCTACTTAGATGGACTTACAACAAAGGATGAGTATGCAAAAGCATTACGATCATATCAAGCGTATCTAAATGAAATTAAGAGTGATCAGAGGGATACAGCTGCAGCAACTAATGGGTACAAATACTATGAATCTGCTGTCTAGAAGGAAAGCAAACTGAAGAAACTAATAAAGATCTTGACTTATCATCATTTACTAACCTATATACTTATCACATAGATCATGTACTAGTACAGCACCAAGAGAGAGAGGAGAGTTTTAGGAGGGCGGTATCTTTTAGGATACCGCTCCATTTTTTTATGATATACTTAGCAGTGGCGTGAAGAGGTGGCATATCATAAGCAATAAGAGGTTTGGTATACTAATAGTACAGTCAATATATCTATTTTTGATGGTCTTTCGATTAGTGGCAGTTTAGTTGCGTGGACGGAAGTACATTCTGAGTTGTAGGTGTTGAAAGATAGTACTTACGACCGTTTTTTGTGAGGTGAACCATCTATTATCTATTGCAGCTCGTATCTCCAGACGGCAGCAGAAGAACACAAACAACTTATACAACATATCTATCTATCATTATACTAATCTGCTAAGAGAGTGTCCTATTTACTTTATTGCAACAATGAAGAGTCGACGAGGGATACAATCATCACTCAATAACAAATCAAAATCGTCATCTCTCCTAACAACATTATTGAACAAACATATATCCAATTCCAATTCATTAGTATATATATTAGTATTTGGTATATTGGTATGGATTATAATATGTATTTATATACATTTGCAATTGACTGGTAGTGGTAGTGGTAGTAATAGTGGTATAGTGATGCCATTTAGAAATCGTCTTAGAACTAGATTAATGATTAGGTAAGTTATATGTATGTGTTGCAATGTTTATAGCCAATGAGAAAGTTGATGCAGAGATTGAAGATATATGAAGGTATATGAGAGATGTATTTATGGATGGGGATGATATACTGTGGGGTTGTTGTTGCAAAGGTATAGAATAGTTTTTGTGCACATCTTGTGTCACTTTTACAATACACATAATTAACAATGAAGAGTGAGAGAGAGGACACGAAAGTGGTGTATGTATTCTATGGTTGGTTGTTGCAAAGTTATAGAGATATACGGGAGATATTTGAGACGCAGTACATCGTTCAGTTGATATGCAATGTTGATGGATTCAGTATGTCTCTCAATTTAGGAGAGGTGTTTGGTTGTATATATATCTGCAAGACGGGCAAGCTATATTGACTGTTGACTCGTTGTTGCGCTATAAGTTTCTCACTCTCTCACTCTACTATTCTATTGTTCATCCCTATCTATACTCAGCAACCCAATTGATCCAATAGATGAAGAGGATGAAACAACAACATCTAAATCAGAAGCACCAACACCAACACCACAATATCATTCACCAACCACAGGCATATCAGCATGTCTATTAGTCAATGATGAAAATCCACGTCTAAGAGAATGGATAGCCTACCACTACTACATGTTACCACTCCGATCTCTAACAATTGCAATCGATCCATCGTCACGATCCGTACCAGTTGAGATAATACAACGATGGAAAGATCATATGAATGATCTAGATGTACAATTATGGACAGAAGAGAAGTTCATGCCACACGGTGGTGACGGAGCGTGTAATCCATCCGACAAAGAACAAGATTGTTTAATGCAACATAGGAAACGTCAGCAGTACTTTGTCCGAGCCTGTATGAAAGATTTCAAAGATCGAGATAAGGGATGGGTATTGTTGACTGATGTGGATGAATATATAACATTCAATAAGATTGATAATACTCAGGAAACGTTAGGATTGACTGTCAATCCACCATTAGATGAGGCACCTGACGGGATACCAATATTAGCAAATTGGACATGGAGTCGTAAAGGATATTACAGTACTGATAAGAAGAGTGGTAAAAAGGTTCGAATAACTGGAACATTTGTACAGGGTACGGTCTACGGCTTGTCTGATAAAGGAATACATACTAAAACAACAATACAAGCGACCGGACGAGTAACATTCCAAGAAGAACAGGTCTACAATGGTATGATAATACGTACTGCACCATTGATTAATTCAAATGATGAAATATTCTATGGTGCATATGGGAGTATATTCACTGACGATTATGGCACGAAATGGTATCTTAGAGATGATTATGTCTATAGAGATGGATTAGATACTAATGAAGAAGATGTTACAAATCATTCATTTCCAATTATTGAACAATCATATACAAAGACTTATGATAATGGTACGACGATACTTTATGGTATAGTTGCGGGTAATGAATCATTTTGGAATGATGATTATGTTGGAAAGAATGATGATGATGAAGATGAATCACCACAACAACAAGAATTGGAAAGTTTACTATCAAGAATACTTGGCAAGAAGAAGAAGACAAAAGAGAAGAAGGAAGTAAAGGAGGTCAAAAGGTATAAAGCTGGAGATGTTGTTGAAATACAAACAAGTTGGAAAGAACCATCGTCTGGTAGTAGACCAATCAAAACACTCAATGGTGGACATTTGATTAAGGATGTTGATAGATACATCTATTATGTCAAACGAGATACATTCCTAACACCACCACATTTGACAGTTGATCAACTAATGGGGATGAGGAAACGATTACCGAATGTGGGTGACGATGTTACTTTATTAGATGTATTGAATCAAGAAATGACAAAATATAATGCCGAGTTGGGTGAAGATTATGTTTATGAAACCATTGGTCCATGTCTATCACTGCCAAGGTTGCTATATGGTTCAAAAGAAACTACTACCGCCGAAAACATGGCACCACAAGGCTTTAACGAGAAAGACTTTGTCACCCTCCGATATAGATGGCATTCATTACCAGACAATCGAGTGAACAAGTATCAAAAGAATATCATAGACGTTTCACGAGTTCCATACTTTAAATTCATGGGTGAGGCTGAGAATATACACACGCCCATACATCAATTATGTCGAAAAGGCCAACCACCACGATATACAACATCCTTCTTTCGTGTGAATCATTACTTGGATTCATATGAATCATACTCGTATCGAAATGATGCCCGTGAGGATAAGAAGAATTGTCTTAAATGTTACAATGATAAGGGTAAGGAGGCACATAAGTTTGATGATGATGTTATCCGACCGTGGCTGAAAGGCTTTGTTAAGAGTGTAGGAATTGACAAGGCTAAGATATTATTGAATGGTACGGGCTCGTTTGAGAAACTTCCCGAACCAAAACTGGTACCAAGAGATGATGATCGTGATGATGATGATTATGAAAAGATGCAAAAGAGGAAGGTACGTCCTCATCGAGATAGTGGTATCTAACGTAATATCTAATCACATACTTCTTACTTATACTTTTATATGTTTACTCTATTATGACTAGTGTTAGTCATTCCCTTCAAAAATGAACACATCATGTGCACATTCCCTCATCCGATAGAATATCCTCTCAAGTACTACCACTTAGTGTACCCTGATGGTTCAACCAATAAGAAGGTTGTGTTCTATCCAAGCGGCCAACTATATCACATCCAACCGACCTTCTCTGTCGAAACACACTTAGTAAGATTTTCGTATCGACTCCCACGGGGAACATAAAACATTAACGGCAACCATTTCTTTTATCGTTCTACCTACACTCGGCACTGCACTTAACACTTCTCAATTTGTGGTATAGTATATTGATGGGTGCCGTGTATGTATCTGTCATATTCCCTTAACTTATCAATACCCTCTTAACTTGGGGTGACGAATTCAAATTTAAATAACCGTTGTCATTAATGTTGTGGCAGTTGGCATATGATAATTTGAACGACTAATATCCTATGTTTTATCACTGTTTCCCCACATTCTATACTGTTTGTATCCGTTTGAACAACGACTGAGGATGTACTAATCTAACTAATCGTCTCACTTTTTGATTTCATCATCGATCTCAAGAAGTACCCAATTGTTAAATCAATTACCAATTACATCCCAGCTTATACGCTTCCCCATCATTTACTATGAAAATTCATAACAAATCCATTATTGGCATTATCATTGCCCTTCTTGTCGGACTTTGTTCGGCAACATCTCGTGGAGAATGCAAGAACCTTTGTAGCAACGACATTTCTCAATCTTTGTCACCTGCTCAGATGTGTCAATCAGCTCTTCAATCGTCTTCTGCTTCCGTTAACATGAACTATCATCACTGTATTCAGGGAAGGAAACTATTCCTTCGTAAAACGTGTCTTCCCATGTGTATGAATGAAGAGATTGCACTTACATCATTCGATGTTTGCAGTAAATATTACAGATGGCGGGATGAGATAACTTATTGTCGTCGAGGATACGAAAACACCTTCGACTCGATTGCTTTGCTTCTTGGTGTCCAAGATCAGGAGGACGTCAGCCCTCACGACGAGTCTATCAACGTTGCAACTTCAATGGAGGAGGATTCCTTGATTGAAGAGGAGCCGTTGATGGTTGAAACTATCATCGAGAGTGAAGAAGTACCAATGAAGAATGAATCTGTCTCTCTCGTGCTTGATGATCAGTCGGCAGAGTCTTCCCTGTCGACGTCTGAGGAGGAGAAGGCTATCCTCCACTTCTCTATCTTTAACAAGACGGACGATTCGATACCATCGCTTACCAATTCAAGTGACAACCATGATATCGATCAATCGTTGATGCCTCTTTACGTTTTCGATCAATACTTTACCCATACAACTCCGTGTCTTGGTGAAGAGACGAACCTGTCATTAGTTAAGGATGACATTGATACTTCTTTAGATGTGTCTCTTGAGAATGAACTTGATCCATCTGATTCGAAAGAACTACTCCCAGCCATTAGACACGATGATATCGTCGATGCCTCTCCCACCGTCTCAAGTATCATCTCGACAAGTATTACCGCCGCCTTCTTTGCATCCATTATCATTTGGTTGTCGGCTGTTCATTGTTGGGCTTTGCTCGTTGGTATTATCAGTTGCCTCAAATCGACGAGTCTTGGATGTGTCTCCCTCACTACTCGATCCATTGATACATTGTACAAACGAGCTGCCGTCTTAATGATGATGCTCATCTCCTTCTTGAGATGTGGAATGAACACAACTACCAGTCTAATTCGAATCCTACTTTTGCCAATTGACTCATTGTTGAATATACCTCGTTGGATATCTCATGTGTACGGACCAAGCTCATACGGACGAAGTGTATGGCATATCATGTTTAACTCGAACCCCAAACAAGGACGTAAACGATGCAAGGTTGCATCAACTTTCAATGCCATTATTCAAGGCCTCCTCGATACGGGCCAAGCATCTCTTCTCAAGCTGATACGATTGCCATTCGACTTGGCTCGTCTAGTCCAAGTCTTAGCAATCATATCATATGTCCTCGTCCGATCAGTTGCTGTATCAATCTCGAAGGACGTTGGAGTCTGTCTACACACTACCCTAGATGCATTGGTCGACATGATTCATCTGATTCGAGTATCGATTGTCAAGTCTTATGCCTTTATCCACTCGGCTGTTGTACTGCCCTTCATTAAGGCCACCCGAGACTGTCTATACCCCGTCCAAGCTTCTATCTTTGGCATGGCTCGTCTGGCTCGTAATACTGGTATCAAATCATATGCCCTTGTCTATTCGACGGTCGTATCAATCTTCAAGGCTGTCGGAGGCTGTCTATACCACATTCAGGCTTCTATCTTTGATATGGCTCATTGGATTCAAGACTCAGCTGTCATATCATATGCCCTTGTCCATTCGGTTGCTGTATCAATACTGGACGACATAGGAGGCTATATACACTTCATTCAGGCTCCTATCTTGGGCTTGGCTCGTCGAATTCATGTCATGGTTGTCATATCATGTGCCATTATCCTCTCGGTTGTTGAGACGATCTCCAAGGCTGCCTATGGCTGTATACATTCCACCCAAACTTTCATCTTTGGCATGGCTCGTCGGATTCAAGTCTCCATTATCATATCATATGTCCTCGCCCGTTCGGTTGCTGTATCACTCTCAAACGATGTTAGAGGCTGTCTATACCACATCCTATCGCCTCTCTTCGGTATACTTCTCGTGCCTCATTGGTATTGGAAGGAGTTTGGCCCGTACTCTCAAGGGCGGAGTGTGTTTGATATCCTCTTCAAATCAAATCCACAACAACGACGCAGACTCAAGCATGGTGGTCAAGTTACATCATCGAGACTGAACAATATCGAGACATATACATATCATCAGTATCTACCCTGGCATATATACAAGCAGTTCGATCCGGGCATCTCTTCAACTATCAACCGTGCCCGTTCATGTATTGCAATGGTCAATGAGCTCCTCTGGGTATACGGGCTGTATATACGAGTATCCTTAGCGGCAGTATACTTTCATATCCTTGGCTCGACCATGGCACGTTTCTCAGCATGCCGTATCTTGGCTATTCGACGATCCCTTGTTGGAAGGTCAATGATCAAGCTCCACATTGTTACTATCTTGGCAGTCGAATATATCATCGTCATCAGCATGGTAGCTACCCTCACGTTTGACAATGGAGTTTCAGCGGCACATTATCCTTTTCAATAGGCTTTGGAGCACGTACAACTCCTGCCACCCTTTGCATTGTTTTTATTGTTTTGCTCGTCCCTACCCAGACTGCTGATCACAGTTTGGACAAGGTCCTCACCACTCATTAATAATCAACATCATCATCAATCGGTAGTTAATAATCAACATCATCATTAATTGGTATTTATAATAAAGTCATCAATTGGTAGTTATTGGTAGTAGTTATAGTAGTATACTTGTCGGACTTTCTTTTCTTTGTTTTTATTGTTGGATTATGTTGTGGCTTCTGTTTTGATCTCTCTTTTGTGGCTTCTGTTTTGTTGGTTTCTTTTTGTTGGCTTCTGTGTTGTTGGCTTCTGTTTTCATACCCCCACACTGAGTCAAGGAATGGCTTCACTATCCACTTATTCATATTCCTGGGACGAATCTCAAAAGCATCCGGTTGTGGAACAAAACTGTAAGGTTATCCCGTCAAGTTGAAACGGTCTAGAGCACAGTCCTCCTAGCGTTGGTTTGGATTCCGCGCTAAACAATAAGACCAGTCCTCATCGAGACGTCAAGCTGATAATGCTATTCCCCCCAGCAGTCTCCTATAATGGCTTCTGCATGGTATCAGCGGATAATTGATTTGTTATTAATGACATATCAAAAACTGAATAATAGCAAACCTTTGTATCATCTTTTGTTGCCGGAGTTTGTGTTTCGTATTGATGGATGAGTTGAACCATATGTTTATTTTGTTGCCGATATGATGATAGACTGAAGGAGCATATGTTATGTTATATTTCCGTCGGCTTTTACCAATTGTTATATTGCTGATGATGTACTTATATTTGTTGTATCCTTATGTTGATAGGTTGTTGACTCTTTTGTTGTTTGTTTTATCTTTGATACGAAGGGGCTGATACAAGATGACATACTCCTGGGGGTAGTACTGTCTATCTTTATCAGTTGCCAATCGTTCTTAACGTTTAAGGAGGCAACATCTCCACTACCTAGTCTAGTCTATGCTAGGGGATTGGCCGCCTAGCCAATTGATTAGAGAACTAGGCCACTTTGTCCTCAAGACATCCTCAAAGTCTCCTCCTGATCCACCTCCCGACCTTGATATTGCAATTGAGGCACCTACAGCCTCTTCGGCACTGAGCCTAGTCAATCGAAACGGCGTAAGTTTGCCACCATATAACCCATTATAATGATACAATGGGAAGCTCAACCCATGCTGCTCAAACTCAAGTTGTTGTGCGGTCTTTGGTTGAGTTGCTCCGGTATCTGTACCCTCCATGGCAGTGGTACTTGCCGTACCTTTCTCCACTGCACCCATCTTAACATCGTCATCACCTGCCTCGGAAGCACGGAAAGGCGTAGAAGGTCGATCTGATAGAGAACATAGAGCTGCTGCTGCTTCTCGTGGACTATTGGGATCTGCCGTTGTCATCTGACTAGCTAAATCGTCAATATCCCCAGAACCAATTGGAGAGAAGGTGACTGCTTGATTGGTTCCTTCCCGAGCAGTACCGCATATCGAACAGGATGTAGCATTACCATCTTCATTCTTGAATGTACAAGCCGAACAGGACCATGATGATGTACTTGCGGCTGCTATACCTCCATCTGTTTTTGTATTGGCATTATTATTATCTTCCGATGCACCTTGATCATTGCCTCGAGCGGCGTTACATATTGAACACTTCTGATCCGCCCCTCTGTTTATAAACGTACAAGATGAGCATGACCACGTACCCCCGCCGCCTTCGGATATAGGCGGAGGCGTGGTCATACCATCAACTGTCACCTCCCCATGTTGAGTAATGAGTAGGGGTAAATCATCATTATCGTCATCTATGTTCATCACATCGACCTTATCTTGTGATGACATGAGAGCCTCGATGGACGAGCCAGTCATCAACCTCGAAGCTGCCTTCCAGAAGTCGTTCCAAAGTATAATGCCCGTCCCACTTGTTTCAAGGTAGGCCTTGAGGGTTGCAATACCATTATCACCCCCAACTTGTGTTCGTAAATCTAATTCATCAACAACATCACCCAACTTTTCTACAGGTATGAATCCAGCCGATTCTCCACCACCACCCTCGACCTTTTGAAATGCCCGACGACACTTTTCTAATAATATATCAGATTTGCTCTCCTTTAAACATTCCTCATCACCGAACAATACCGTAAAGTGGGAAGTACTGCCTACTACCCAAATGGGAAATAATGGAGACTTGTAGTATCCTCCAACTTCACAGTATCGTAATGATTCCAATATTGATAGATAACCAATCGCTGGACGATTTTGTATACCGTGACATTGTAAGTCTTCTGATACTGACATGCTATTATCAAAGACGTTCGATGTAGCCTTTTTGTGGATTTGATTATGGAGAAGGGAAAAGGCATGTCGGGGGTGAGTATATAAGTTAATACGTTCATGTATTGCAAAGAGGACACAAGATGTGCACAAAAACCAAAAACACACATATAATATATACTCACCTGTCCAGTAAGTAGTAAGTTCATCAATTCCTGTGACGAATGTCCAAATTGTGCAGTAATTGTTGTATTTGGATCATCAAAATCATTCTTTATTCGATCAATACCACGAGATTCAACTAAGGACATTACTAGATACATTACACCTCCCGGACTTGTAAAGTTGTCTAATGGGCAGCGTATGTTTGTGGCGGAGCCATTTGTGACTGAGGGTGTGGTGCTATTAGCGTCTATTGATGCCGCAGCTTCCATCTTTTCATCTCCGTCCTCCTCATCTTTAGCAACTTCTTCTTCTTCTTCGGCCAATAGAAAGTTGGCAACAGATTTAGCCAATGTAACCAACTTCTTTTGTTCAACAGATAAATTTGATAATGCCTCTGTTGTTGGACTTCGTGCCCTCTTCATATTCGGTGGTCCGTCTTCTGTAGTATTATCATTACTGTCTCTATTATTGGTAGTATTCTGTGAAGATGATATGGTGTGTACCTTTAAACCAGACAAACAGCTATTGGATGATGAACCATTAGTATCATCTGTGGATGTTGAGTTGGATAACATTTCTTGTATCCAACCAGCCATTTGTGTCGATGATGAACTATCCCCTCCTGACTTTGTCTCCTCTTCTGCCCGTGCCACTACGGATTGACTTCTAGCCCTCCCACTATCATCAATGGGCAGTACTAACCGAACAGTATCTCTCCTCTCATCATCATCACTCGTCAGACTAGATCCGTTATTATTCAAAGTAGATGCCAATGCTGCCCTTGCCAATATCATACCAATAGCCATCCCTAATGCCTCTCGCACTTTAAAGATGGGTTAATAATATAAGAAAAGACCAGGAGTGAGATTGACATAAGCGACGACGATACACAAGTTATGAACATAAGATGTGCACTTCAACGTATCCTGCCGTCTCTAAGCTCAACAACATATATCCAAACTAACTAACACAAGATGGGAGCCTTGCAAATAAGATGTCATGATCATAGCCTCATAAGTGGTTGCTCTTTCAGCCATTCCCAATCTATATCCATACCGAAGAACAGAATCCCAAACAATCTACAGAAAAGATGCCCTAAGTACTCAATACGCCCCCATAACCTCATGAGCGGTGTTCGTCTATCCCAATCTTCACACCGAACAAACACAATACAACATACGCCACAACACCCCAACACACTCTCAAACACAACAACACATAACGGACGTACCTTCATAATCACAAATAGGAGCACTAACACAATTCAAATAATTCTCTGTTGATTTTGGTATAAATGGATAGTACAGTTCACCATTACCACTGTCGCCACGTCCAAATAGCAATATACGAATTACCTCAGCCTGTATAGATGCCAAGACACCACATGGCCCGCCGTGCTTTTGTGTTAATCCCCATATCGGCTGCTTCGTCGTTGAAGATGTGGCTGTAGATGATTTAGTAGTTGATATAGTAGTGGGGTTAATTGATATTGTGGAGTTTGTAAATATCTGCAATGGCGTTAAATCACTATCTTGCTCTTCTTTATTACTTTCAGCCATAATCTTTTCAGTACTCATTGCAGCAGCAGCAGACGGCTTACCACAACTCTCCTCACTACTACTATTACTATTATTATTAGTTGATAAAGAAGGAGTAGAAATACATTCATATAACCAACGTTCTTTATCATTTAATGTAGTTGTATTATCATTCCACATTAATTTATGAAATGTTTTACAGTTGAACTCATCGTTTGTGTTGTTTGATGAGTTGTTTTGGGGAGAGGTATCCATGTTGCTTCGTTTCATTGACACTGGTGTGTTGTTGTTATGATTATTAGATGTAGACTGTTGCATTGATAGAGCTAATCCATCATCATCATGGTTACCGTCCATTCTAAAGAGTTGTATGTTGTTGTTGTGCACCACGCAATAAAAAACTGACGTTTTATCTTTTGAGCACGTTGATCTCAATGAATATCAAATATAATAGTACCAAACTACTATTAATTGATAGAGTGTTAAAAATTGATATACTAATATGCTGTTCGGTATATTAAACCTCTACTTGGCCGTAGGTACGATATCGTACGATACGATTTTTAAAAAATGTGTTTAAAAGTTTTGCTGAGATGCTTACAAGTGGAATGTGAAAAAGAAAGAAGATCGACGACATACATGGCATATGTACCACTGCACAGTCTCGGTTGGCTGTTCCTCTATCTATGGATCTCTATAAAAGTAATATCGTCTTGGTTTCTTTAGTTTAGTTCCCCTTTCTACACAGCAGATTCATAGTATTTGTATCTATCATCATATGCAGCAGCTTCATCCCTCTGATCACTCTTAATCTCATCTAAATACTCTTGATAAGATCGTAATGCTTTTGTATAATCATCCTTTGTTGCATGCCCATCGATATAACATTGTTTGATTTTCTTCAGAGAGACATGTTCGCCATCCCTTACTGCAATCATCCAATGTTTTAATGCTCTATCCATATTGCCTTTAACCTCCTCAAAACATCCTAGATTGTGCCTTGCATTTACTTCTCCTCCAATAGCTGCTAGCTCCCAGTAATGTTTGGCCGTCTTTTTATCCATTTCCACAACTCTACCACTATAATAAGCATTACCAATATTGCAATTTGCCTCAGCATGTCCAAGCTCGCTTGCTCTATGCCAAAGTTCTAATGCCTTAGCATGATCTCGAGGTAAGCCAAGCCTTCCATTTCTGTAATGACACCCCAAATTGTGAAATGCTATCGCATCATTCATATCCACACGCTTCTTATATCTTGTGATTATCTCCTCGTCAGAAGTAGAAAGGGGAATTCTACAAAATGGACACTTTTTGTTATCAACTTCATTTCCTTGGTTATCATAGACAGGTGCATGAATACACCCACCACATATAACTTTTCCACAGCAATTCATATATGTTCGTCCCGTACATAATGTCGGCAATCGTAGGAAGCAGATAGGACAATCTTCCATTGGAGGAGGTTGTTTGAATAATTGTTCATCGTGTAACTCGGCAACTCGCCTCTCACATGCCTTTTTATGTTTTGATCGATGTTTCTTCTTACATGCTGCATTGCAGTACATAACCGACTTGCATTTGTTACAAGTATTCGTAACATCAGTGCCCTCTTTGCCACAGTTGGCACAAACTGATGATGTGTCTTTTGATGACATGATTGTCAATATAATTAGTATCTCTTCGGTAGGTATTAGCTGACTTGACCTGCAGGTTATACTATCCAATACGATGATATTAAACTTTATATAAGATATCTACCGCCACCGAGGACATAGGGTGGTAGACAATTTAACCTATAGTGTACTGTGTTCTCCTCAAAAACTTAAAAATTAATGTCTTTATCTTTGCGGCACCACTGCTCACTAAATACTGTCGATGCCACTACCAAACTACCACTAATCGATAGAACTTTAACTAAACTGATATAATGTCTATACTTTCTACACCAAACCTATTGTCTATGATATGGGTGGTTTACTACACGACTATAACAACTCCAGAACTCCCCTCAACTCCAATAAAAATTTGGGGATATCTTAAAAGGACTTTCCCTACTTGTAAACATGAAAACTGATTCAATAAGTAATTGTTTGATTGCGTAATATAGCATAGCAGCACTCGAGAGTCTCTCTTGCAGTTGTGGTGGGTGGACATTAGTTAATTGGTAGTAGTGTTCGAGTGATTAAGGTATTCGTTGTGTGGTGTCGTCTGTCGTATATCAAAGCAGTGGGTAGAGAGATAAACACAAGTTGCAACTTCATTGCAAAAATTTACGGTGCACCTTGTTTGCTTTGGCTATAATTGTGCCATTATCCGCCGGTTAAGTATTGATATATTTGGTATATCATAAAGTAGTATTATATTGGATAGTATCCTTCTTCCGTGGGCTACAGTTAGATAGGCGTATAGGTGAAGAGAGATATACCTAAGTCGTAAATACACAAGATATTATGAGCAACACATCAGAATCAGAAAAGACAATGTTATGTGCTAATTGTGGCAAGGGCGAGGAAAGTAGTATCAATCTCAAATCATGTACGGCTTGTAAATTGGTTAAATATTGCAGTAGAGATTGTCAGATTGCCCATCGACCACAACATAAGAAGGCATGTAAGAAGAGGGCTAAAGAATTATACGATGAGTTATTATTCAAGCAGCCACCGCCATTAGAAGATTGTCCTCTCTGCATGATACGTTTACCAACGCTAGGAAGTGGACAAACATATAAAGCATGTTGTGGAAAAATCATATGCAGTGGATGCATGTATGCCGATGTTTGTGATCATGAAGGCAATGTACTTGCTGATATTTGTCCCTTTTGCAGAAGTTTACCACCTCATTCAGAGGAGGAGATGATCAAAAGATATGAGAAACGCCGCGTGGAGATGAATGATTCATTAGCAATCTACAACCATGGCTGTGATTATGCTGAAGGACGATACGGGTTACCTCGAAACATCACTAAGGCATTAGAATTATGGCATCGGGCAGCAGAACTTGGACGTGCGGATGCGTATTATTCTATTGCTAATGATTATCTAGATGGTAGAGGAGTGGGTGTAGATATGGAGAAGGTCGCACATTACTGGGAACTTGCAGCCATAAGAGGGCATGCATATGCAAGGCACAATCTGGGTTGCCTTGAGGGGGAGTTGGGTAATAAGGATAGGGCAATGAAGCACTTCATGATAGCAACAAAGGATGGGTATTCTAACTCTTTGAACAACATCAAACGACTTTACTCGGAGGGACATGCAACAAAAGATGATTACGCTAAAGCATTACAGTTATATCAAGAATATCTAGAAGAGATTAAGAGCGAACAGAGGGACGAAGCTGTTGCATTCGATAACAAAAACATGTACTATGAATGAAATTTTTTGTGTGTAGGAGAGTAACTAAAACTAAAGAGACCAATATGGATATTAATTTGTCAGTAAGATATTAGCCATTCTATTTGTCAGCTCAAATAGATGCTGAGGAACTTTAATGCTTTAAGACTGTGTTAGTGATCGAAGATACGCGAGGAGAAAGTGGAAGGTTTGTGCTGGGTAGATGGGGTCACTCTCCTGCTTTAATATACTCAGAGATCTATTCATATTCCAAAGTAACATATAATATCGAGTTATATATCTTATCCCGTGTCCTTAATCTATTGGACACGTACTTATAGCTCTAATAACTCCCTTCCCAATAATATTTTGTGGGTTACTTATCCTTCAAACACTGTTCATCATATTCATACTTGAATAATCTGTTCACTAAACTCAAATCACATTTCCATATCTCCTTGGGTAGGTTGGGATAAGCCGAGGCTGTTGTCTCATAGACATACCCCGAGCCAACCAACTTCCCCCCAAAACTTAATCCATATCAACCCCACCAGGCATGTAAATATAATACATGCTTTCCCCCGCATGTACAACTAAACCAACCTTAAACAAACTAGCCCCCAATCTAACTAAATCCAACCCTCTAAACATATCCAACCCTCTAAACACCAACCAAACTAAACAATTCCCCACCAACTCAACTCCAACAAACTAAACTAAACAAACTTATTTCATATTCTTAGCCCTAGTAGGATGAAAGCTTGCCTTACCACTACGTGCATTCCTCATATCCTGAGCTTCATCATCTTCCTTCTCTTCATTTAAAATCTTAGTCATAGTCTGTGCCGTACCAGCCCCAGTCTGTTCAACTTTTTGTAATTCTAATGCAATTTTCAAATCGGCAACTTCCTGTGGCAATGCGCCGTTGGCTGTGGCAGTATTAATTACACCACTATCGGTTGGTGGTGAAATGTAATTGGATGAATCACCCTTCTTATAGGCGTTTTCGGTAGTGCACTCGTCTGGGACGGTTAACATACCATGATCTTTTTTACGTACTTGTGCTAATCGAGAATGAACATTGGAACGGGAAGTACGGTTAGTGTTGGCGGCAACGGCGGCATCGTGACGTTTTTTATGTGCATCATATGCTGCGGCATTTTCTTGCTGCTGTAGTGCTATTGCCAATCGTAAATCACGATCTTCTTGTGATAAATTTGGATCATCTAATGATAATGTTGCAGCAATTCCGCCATTGGCTGCTGAAGCAACTTTTGTATTATCGTTCATGTGAACATAGTCCGAATCGGATGTTTTAGATTCTTCAGACATGATTTATTGTTATTGTAATGCTATTATTATATAACCAACCGATACTAAACTAATGACTAACGTGCACTTATTATCAAAGTTGTGTTGAGTTGTATTTGTTGCAACAGCTAACAAATTTTTCGTAGAGTTTTTAGCTTTCGAGCTAGAGGTATCCTTCAATTCCCTCCTCCCTCCGACCTCAAATCGATGCTGTGTTGTGCCGCTTACAGCTGCTGCCTATCTTGTACATTGAGTTGTGGAGACTATTAATTAATCGATATAGTTGAGTATAGATCATCGTCATCTCTTTGAGGTTCGAGGCTAGCTGTATATCAAGGATACCAAGAGAGTAGCACTCTTCACTTTTGCAATTGCAATAATTGTCAATTGATCACGTTGATATTACATTATAATATACCTGAATTAGGACCTTCGATATATAGGCCGTCGTAGTAGAAGTAGTAGTATCCTCGTATAGTCATATCTATCTTGAGTATAAGTGTGTGGGGACATGACAGTTAGCGGTTATCATATCCATAATCATATGAGCAACACGACAGAGAATATAACAACATGTGCCAATTGTGGCAAGGGCGAGGAGGCAGGAATCAATCTAAAAGCATGTACGGCATGTAAATCGGTTAAATATTGCAATAGAGAATGTCAGATAGCTCACAGATCGCAGCATAGGAAGGAGTGTAAAAAGCGAGCTGCCGAGCTATACGATGAAAAGTTATTTAAACAGCCGCCACCATTAGAAGATTGTCCAATCTGTGTGATGCGGTTGCCAAGTCTTGAATCGGGGCGGGTATATATGTCATGTTGTGGAAAGATTATTTGCAGCGGCTGTGTTCATGCATTTCGATTGAGGATTACTAAAAAAGAGCATGATGTTTGTCCATTTTGTAGAACTCCCATGGCAACTTCACACGTGGAGACGATGAAAAGACTCGGGAAACGTATAGATCTGAACGATTCAAATGCAATTAACAATATGGGGTGTCATTATGCCGGGGGACATTTGGGTTTACCTCGAAACTTTGCCAAGGCATTGGAGCTCTGGCATAGAGCAGCAGAACTTGAAAATGCAGAATCATATTATGCTATTGGCAATGCTTTTAAGTT
>Ga0214481_100577_pt1 | contig 18256 bp, 19 predicted proteins | sample M1_20Mar14CPVII9_4_FD_165057 | JGI IMG/M metagenome (GOLD analysis project Ga0214481, IMG submission 165057) | Marine eukaryotic communities from Monterey Bay, California, United States - M1_20Mar14CPVII9sort6BwellG10 | ecosystem: Environmental > Aquatic > Marine > Unclassified | place: USA...
TGTATCACAGATGATGAACACATCTATGAAATTGAAGGATTAGATGATTCGGAGAAACGCCGTATCACTAATGAGGTTACAGAAGGACGAAGAGGTAAAAGTGGTCATCGATATGCCTTCCCAGGTGCTACCAAAAAGAAGAGGAAGGGAAGAGGTAGCGGCGGCGGCGGACGTGGTAAGAGGGATGAAGGAACTGATAATAATGTCCTTGAAATACCCTCCCGTCGTTCTGGTAATGGCCGGAGACATCAGGCATTAAACATATCACCAAAACAAACATCCAACACACGTCAATTATACCGAACTAATGGTATCTCCTCAATCCTACTATTACGTATCGAGGCAGCTGATGCATCTACTACTTGTTCACATCAAAACTGTGCAGCACGCACATTCGGCGGTTATGATAGTAATGGAGTATTAGATGATAGTATGAACTTGATTACACAGATTGATGATTGCTCTTATGGGAAATTAAAGTTTGAAATACCAGAGTATAACTCGTTATATCCAAATTTGATTAATGGTACGGCTACTATCTATTTACCAGATAAGAATGTAACGGATGTGCATCATGGTACTGTATTGGATTGGGCATTAGAGGTGGCACCATCGGTAGTAGGAGATCTAGGAATGTATGATCATATCATGGTATACATGCCTCCTGGAGTAGCTATGGGCGGTGCCGCTGCTTGGGGACAAGTGGGATGGAAGTACTCTTGGTATCATGATGGATACAGTCTCATGACAGGCATCCATCTCCATGAGTTGGGCCATAACTTTGGGCTCGGTCATAGCACTGGCGGTGAGACTTGTTATATGGCGTATGGTGGCGGGGATGTAAGTTTGTGCTTCCTCTATGTTGCATCGATGGTGTTTCTTTGTTTCCTTAATCTCACACTTTCATTCTTATCATCGATATTCTTCTCTTCGCACCACAGTCCAGAAAGTGTTACAACGCCCCCAAGTCTCACTGGCTCGGTTGGTATAGCGAGTTTCAACAAACGCTGGATCCAGTGTCTACACCATCAAAGCTCATTGAGTTGGTTGGCATTGCTGATTATGACGAGGCAATGATCTCAGGTGACCCCTCAAGTCAAGCGGTCGTATTGAAGATCGATACGTATGGTGGTACGGATCTCTACTTGACATACAACCGTAAAGAGAAGGTGAACAGTGATGCATCTGATTATGTGGATCAGGTGACAATTACTGGTGCACCCTCCTCGAGTTCTACATCTTGGATTGTGCGTGCACTTAACCCTGGCCAGAAATATCATGCCAGTTTGGTAGAAGGAACCATGATTTTAGAAATCATAGCCTGTCATCGATACTATGGCAGTCCTGATACGCTCCCTGTTAGCATACATGTTGTTGGCGAGGGAGAACCAATGTGTCAAGCATCACCTCCAATTCCGTCATGGGGAGCCGCCTATGCAGGTTCACTTCAAGATGGTCTCGTTGGATACTACCCATTTGATGATACACTAGACTCTGCACTTGATTCAGGACATCATGGCACTGTCGGCACGGCTGGAGGATCTGTTTCCTATGTTGATGGTCCAGTGGGACGAGCTCTTTCTCTAAATGGTATTGATGAGTATGTATCTTTACCTAATGTTGATGATTTCAACTTTGGCACTGGAGACTTCACGATTACATTTTGGTATCGTGTCAGTGGTAAGTGGAGTGATTGAGGATTAGTTCTTCTCTTTGTTTGTGCGGTAACCAGTCTCATCAATTTATCCAACCTCTTTCTCTCTCTATGCAGGTGATCAAAGTGGTACGCCGGCAATCATTACCAATAAAGACTGGAACTCTGGACTTAACCCTGGTTGGTTGTTAGGAAACCATGGCAGTGGATACAATGGCGATGATCTTAGCATCAACCTCTCTGACGGTAGTGTTCGTGCCGATGCATCGGCAGCAATGGATGTCAGTTTCAATAATTGGCATTTTGTTGCCATGAGGGTCAAGCGAGGTGAGAAGATGTCGTTGCTACGATCTACTGGTGCCTGGTATGGTCTACAGGAGGATTCAATTGATTCCGTTTCTGGAAGTGTCGACTCTGGGTAAGTTGTCTCCCATTTTACATATTAATTCCTTATCATCAAAGTTGCAGACTGGTATCCTAACCTATTCTTCTCCTTATCTATCTTTGTTTCTCCTCACATTCTTTCAGACTACCGATCTTAATTGGAACATCACACGGATATACCGCAAAGACTAAGATGGATATGGATGACTTGGGTATTTGGCGACGAGCTCTGAGCTCTAAAGAGGTTGACTCGATTTACACCGTCGGTCTAGAAGGCAAACAGTTGATCACGGCTATGGATACTCCTGTTCCAAACGACATTGATCCAGTGCCTTCGGGACACCTCATTGCTAACTACGAGCTTGAATCTGATGTCAAGGATACATCTGGCAACAGTCTAGACGCCACGTTAGAAGATGGAGGAGGAGTATCCTTTGGTACTTCAGACTCTGGATCATACCTAACGCTTGACAACATCAATGCTGCTGCCAAGTCTTTTGCAACCCTACCAGAATCCAGCCTCCTGGACTTCTCAACTGGAAATTTCACGATTGCATTTTGGCATCGTACAAGTGTTGACTACTCGACTGTTTCTCCAAGTGATGTTAGTATTGTCACGAACAAAAACTTCCAAAGCGGAGGAAATGCAGGTTTCACCGTAGGGATTGGTACCAATGGTCGACTCGAATACAACAGCGGTGATGGCGCAGGTTCAAGATGTGATTATGACGGGCCTGGTGGAACAATGAATGATGGACAGTGGCATCATGTAGTTCTTAACCAAGAAGCTTCGGGGGCATATGCACTCTACCTCGATGGAAAGAAGGTTACTCGGGAAAGTTGCTCCTTATCCACCTTGTCGTCCGGATATCCCATCCGAATTGCAGCGTCTTGGGTTTACCCTTCGTTTTACTCGGGTGATGTCGACAAGATTTCAATCTATAATTTGATTTTGAGCCATGCACAAATCTTTGATTTATATCTCCAAGGACGTGGTGTGGTATTGACGAATAGTCCAACTGCATCGTTACATCCCACAAAAGGACCGACTTTATCGCCTAGTACAGAAGAGCCTTCACCATCTCCAACTTCAAGTCCACTATCGTGTGATGGAGTTGTTGATAACATCTTGTGCTGTGGTACTGATTCTGTGAAGCAAGCTGATTATAGGGGTACGATTTCTTCCACCCAATCTGGTGTAGAGTGTCAAGCATGGGACTCTCAGGAAAGTCCGCGTTTGTACTTCTTTATCATATGATTTGTAACCCACATGTACTAACATAAGTTACCATCTCCTCTCTTTCATTCCAGTCTCCACATAGTCACTCAAGAACACCTAGCAACTATTGGAACTCTGGATTGGTAAGCAATTACTGTCGTAACCCAGACGGGGAGCCCCGAGCTTGGTGCTACACTTCTGATGCAAACGTTCGATGGGATTATTGTACAATCCCCAGTTGTGGAACAATCGCTACCCCTCCACCAACTCCCGAGTTGACAGGAGAGCCAACATCTGCTAGTCCTACTTCGGATAGTCCAACTAGTGCCGAGCCATCACCTTCTCCAAGTATGTCGCCAAGCACTAATGAACCAACGACTGATGTACCTACCAGTGCCGAACCAACACTCGCGCCATCAAAATCGCCGTCAAATGAGGTAAGCTTGGATCAAGTTTTCAGTTTTGCTGTGTGGTATCCTGCTGTGTATTCATTAACTCACTGCTCACATCTCACTTGTTCCCATCATTTCACAGCCGACACCTAGCCCTAGCCTATCTCCTTCACGAAGCCCAAGCAAAAGGCCTTCCCTATCACCAACAAAAGGCCCGTCTTATTCGCCTTCGGTATCCCCTACTCTCAAACCCTCATCGTCACCAACGGACAAGCCTACACTGAAGGTAAGTTTCTTTCACACACTCCATACTTGTCGATTATTTTGTTGTTGTATCCATCTCATGATATTGAACCTTCTATAACCATAGCCATCAGATTCTCCAAGTAGTTCGCCCACTCTCAAGCCGATTACTAACGAACCAACTAGTGATGCCCCGACTAGTGATGCCCCAACTTCGAATGTCCCTACCACTTCTCCTGTAACAAACCCGCCAACATCAAGTATCCTAAACGACCCCGAAACTTGTGGACTCGCTGCAGATAAGCAAGCTGGATACCGTGGTAATGTTGCAACAACGACTGGTGGATTAACATGCCAGAATTGGGACTCCCAGTTCCCTCATAGTCACTCAAGAATTCCAGGCAACTATCCCAACTCTGGCCTTGATGGCAATGCGTGTAGAAACCCAGACGGAGAACCTAGAGCATGGTGCTACACAACCGATTCCGGTACACGATGGGACTATTGTGATGTTCAATATTGTGATGGAGAGTGTTATGGTTCCAATCCCAATACTTGTGGATGTGATTCAGTTCGTCAACGTGACTACCGGGGATTAGTCAACACCACTGCTACTGGCTTGACATGTCAAAATTGGGACTCACAGTTCCCTCATGGACATGGAGTGACCCCAAGTCGTTACCCCAACTCTGGCCTTGATAACAATTACTGCAGGAACGCAGACAATGAATCTGGAGGAGTGTGGTGTTATACTACTGACCCGAATGTTCGTTGGGCTTATTGCAATGTGCCTTCTTGTACTCCAGAATAAAATGATGACGATATTAAATGTGTGTGTGTTGAAACTAAACTAGGATATAACCGTGTGTTTTTATTATTGTATTTACTTCTTTTGATTGGTGTTCTTTTGATATGCACCAACCCAATTCACATCTGTATCAGTATCATCTAATGACCATTTCATAGTAACAAATGGTGGTTCAATTACCATACCATTAGCAGCAATTTGTTTCATATTACTACCACTTTCACTTACAATCATACGCTCTACCTCCTCAGGACTCCAAAATGTATTCCAATCATGTGTACCAATCGGTACCTTTCCCGTAATATATTCAGCACCGACAATAGCAATACTATAAGATTTCAATGTACGATTAATTGTTGATACAAATAATATACCATTTGGTTTTAATAGACTTGATGCAGAATGTAATAATGATGTGGGATTTGGTACATGTTCTATTATTTCGAGTGCTGTTATTATATCGAATAGTTCATGATCATTATTGTTGTTTGGTGTTGTTGATGAAGATTGTTGTTCCTCTTTGTTTTTTGATAACCAATTGGTTGCCAATTCTTCTACTGTTACTCCACCAATGTATCGAATCTTATTATTACCTCCTTCTTCTTCTCCTTCCTCATCTGCTACAGAATCAGAAGATAATAGCATACTATTATTATGAAATGAATGTCGTTTGGCAACCTCTACAACTTTTGTAGAGGCATCAACACCAACAACTAACGAGGCACCTAATCTTGATAATGATTCGGTTAGTAATCCACCACCGCATCCTATGTCTAGTATTCGTTTGTTGCGCAATGGTAGATGAAGAGATGAAGCTGTTGTAGTATCATCTACATTATTAGATGGCGTATTATGTAGTGGTTGAAAATTGTTCACAACTTGTGTCATGAATTGAATTCGTATTGGGTTCATACCGACTAATGGATTAGAACGAGCATCCCTACAATATATGAAATATATACATCGTGAGATACTAAACAACATATAACAAACAATACACATTTTATCATACGACTTCTTCTCTAACTTACCACCAATTGGAAGCAAATGATGAAAATTTATCAACTTCATTCTGACTTGCATTGTTATTTGTTGCAAAACATCGACCAACAACAGAAGACGATGTTTTATTATACCGAGGTATAGTAGTATTGCAGCATTGTGCTACTCTTTTCCTTGCTAATATGGAGGCCATCATCATGATCTGACTAAAGTAAAGCAAATAATAAGCAACACAACTTCTCTTACTCACCAGTAACTAGACTTTGATACCACCACCAAGAAAATGTAATACCGATTAGATGTGCTTTAGTATTAATTACCTCACACGCATTATATCAATGAATGGAATAAGTTGTACGGCACCTATTCAATATCATGATATCAATACATTCATCCCTATCGTTGAGTTGTCATTTGCTGAAGTAAAGGATACCAATGAACGCACAGCCTTCTCCCCTGGGATTGAGCAAGCAGCCGATGATTACCATAGGAGGTATGTACATATTATGATGTACCACATATAGTCGGCCGGTTTGTTTGCTAAATCTATTACATACATCTTTAATTATCTTTCGTATAGCTAGGGTGGTAGAATAGTAGGTCGGTGATACGTTTCTTTTTTAATCTCATAAGTATATCCACTTACTTATCATCAACCAACCATTTTGTAAAAAATATAAGGAAGTTGTTTCGTTTCATCATCCTTAATTATCATAGTTGGTATACGTTATTCACAGTGCTATAATTCGAGGATGGCAAATGACGACAATTAATGATGCTACATGTGAAATGATGGAAATGGAGGCCAAAGAGGATGAATGTGAAGAGCTCATCATTACGCCACGCCAGCCATCTTCTTCTAAAAGTATACCGACAACTTCTTACACAAAATTCATACCTTGCTACAAGATACTCGTATTACTTATGGTTGTGTCGGCTACCTTTTATTTATTAAACGAAAGAAGTAATAATAATAATGATGATCAGTCCTCTCTTGTTCGCATAACAAACAAACATTCAGGCTGTTTCTCTGCCACTTTTTTCTCAAAAGAAGGAAATACAAAGAAATTGAATTATGCACAACTCATGAAGTATTCCCTACTTGGGAAGAATGTTACGAAGAGTGTACGGTACAATCACCTCTGTCCGTATATGAAGATCCGATACAACTGTGCAAAGAATAAAACACTACAATATGGCAAGTCTGCCTATGATTGGAAACTTATTTTAGAACAAGGAACAAATAAGTGTTATATTTGAGACTATGGTACTTCCCCGACAAAACCGATGGAAACATTTATCAAATTTGAGTAGAGGAGGTAATACAGGAAGTGATAAGGGTACAGTTTCACTGAGGATGATGAACAAGAGGTAAAGAGGTAAAAACCAAGTTGCAAGTCCAGACTACCAACTCTGTTGTATCAAGTCTTACCTTACCACCAGATCACAACCTATTAGCTCTCCTAGTAGTGGAAGCGATAAGGGAAGTGATGACAAGGGTGCAGTATCATCTACTTCACCATCAACCGTTATTACGTCATCGGGATTAGGATTGTTGAATGAAGAGTATGATGATGCCGAGTCGACAATCTTAGAAGATGACATGGTACAAATTGAGGCTATTCTAAGCTTGAGATATTTGGTTGGGGATTGTTTACACACACATCGGGTTTGTTTCATATTCATTAGAACTAGCATTATCAAATAGCAAGTATCAAAAAGCAACAACCTATATCAAATCACACGTGTATACAAACTCCAAGCTTGCACACTCTACATCAATTTATCAACACTTCACACAGCTTTATTTAGCATCCATATCCAACATTGAATGCCGAGTTGCTATCAGGAACAACCATATTGTTGTCCTGACTGTAGAATAGATCCATGTGAACTGGTGCAGCAGCTGCCGAAGTCTTCTCAGCATACTTTCCTACTTTCAACACCGCTGCCTTGTTCATCATGTTACCACCATTATCGTTGTTTACATCCATGTTGTTTTCATCTCCGACAACAACCTCTTCTTCTTCCTCTGCATCACTGTTGTTGTTGTACTCATAATTCTGTTCCCACTTGGCCTCAAGATCATCAACTTCAATCTCACCAAGGTTCTAATATGAAGAGGAGAAGAGATGAGTAGTATTAGTTGAGTAAGATTGCAATTCAAACACATTTACAACAACAACAAACAACAATAGAACAGCAACTCACAGTATGTTTTGATAAGAACTTGACACGTAGCTGATGAATAGTTTGTTCCAATAACTTCATTTCATTCATTGTTATTTCACGTCTTTCTTCAACATTGGCCAATCCAGACAACTCCTCCCTTGTCAAGGAAACAACTCCATCCCACTCTGTAGTAGTGTTCTGTCCATCAACATCAACACCACCATGTGTATCATTCATTGAATTCTTTACCAATCCGTCAAGATTAGTTTCAACGATCCACGTAACATTCGCAGCATCAAGAAGCTTACTCGTTTTCTTATGTTCATCATTCGTTTGGTGTAAATCAATTTCATTATTAATTACATCCATTTCCTTTATCCATTGAATCTTTTGTTCCTTAGAGTTGGTCTGTATGTTGTGTTGAGGTTGTTGTTTGATAGATGTATGAATAATATATATTAATATTGAATACCAACACACGCTGCACAAAGACAAATATACAACTACTCTTACCTCCTTACCTTTTAATTCACTCGTAACGGTAACATTCTCCCGACGATCATTCTCAATACCATCCTTGTATCGCTTCCTTTCAGCTTCCAAGGTCTTTGCCTTGCGTATTTCTTCACCAAGATTACCATGAACAATTCGACATTGCTCTTCATCACGTTTATTTTGTTCAGATGCGCGATTCATCAAGTCCACCTCACGTCGACGCATATGATCCGCCATCTTGGCATCATTCTGGTATTGTGTTGTTGCCTTTTGTAAGGCGTTGAATTGTTGACTGGTTTGGTTGTTCATCTTGGCTTGTAGTTTGTTGATAGAGGTGTAATGTGGTGTGTAGGTGATGTATTGTGAGTTGTTGAGAAATGAGAGTGCTCGAAAAAAAAGTCTGCTCTTGACTGATTCGCGACTCACCTCCAAAAGAGAAGGTGAGCACACACAAAGAAGAGCATCACGACAACTAATAACTAACTAATAAACTATCATGAGTAATAGTAGCCCTGGTATTGATCTTGATATGAATCTACTAAGCAGTAGTCCACCGCCGCCGCCGTCGATGACATTATCGAGAAAGAGGGGGGGTCGTTATGATGTTAGTGGAGAAGAGAATGAAGAAGATGTTAGACAGCAAGAGACGATGCAGTCCTCATCCTACTTTGGTACAACTAACAATACCAGAAACAGTAATACTAGTTATCAATCATCATTATCTTCTACCGCAATGGGTAGCAACAACGTTCATACTCAAGATACAAACAGCAATTACGAATCAATGAACTACGAATCGGCACAGAATGAAATAACAAACACAACCTCCAACAACAATAACAACAATAACGCTTTAGATGAAAGAATGATTGTAAATGACAAGACTACACAAAAGTATACTGATAATAAACGGTTGGTAGAAGCATGGAAAGAGGAGTTGTACATGATGAATGTGAAGAATTCCATTGTATTAGATGATTTAGTAAAGTTGGGTGCGGTTATGTAAAAAGAATAATATGGTGGATAAGGTTTCAATACAATGAGCTGTGGAATAGGCATGGTTGCAATAGAAGTATAAGATAAGGTCTTTGCTTGTTGCTGCACATATATTCTCTTCTTATTTAAACTATTCTCTTCTTCTTCCTATTCTAACATTAACATATAGTCGTCCGGAACACTACGCAGGCCGTTCCTCCTTTTAAAACATCTGCGTATGTTCGGATCACATTCAACTTCCCTTGTTCGAACCCAACAACTGTATCATCTATACACTCCCTGCCTCCGCCTTCTACCAAACATGTCGTCATCCAAAATTGTTCAATAATTTCCCTCAACAAACAAACACATCATCCCAATTTCTGTTCATCAATCCATCAATATTATGTACACATCTAAACCACCCCCTCATAACTCATTTTTAAACCAACTGAGTTTGTGTCTGTGTCATCTCAACATCCTTACTACTCTCATTCCTTTTCTTAGATGATCTACTTCGTGATGAACTCCGTCCACTACGACTTCTAGAACTACTTCGTGTCTTGGATGAACTTCGTGATCTCCTACTCTTCTTCTTCTTTTTACCTTCATCTTCTAATTTACCACCTACATAATCACCACCACCATTTTCTATATCCTCATCTGATAGGTTTCTATTAGTATTACGTCCTAAACATTTGTTACAACCAACTGGAAGATGCGCGTTAAAGCAGTTATAAAGATGAAAGAGAGGCGAACATAACTTCTGTTAGAACATGTGATTTGTAAAGACAATCAAATCAAGGCAAATCGAGTACAGATCACCGAGACATAATATTAAACACACAACACACATGCACATGATAAAACAATACTAACGCAGACTTTCCTGTAATAATTTCAGGATAACATAAACAACATAACAAAGTCATAAACGTTAATGCCCCCAATGATACATATGTGATAATTTGTTCAGGTGTTAATAAATCACCATTATCATACCACATTGAATTACTACTGCCAGAAGAGTCAGAACCACTTGGTTTAGTTTGTTTACATCCACCGTCATCATCACATTCGAATGACATATCATCTGTGGCTGTCCACTCGCCATTCCACTCGCCTGTCCATCCATCGTTGTTATTATCTCCTGAGTTATTATCTTCTAGATGTCGTAAGTATTGGTATTGATATTGTGTATTAGTTGTTGCTGCAGATACTGTGGTGGAAAGTAGGCAGTGTATTACTGATAGTATAGTAGCTATGATATGAAATTGTAATTTTTGATATGGTCCATTTGTGGATAATTTTGTTAATGATTGGAAGGGACGCTTATACTGTTGTTGCATATTAGTACTACTATTAGTATTGGGGTTCATTCTTTCTCCTTGTGTAGTTGTTATTGTTTGTGTAGTTTGTGCTTCGTTTGTTGGTATCGTATTATCTAGCTCAGATATTGATGCAGATGACGGTTGAGATGATGCTAACGATGGTAAAGATGATGAAGATGACACTGGGGGAAGCTTTGCAGCTACTATTTGATCATCGGCTGCCGCCATGTTCCACTCTAGATATTTTGCTAGCCTGTTGTGTCGGCATGAATTCGAAGTGATTAGAAAGTATGTATGTACGTGAGCCTTGAGCTAGCTGTACGTCAATCTTGGCAACAAAAACCAACAACACAAAACAACTGTGCCGCCACTACTCTCTTACAATTCATTATAGACAATGTCCACAACCGCAACAATGACTACTCCAGAAGCAGAAGCTCCAAAAGCTAGTGGTGCTCAGGGTATATTTGCAAAGAGTCCAATGATATTTTCGATAGATTCCAAGAATGAAACATTATTTAGTAAGTTCGTTGCAATTCAATATAGTTGTTTGTTGGTTGGTTGGTTGGATGGGATATATGTTTTGCAGTGGAGGATGATGGTATTTCAATTCATTTATGTAAGATGTTGCAATGGTCTATATATCGGTGTGGTCTTCAATTATAACTGTTAAAAGATTTAGATACCTCGGAGTGAAAAAATGAGCATATCATGTGTTCAGTTTTTATTATCTCTTCCCTATGCTAGATATTGGGTTTGGGTGTTTATTAGAGGTATCAATGGTCAGGAATGGTTGCAATATGATATGATGCTGGTAATTAGGGTAGCGGTCGTCTATGAAACTTATGTTGGAAATGAGCATATCGTGTGTCAGTTTTTTTGCAGTGGTATTGAAAACAAAGGATTTTAGTGGCGGCATTTGAAGTATTATACAGGTATATTTACCTCTTTGATCATCTAACAACATTGCAACCCATCTCTTCTCTTTTCTCTGCACACATATTTAATAATACACACCAACACATACAACATACATATAACAAACATTATCAGAAATCAAACAAGTATCAACATTCGTACACTTCATCTCATTAATGGTATTAATGGTAATGGTATATACTGGACATGAATATAAATTCCAATCATTTGTAGTTGCGGCAACATCTTTTTCTTTGGCAATCTTTATACCACCAACTGGGTTAGTAAATCCTGATAATGGTGCCTTGGGTGCTGATTATGCCAAGAATGCAATGGGTTGGTCACCATATACTCAAATTGAAAGGGAGGCGGCTGCTAGGGAGGCTGCCAAGAAAGAGAAGGAGGCAAAGAAGGGCGGTAAGAGAGGAAAGAAGAATAAATAAACTTTATGCATATATGGGGCAGGTAGGAGGAAATTGATTAGCTACACAAATAATAAACAATTTGAAGAGAAAGACAGCATCTTTCTATCAAACAGCTGCGGTTATGATGATGAACATCTATATTTTTGAACAGATTAGAAGGATGGGCAAATTAAGTGCTTCCTTCTATACACACCGAACAGCATGATGCATCAGCAACTATTTTCTTAAATTAAATTGGGCATGAGTATCATCTACTTCATCTTCAATTTATGTTCCTATTCTATTTCTTAAATAGTGATTTTATTTCCCATGTAGATAGTGATACTAAAACCATTCTGCCTTAATTATATCGATTGAGCAGTGCAGAGGGGTCGTCTTTATTAATATGAGTACCTATGTACTTTAGAATAGACGACAAACCAGTTTGATTGATAATAAGTATAATAATATTTATCCATTTTATTCACTAATAACTTATTTAGTTCAAGCTTTGGCCAATCTCAACTCTGTACACTGTAGACGAGATCACTCAAAACTGATTCCCAAACATCTACTTATGCTAACTCCTTCTGTAAAGCTTCAATCTGAGCCTTGATGGAAGCAGTCTTCATCTCACTAATCTTGGATGAAATAGCATCATCATTTGATGTGTAGTAATCAAGAACAGCTTCATTGTCTTCCCAATCAGCAGAGCACATACCCTTGAGGATATCAAGTGCACTCGAGGTCGACTCTCCGGCAGCCTTAAGCTGAGCAACGTAGTTGTCTTGGGCAATACGACGCTTGGCAAGGTAGAAGAAGTACTTACGAGACTCGACCCATGGTACGGCTTCCTTGATAACACCCTTGGCCTTCATTCTTCCTGTCTTGTCATGAAGGTCGGCAAACTCGGTAGCAGCCTGGAGGTAGACAGGCTTCAATAGTTCTTCCCTGGCAGCAATCTGGTCCTTGATGTCAGCAGTGTCAGCGTCCGAGTCAGCTGATTCAAGTTCAGCATCAAGCATTTGCAATTGAGGATCGATGCGGTGCATGGCCTTAAGTTGATCAGCCAAACGGAACTTGATCTCAACAATACCAGCTGGTTCAAGGATACCACCACGAGCCTCAGGATCAGAGAACATAGTCATCTTCTCTTCGTTGATGGTAGGGTCAACAACAACCCATGATCCTCCACGAAGTTCACCAAATGGTGGGAAGTAGATGTAGATGGGGTGCTCATACTCACGAAGGGCATCAACAATCATTGATCCGAACTTAAGAATCTCACCAGACATATCACGACTTCCACCACTGAACCCACGCCAGTTGGCAAAGATCATAACAGGCAAGCCCTCGTTGTTGAAGTCCTTCAGTGCTTGAGCAGTCTTGTAGGATGAGTCTGGGAAAAGAACCTGTCCAGCCTGGGGTAGGATTGCCTCACGCGAGTTAGGATCGGCAGGATCAGCAGGAATAACCTTCTCAACAAGACGAGTCTCAACATTGATAGCACCCATGGGGATACCACCAAGACGGCCACGGCCAACGACAACACTCTTACCCCATCCACCAAGGTATTCCTTGTAACTTCCCTTGTCGAAGAATCCAGCAGCATCGTCAGTTCCAGACATCATAAGACGAGGATCGTATGGTGTTGGTGTAGGCTTCCATTCAACGGCACGGTTGACAGGATCGGCAGATTCACGAGATGCAGGAGGAGAATCAGTTGTCTTGGGAACATAACTCAACCATTGGATGATGGAGGCAACTCCCTCTTGGTCATCTTCAACAACTTCGTGGGTAACTCCGTTGGGGTTCATAACCTGAGGACCACCAAGTTGATCCTGTGAGGTGTACACTTCACGTCCTAGAAGCTTATTCAAGGCACCGTAACCAGTAAGAAGCATAGGTCCCTGCTTCATTTGGATGATACGCTGACCAAGACGGACAAGGTAGGCTCCAATTCCAACACTTCGGCCAGTAACGTAACTCAAAGTGAAGATCTCATCGTAAGCACGAGAAGTTTCTCCGGCAATCTTACCACTACCTTGGAGATTCTCTACACCAATGCCCTCAGTTGTTCCAATGATATCCTTGATGGCCCAGCCCTCAGAGACCTTTTCAACGTTCACGGAATCCTTATCCATTGACTCGTATACTTCATCAGTCAAGTAGAGGTACTCAAATCCCTTCGATGGGTTGGCTTCGTCGACAAACTTGATGTTGAACTTGGGCTTGAGGTCATCAACAAGACCGATTCTGGCACCGGCATTACAGGCAATGTAAACACGAGGGATCTTATTCTCACGAGCATACTTGGATGCCTTGAAGAAAATCTCATCCTCTGGAACACCGAATGAACCACTCTGTACGGTAACATCATTGGCAATGAAAACAACATCACGTCCCTCGGGGTATTCGGGAGTCTTCATCTTGACAATCCAAGCAACCATACCGTCCTTGTTAGTTCCAATAGGACGGCTTCCAGGGGCAAGTTCTCCATCGGCACCCTCAATTAACTCTTGAGCCTCAAAGAGATCAGATGGTGTATCGGGACCATTCTCAAGGCTAGTAGTATAGGCATCCCACTCTTGAACTAACCCAACTTCGAGAAGACCAAGGAAGTCATAAGCGTAGGTAGATCCAGTACGACGGGCAATAGCACGCTTTGTCTGGATGATGTTGGCTCCTTCATAGGGGTCAAGCACGCACATACCATCCTTACCATCTCCAATAACACAGAACTCACGGGTGACACCGGTGACAGGATCAGGACGATCAACATAAGCAGATGTCTTGAGCCACTCACCCTCCATTGAGGAGGCAATAAGACGGACTGGCATAATTTGGTCACCAGACTTGACACGGAGCTTCACTTCGATTTCATCAACACGAAGCTTGTTCAAACGCTGTGCCAAACGACTCTTGAGTCCATCAATTACAACATCGAACTCAGCAGCAACCTGTTCGGGGCTTGAGCCCTCGATCTCGGGAAGAGAGTGGAGGTAGATACGAGAAGATGATTGAGGTGTAACCTTGGAGTTTGACTGAGCACGTTCTAATTCATCAAGGCCCTGAAGGAGGGCGCGGCGAGCACCTGGTCCGGTAGCAAGGCCAGCAGTGTGAGAGATTCCACGGACGAATGTCACCTGAGCGGCATTACGTCTAGCAGTCTTCTCGGATCCAACATAGATTTGTACATTACGGCCAACAGCAGGGATACGCTCAAGCTCGAAGTTATCACTGAGACGTCCAAGCTCAAGCAAGTGATGGAAGGTAGGTCTCATTCCACGACGAAGGGCATCCTCATTGAATCCATCACACTGAGGGAAAGAGTAGTACATGGGATCCTTCTTTCCTTGAGTAACAAGAACAGTCACGGTGCGGATACCAAGCATGTTAAGTTTGTCCTTGTTGGCATTAATGGCAGCCTGAAGGTCTTCGACACTAGCATCTTCGGCACCAACCTGAAGCACATTGACGGGGCCGCCAGCACCTGCATCACCTTCAATCTTCGATCCCATATCATTGAGAATGTCAGGAAGTACCTTGGCAAAGTCCTCACCACTCTTGAGTTTGGAGGAGAAACCATAACGAGTTACACGATCGGCACTGGGAACATCAGCAAATTGGAATTCAAAGTTGCAAGAGAGACGTCCATTAAGTTCTTCAGTCTCAACCTTGGGAAGTTCGTAGGTACGGTAGACACGACGAGTGTAAACTTCAATTGCGGCAGCACGAACACTCTCATCTTCATCATCAAACAGGTTGGTAAGAAGATCGACACCAGCAGAAAGGGTAGAGCTCTTGCTTAATTCAACAAGATCAGTTTCAGAATCAGCCAACTTGGCACGCAAATCAGCACGACGGACATCAAATGATGGTACCTTTGACTCACGAACAGTCTCCTCGGCAGCAAGGGCGATTTCACCATATGCCTTTCCTTTCAAGCCTGAGAGAGTATCCAAAGCCTCGATAACAGAATCAGGCACAGCTTGACCAAATCGTTCCTGGAAGTTCTCCAATTGACGGATCAAGGCAAGGATGAGCGAGGTACGAAGGGATAGATTTTGGTGGGCCAAGTTCTCAGCAATAACCACATCGAGAGTTTCGGCATTGTCCTTGGTAAGAGTACGGACAACATCATCAGAGATTTGTTCATCAAAGAGAGACTCAACACGGTAGAATTCGTTAATGGCACCAATAATCATCTCACTAGCAGCAGCACTGTCAGAAACACTATCAAGAGCTTGTGCGGCCACAGCCTCGGCATCAAGCTTATATCCAGCAAGAACATTTGTCAAAGCTTTATCAGCATCCATATCAACAGCAGACTCGGCAATGTCAAGAGTGCCGTCGAATGTTTCGATCTTCTTCACCTTAGATGGGTCCTTGAGCTCAAGACTGGCAAGTAAATCACCAGCAGAGATGACAGATCCAGGACTGAGGTTGTGTGTAATCTTACCAGACTCGCTAGCCTTGATGGGCATGATCATCTTCATGGCCTCAACTTCGACGTAGGGCTCACCAGCTTCGACGGCGGCACCATTATCTTGGAGGTAACGGACAACCTTTCCTGTTACATCACTGACAAGCTCGGAGGGATCAAAGATTGTAGGCCTGTATGTGGATTGTTAGGATCAGTAAGTTGTGTGAGATATAAAAAATATGAAGTCAATAAAACAACACAAGTATTAAACCAATCAAACTCACATCAAGATGGTGTTTCCGTCCAATGAAAGTCTCAAACCAAGAGGTTCGTCCATACCCAAGATACGATGAGCCTCACCACCAAAAGTAGCCAAAAGTGCACCCTCTGCTGTCTCAGTGACCTCGACATCAATAACATTTCCAGCTAAGGTGAGCCTGTAAACATCAGGAGAGATACGCTCGACTTGAAAGTTGTACTTGGTGTCCATGTATGCGACTTCAGTACTGAAGGAGTTGATTCCTGGAATATCACCAGTTCCTGTTTGTCCCTTGCGGAAGCTTTCCATAACATCCTCAGTAGATGATTTGACATGCTCAAATGCCTTGAAGATAGCGGCAGCAACAACAACATCATGGTCTGGCATCTCAACAGATATGGACTGCTCGGCGAGAATGCCATCGAGCCATGCAGTATCAATGGTATTGGCCTTGAAATCATCAGTCTCCAACAACTTGACGAGGTATTCAACAGAGTTACGAATGTCACCACGAACTTCCACCTCCTTCAATGCCAAAACAAGAGCCTTGCGTGCAGACTCACGGTTGGGACCCTTGGCAAACAAGTGACCGAATTGAGAATCGGCAAACTCGTGAATACCACCATTGGCACCAACAGAGAAGTATCCCCAAACGTTGGGTGTAGATTGGAACTTGACACGCTCGATGGAACCAGATGTGGGCTTGAATCCCTCATCGGGATTCTCGGCAGTGATACGGGCGGCAATAACATGGGTGTCAATATCACGGTAACGTTCCTCGAGGAAGTCAATTGGATCAGTACCATAGGCATCAGGACGGCCATACAACTTACGAATCTCGGGAACGTTGTAAAGTGGGATTCCCATGGCAACTTGAAGCTGGGTAGCGGGCAAGTTGGCACCAGTAATACCCTCAGTAACAGGATGCTCCACTTGAAGACGGGGGTTCAACTCAAGGAAGAAATACTCGTTACTGTCAGCATTGTATAAATACTCAACAGTACCAGCACCTTGGTATCCAATGTTCTGTGTTAAACGCTGGGCAGCCAACTCCATCTCATGGAAAGTTTCCTTGGGAACAATAGCAGGAGGTCCCTCCTCAAAGATCTTCTGGAAACGACGCTGGGTGGAACAATCACGTCCATTAAGTGCAACGGCGTTACCATGCTGATCACCAACAATCTGAACCTCAATGTGACGAGCATTCTTACAAAGTTGCATAATAAAGATGGGTGACCCAACAACCTCATTCTGAACTTGGATGTAGGCATTACGTAAATCAGCCTCATTGTCAACGAAACGGATACCCTTTCCTCCACCTCCCTCGGAGGCCTTGATCATGATACCATTGTCATATCCAATACGTTCAGCGGCCTCGACAGCCTCCTCGACGTTACGTGCGGTACCCTTCTCAAAGATCTCATCGGGGATAGTTCCCTCGGCATTCAAGTTAGCCTGAAGAGGACCATCATCGGGACCACCAAACGATCCACTCCATGGAATTGATGCCACCTTGGCGGTCTGCGCTAAGATATTGGCAGCAATCTTATCACCCAATACACTCATAACAGGTC
>Ga0214481_100580_pt1 | contig 18226 bp, 12 predicted proteins | sample M1_20Mar14CPVII9_4_FD_165057 | JGI IMG/M metagenome (GOLD analysis project Ga0214481, IMG submission 165057) | Marine eukaryotic communities from Monterey Bay, California, United States - M1_20Mar14CPVII9sort6BwellG10 | ecosystem: Environmental > Aquatic > Marine > Unclassified | place: USA...
GTGGTTCCCTCGACAGAATGGCCATAGATATCATATAGATTGATGCCATTGATTGTTTATTGGTAGTATATGCTGTCTTCTATCCATAGATGACGAGGATTGTTGTCGATCACATCATCGTCTGCAACTGCAAAAAAATTGCGGCCTAGGAGGAAACTTGTGTAGTAGACCTAGTAGACAACCACCATTGATCTATTGCAATTAGACAATAATAGATTGGTATATTAACTGTTAGATCCTATGATATGGAGTTGTTGAATAGGCTGCTTGATGAGATATGGCGGCACGATGATGGCGTTGAGTTTGTGGTGGGCGGCTTGCCAAAAAAATGAAAATAGGATACCATGGGTGGGAAAGGGTTAAACCATGATAATGACAGAGAATGGAATGATCATTTATATCTCTCGATAGATTTAGTATTCACTTCTTCATATCCCTAGCATTTGCTCAATTTCAAATGTCCTACGTTTGCTTCTTTCCTTTCGATCACTTCTTGCATCGCTTCCCATTGAGTTCATAGTTTTCCAAAAACCATCTACACTTCCCTCATCATTATCTGAAGTATCACTCTCTGAGTTTTCCAACCATCTAAGGTCGGACTCTCCCAATGGCTTTACTGCATTTGACATGTCAATCTGTTTCTTCTCTTCATCATCACGACTATTTGGAATAGATCTTGCTATCGATGATAAATGATCAGCTACATCGTGGTCTATGAATCCAATACCATTCCAAGAAGCATCTTCATCATCTTTATTGTCACCATTCGTATTGGTACTCGTCATGCCTATTCCACGAGACGAAGATCGGATCTTTGCCAAGAGTATCCTATTTGGTGTATCCTTTATCAATGCAATTAGAGATCGTCGATGTGCCTCATCACGACGTTCCATGCTTGCTGTAATTTGCTTTCTACCCTTTTTCTTCTTCTGCTTGTTGTTTATCGCCTTTCTCTTTGGTATGCAGTTATCATTGTTGTTGAATGATATATGTTCACTTTCTTTACAGTAGAAATCTAGAGCAAATTCAGAGTCGGATAGTATCAGAACATTCTTCCTCATTGCATTCGGTATTATACTCATTGCTCGTCTTATACCAAGAGATATAGCCGCGACTTCACTAGATGTCCGAGATGGTATTGTTCTTCTCGCTATCACATCTATCAAATCTACATTTTCACTAGATTGTAAGGTTGATGTTGTTTCATTTGCGAAGTATGATATCCCATTCCTGACTCTTAGTATACTTGCTATACCATCATGTTTAGATCCACCCCCTCTACCAGATGCATCACATGTAATGATGAGTAAGCCCTCATCTTCTGCAGTACAATTTCGAATTATTTCTGCAGCATCAGAAGACGAACATCTCATTATTGGAGGTATACATTGATCACAACCAAACTCTATGTTAGTAGTGGTTGATGCTAATGGGTTGGTGGTAGCAGTAATTGTACTTCTACTCTCTACATGTTGCAGCAGATATGTTGATGGCTTTGTATTTCTATTGGCAATCAATTTTGATGGGTTGATATTATACGATTTGCCGCCGGCGGCGCCGATAAAAGAGGAATGTATAGCTGATGCAACCGTGTATGACCATACTGATACAACCACAGATAAGAGTATAAAGCGCCGCCGCCGCATATGTAACACTCACTTCCACCGGATAGACTTTTGTACACTCTCGACGATCTCTCAAAGTTTGGAGTTTTCACTCGAGTCGCCAAGTTTCTTGGCGATTGAACCTCTTTTTGTAGATTTTATTTCTTGAAGATTTGGTGTGTTGGTGCAAATGTAGTTGCTCTTACCTTATTATTCCTTGATACATTATATACTATAATATAAATGAGTGCTCAAGGCAGTGCCAGAGGAGACAATGGCGGCGGTGGTGGTCGTCACAACAAACGGCGCCGTCGATTGAATGGAGGAGGAGGTAAAAATGATATTGATAACAACGATATCAAAGATCTGTCTGAAAAGTTACAAGGCAATGAAGATGGCTATGGATATCCATCATCTGATTCTGATAATGATTATGATACTAATACTAATAATAATTTAATTGGTAATAAGAAGAAGATTAAATCATCACAGGCACGTAAAGAGCAACGTCTTGGTATGCGATCGTTTCGTACTGATAATACTAATAACAATCAACAGCAGAATGATGATAATGCGACTGCACTTTTGCCAACACAATGGACGCAACTATCATCTAAAAAGAATTCTTCTACTACCAATAATAATAATATGATGGGTACTAAAACACCACATCGTCCAGCAACCAACTTGTCAAAGTCTAGTGGATTTACGTTATCATCTGCACCAAGAGGAGTCAATAATAATAACAATCGACAAAAGAACAATCCATATACCAAAACACCAGCAACCAACAGATCAATCAATACCTCGTCTTTATCAATACCATCAACGTCACGAACATCACGCAGTAGTAAACGAACTACACATCATGTGGTATGTGCAGTATCTGAAAATCTAGCAAGAGAAACATGCGTGACTAGTTTAGATGCAGGTAGACCAACCTACTTACACATCACAAAGCAAGGTAATGGGCAGACATATGCTGAAACGATGTCACTGTTACGTATGTTGAATCCTGATGAGGTGTTATTAAATGAAGGTAGGAAGAATTCACAGTTGGCTACTAAGATTATGGGTTTGTTTAATGTTAGTGCTAATGATGGGATTGATACATTGGTAAACAATGGTGGTGGGGCAAAGAAGAATAATCCATTTGGTAAAAAGAAGAATGATTCAAGGGGAAGAAGGGGGGGCAGATTTGCCAATAATAACAAGCAAAATGATGATCTTACAATGAACAATTCCAGTAGTGGTGCTTGTGAAACAACAACTGTTGTTAAATTCGTACCCCGGTCATACTTTGATCAGACCAAAGGTGCTGAGATGTTACGCAAACTATCACGTGAGGATACATATGATGCATCACTTGTTGAAGAGTATATTCTCCTTTCGTCTTCATATGCTGTGTTACAGTATGCACAATTATGTTTGGGTGCTGGCTTGACTCGGGGTAGTTTGGCATTGGATGTTAATGTTGGTGGTAATGATCGTATGAATATAGATCGTTCAACAATGGTTAATTTGGAATTATTGGTAAATGCTAAGACAGGACGGACACTCAACAGTTTAGTAGGTACAATTGACTGCACAAAAACATCAGTTGGAGGACGGTTATTACGAACCAATATAATGGCACCACCGACTAGGTTGGATACGATCAATGCACGGTTAGACTTGGTTGATTCATTGTTGGAAGATGAGGAATTCTTTTATGTGGTGATGGAACACCTTGAAGACATCCCCGATGTCGATAAGATGCTCTCACATATTGCTTTAACGCCACGGAAGCGATTTGACAGTACTGGTAACGGGGCACTGTTTGGCAACACTGAACGTCAAACTGTCACGGCTCGGATAGCAAGCAAGGGTATATCGGCATTGGTTTGTATCAAAAGTACTTTGAGTGTCATCCCATCCTTTGCTCATGTACTAGAAGTGCAGCTGAAGGAATTATATGAGAGGGAAGGCTTGTCATCGGGAGGAGCTGGTGCCTCTAACTCGGCACCACAACAGGGAAGAAATCAGAATGAGAGTAGCAGGCGAAATCGTGAGAGGAGTAACTCGCGTCAAGATGATGATGAGTCGACTACTATTGTTGAGAGTGAGACATCAAAGAATGAAGAGGAGGATAACACATCATCGCAGGATAGTAGTCTTCACATTGGACTGGGTGGTAAGAGGAACAACAATAATAACAATGCAACAAGTATGTCTTCAAGTAAACAGACACGACATCAGTTACTAAGAGCCATTCTAATAGCCATGAAGCAACCTGCACTATCACGTGTGTTGGCGGCAGTGACTGACATTTTCACGGAGAGTACATCATACAGCAAGAATAGTCATGCTATGCGACATCAAGAGTGTTTTGCTCTCAAGCCAAACACAGACGGTATGATGGATGTTTTGAGGAAGGCGTTCCTGGCCAATGTGGATGATATCTATCGATTAGCTGATGAATATGCAGAGACATATGATATCAATGTTCAAGTCAAGGAGACTACAAGCAGAGGTTATTATTTATCAGTTTCTGCGGATCTTGGCCTTGACTTACCTCAGATCTTCATTCAACCCGTAAAGAATGGACGTTTTATCCATTGTACGACAGAAGAGGTATATAGCTTGAATAGTAGAGCACAGGAAAATGTACAAGATCTACTTTTGATGACACATGGACGTATACAGGAAACTCTTCAAGTTGCCAGAGATAACTACGATTGTATAGCTTCACTCTCTGATGCAGTCGCGCTGTTAGATATGTGTAAGTGAACACCTCCATGACTTGTTTTTGTCTTTGATTGTTCGACATGTCCATGAGAAATAAACGATCTCATACCTTTCTTCATTTAGGCCATTGCTTTGCTGACAATGTTGCCAGTAGTAGATTGCCGTGGTGCCGCCCAGTATTGTCAGATCGTGACCGAGATCCAACACAGGATGATACTGCATTCAATGGAGGAGGAGGCGCTGGCGCGATTGCCATTCGAAATGGTAGATATGCCATTGATGTTAGTTCGAATGGAGTGAGCAGTTCCTTAGATGGAGGAGATTTCGTACCAAATGATACTTACTCGTCGGCTCTTCAAAACTTTACAGTGATTACTGGTATCAATGGCAGTGGCAAGAGCACATACCTCAAACAGATTGCTTTGATTGTAATACTAGCTCATTGTGGAAGCTATGTACCTGCTGATGAAGCACTGCTTCCCATTCGAGATAAGATTTGTACTAGAATTGGAACAGCTGATGATCAAGAGCACAACATTTCTACCTTTCTTTTAGAAATGAAGGAAACGGCATTCATTTGCAACTCGACAACTGACAAGTCGCTGTTTCTACTGGATGAGCTTGGCAGGGCAACCAGTAATGAAGATGGTGTGGCCGTGGCTTGGGCCGTATCTGAATACCTACTCATAAAGCGAGCGATGACCTTCTTTGTTACACATTATCCACAGATTGCAAAGCTATCTGAGGTGTATCCAAACGTTCAAAACCAGCACCTTGGTGCACACATTACATCTTCGAGCTCGAATAATGGAGACAGAAGTCGTATCAATTACACACACAAGATCATGCCAGGCCCGTGTAAAGCTGCAGGAGATTACGGAGTGGAAATGGCAGTGACATGTGGATGGCCAGATGATGCAGTTAATAATGCAAGGAGAATCCGAGAGGAAGTGAAGAGAAAAATGCCTGGAGAAGATGTCTGTTACAGCGAGCATAGTCAGCAGAATGAGAATTTTGCTGAGAATAGACGTAATGCACATAACATTCTTTGTGACATAGCTAAGCATCTTGCAGCAATGAAAGAAGGTGAAGGAAGACTAAGTAAAGAGGCCAAGAAAAACTATTTACAAGAGCTAAGAGATCGTCTAGTACCAACGAATGGAGATAGCCAGCTCGTCCGGACTATCCGCAATCTTCTATTGAACACAAATGATGAGGCACCTTCGATTCCTCTCACAAATCATCGATCTTTGATCAATGCCAGCGGTGCAACAGCAAATGAAAGTGGAGGAGAAAATGAAGCCGGAAAAGAAGATGAAGGAGATGAGGCAATGCCTGATCAGACCAAGGATGTAGCAGAGGACAGCAACACCTTGGATAAGAATGAGATCAATAAGAGTGTTGCACCCGAATCTGACCCTCCAGAACCGCATGTGTCAAAACCCCAAAAGAAGAAAGAGGAGACAACCAATCAGAGACAACAGCAGCAAGAACCGAGGAGTGATAACTTGGCAGGAAAGATGGACACCGAGAATATTCCCCAAGTAAAGAATGATGAAGGCATGTATCGAAAGAAAGATGTTGAAGAGAAAGGCTCCTTGAAGGAACCTCCAGAAAAGAAAATTCGGAAGGCTCATGAAGGGTCTTCCTCGAGTGATGATGATTCATCCGATTCCTCAGACGACTCGAGTGATGACGACGACTCGTCCACTTCATCTTCTGATAGTGACTCGTCTTCAGACTCGTCGAGTTCTTGAGATGTGAGCAGAACCGAATATTATATGTTTGTGATGTTAAAAGGAAGGATACATTGACTGTATCTATTCTATCCTATTTAGTTTATTTACAATAATCGATTAAATAGCATTTACTAATCGAATCATCACAAACCCTCATTATCGTTTGTCCGTATTGGGTGTTGAACCCGATTTAATGATATCCAATACGAGACCAATCCCTAATGGATCTTTGGCCCAATCAGATTTTGTTGGGGTCGTCGTGTCTGTTCTTGATACACTCTCAGACACTTGTAGGTGTTTACTTAACACTTCTATGGTCTTTCTCATTTGCTCGTTCACGATCATAATCTCATCTAATTGGAGCTCTAGCTCATGTAATCGTTGTTCCATAGTACATGGTTGTCCATTGCCTTCACTTGCCCCAAATGAGTTAGTGTCTAAAGCATCACCTGACTGGCCTTTTAACCATTGCCTAGTCTCACCTTCGACATTATTTGCTGGATAATTATCTTCGGAATATCCCTCAAGGTTAGCCTTATCTGAGTTTCCCAAGACATGCACTGCATCACATATGACTGCAATAATCAAGTTAACAACCACAAATCCAGTAATAATGATAAAACAAACAAACGGTACCCAAGCCCAGGGATACACTATCTGAATCTCAAAACAAATATCGGCCCAGTTATCCAATGTCATCATTTGGAATAGCGTAAAGAATGAATCCGGAAGAGAGTCAAAGAATGGATCCGAAACCTCCCCTGCCTCATACATGCCCTTGAACATTTGTGTAAACATAACCGCGAAGATATAGAAGATCAAAGCCAGGAGCATAATAATTGCCGTCATCTTCGGTACGACACTAAATAATGCCAATACTAAATTCCGTAATGTATCCACCCTTGTTATTAAGCGCAAAGCTCGGAAGATACGGAATGCACGGAATACCTGTGCACCCTCTAATGACCAACTCATAACTACTATCAACAAATCAAATACAAGGAAGCCATCTTTGAAGAGTGTCCAACCATGGTATAATAATTGCATACCAGATTCAATAGTAAATATTATTAAGAATATTTGATCAGCTAATTCAAATTTACTCATAATATCCGGATTGGCTTTAATTGCTGGGAAGGTTGCCACACCCATCATTAAGGCATTAATAACAATTAGAAGTAGTACTGTGCTTTGCACTCTCTCGTCATTAATAATTCTACCCATGAATCTTCGTGCATCATTCACTGGATATAAGAAGATTGGTAGATATTTATGATGTTGATGCGGTGGTGGTGTAGTATTGTTTGCTGCACTAGTAGATAATGTATTGTTGTTATTGTTGTTCATGTTGTTGTTGGTATCATTTTCATTGAAACTATCTTTTGCTTTAAGTCTAGATGGAGGTGATTTCTGATCTTGAGTACCTACAGTGTAACTGTTTTGCAACCCCATGCTACTACTTTGTTCTGATGACTGATGATTCTGTAAATTATTATTATTATTACGATGCCTCAATTCTATATCACCACCACGAGTTCTACTATTCTTGCTACCATTTAGATAAATCTCTGGATTACTCCTATTACTCCTCATTGATTCATCAAGAAGAGTAGGCATATTATTATCTTTACCGCTACTACCCTTTTTATTTTCAAGTAATGTGGGCATAGAATCGTGCAATCTGGTAGCAGAGTTGGAAAGTGGAATCGAACTTAAATTTGCCTGACCTCTGCCGCCACTCTTGCGTCTTTCTTTGTCTGATGCATTCAGATTATATGTACTTTTACTCTTTCCTCCATTATATGACTTCCTCTGTCTGGCTGAGTTTGCTGCTGCTGCACCGCCCGCCATGATATATTATATATATTATATATTATTGAGGAGGAGAAGGTGCATCAAATTTTCTCCTTGCCCTTTCAATAAATAGAAGCTCTGCTGGGATTATGCCCAACCAACTCAAGAGCGTAACTGATCTATTCACTGCAATGCTGATATATCCCGGCGGCTCTATCGATACCAATAGCTGTTTGAATTTTGTACATTAAATGGGCCACCACCTACGTCAAACACTTAAATGAGACATGAGTGCCGTACACCCTCTTTCAAGAGAGAGAAACCCTCAATGGATAATAGAAATGGTAACAGTATTTACATGTGATAAACAAACATATTCACAAATATGCGGGGAAAATATTATTTAACTAGAAGTGAGATTAGCAGATAAAGTTAAATGGGAAAGGGTGCAAGAGGAGAGTACATAATTGAAATTAAGCTACTATTAGTTATTGAGGATTTCCTCTATCGTCTCGATCACTCAAGTCCATAGCTAACTCGCTTTCAGATATGCTACCGAGTGAATCAGACGGTCTCTTTCTATCTGAATATAAAGCAAGAGACAAATATTCTATCGTTCTAGCCATAGTTTGTTGTGATGACATCATTTCTTCCAGCATAGCCTCCATTTCATTTACTCTTGTCCGAACTCGCTCTTCTTTTGACATTACCTCTTGACCATTTATATCGCCCATCTGTGAAGAACCCTCCACTATCTCACCATTCTGATCAATTTCTATACCTTGATTGGCATAATCTTCTTCTTCTACATATGAACCATGTAACTTTTCAACCATTGCCTCCTCTGCTGTTCGTAGAATCTGAAGAGCATCACAAATGACTGCAATAAGCAAGTTCACAACCACAAATGCTGACATGACAATGAAGGTAATGAAGATTGCCCATGCCCAGTATTGCACTGATACAACCTCATCTGCAATTCCCGACCATTCATCCTAAGAGTTTGTGTTTGAGAGTTGATTAGGTAGAGACTGAGTATTGAGAAACATACAGTGCACATCATGGTCATGTATGATGTCATGAAACAAAACAACATATATAGATACTCACCATACATAATATTTGAAACAATGTAAAGAGCGTATAATCCATCCTACCAAAGTAATCCTGACTAGTATATCCCTCTGAATAATAATCTTTAAATAACTGTGTGAACATTACAGCATAGATGTAAAATATCAATAATAGTAATGTAAAAATGGCAGTAATAGCTGGAACAATACTAAACAACGCAACCACCACATTCCGTAATATTGATACACGCGTTACAAATCGCAAAGCACGAAATACACGCAACGCCTTCAATTCATCAATTTCAATAGATATCCAACTAATAGTAACAATAATCAAATCAAATACCAACCAACCATCCTTAATAAACTTCGTAAATCCATTGAATGTAAATTGTAATATACTTTCAAGTGTAAAGATAACCAATACTACCATATCAATTGTTTCAAATGTTGATACTAGTGATGGTGAGTTTTTAACTTCTGGAAAGGTGGCTACGCCATACATTATTGAATTAATTGCAATTAGTAGTAGTATGAATAATGAAAATCGTTCATCATCAACTATTGCTCCACATTTTGTTCGTATGTATTGAAGTAATGTTGGTGGCTGTTCATAATCATGAGATGATTGATATTGGTAATTGTCATCATCAGATCGTCCACTATTATCATTATCACCAAATGAATGTAACTTACTTGGTTGTCTAGTCATACTGCCTTTGATAATAGAGGTAGGTATTGCTTGTTGATTATCAAAGAAACTATCATCTGAGGTATTATTATTACTTGCCCTATTATTGTTATGTAGACTTTTGCTACTGGTATGGGAATATGCTGCTGCGCTTGCTATTGGCATGTTATAGTTTGTGTGTGGTATATAATAATTTGTTGAACCTTTTGGTGTTTGATGTTTATCTAAGATGGTCGCTTTTTGTGTATGTGGCGAAGACTTGTTGCTTTTGGTGTTTTATGAGAGTATGTTAACTGTTAACTTTTATTGCAAATCGTTACTCCTCCGCCTCTAACTCCGTTTTAAAATAATACCACTGTAATTTACAATGATGATATTATAAATACTATAAAACTCCGCCGCTCCTCCTCATCTATTAGGTACATATGTTATGCACATGGTCAATGGTACTTCTGGGGTCGTACGTGAGCTGACTATTTTAGCCTGTCGTTGAGACACGAAAATTATGAGAGTGTATTTAGCTAATGTGATATTGTGGAGAAGAAGGATATACCTCTAGACAAGTGGAAGTAGTAACAAACAACACAAATAGGCGATAGACAACATGGCAATCTATCGACCCCCAGTGACTGAAGATGGTGCTGAACAAACGAATGCACAACAAGTGCATCAAACTTCTTCAACAATGTCACAACCACAAGATAATAGTACAGCAATAAAAAGTAGTAGATTATTAGCACCCACAAGACGATCATCAAGTATGCAATCATTAGTAGAATTTGCATCATCGGTTAATGAAAATAGATACATACAATACTTAAACAAATGTAGAATAGTATGTGGTGATATTGTTAATCATCCTAAGGTTACAATTTTCATTATTATACTTATTGTGGTAAATGCTATAATGATGGGTATTGCTACATTTGACTTTGTATCGGACAATCCAAAAGTTGAACAGGCATTTGAAAAGACTGATTTAGCATTTCTAATTATATTTACAATTGAACTTGGTATGCAGTTCATCTATCGAGGGTATACTTTGTTCATGGATGGATGGCTTGTATTTGATTTAGTAATTGTGGTCTTGTCTTGGTCATTTGCTTCATTACAGATCATACGTGCCTTTCGTATCTTCCGGGCATTACGTATTATTACAAGAATTGAAACTATGAGGAATTTAGTTGCCGCGTTATTTGACATCATGCCAAGACTTGGAGCGATTACTGCATTACTATTACTTATATTTTACATCTTTGCAGTATTATTTACACAATTGTTTGGAGAATTGGAGTTGTCGGGTGAATACTTTAGTAGATTGGATTATTCACTATTAACATTATTCGTTATGATGACAATGGAATGGGCTGATGTGGCACGAGAGTGTATGGCACAGATTTGGTGGGCATGGGCTCCGTTTGTGGCATTTATTATGATTACTGGTTTCATTGTATTCAATCTCATCATTGCCGTCGTTTGTGATGCAGTTGCCGTTATTGAGAATAAGGAAGACTTGGAACCAGACTTCTTCTCGGGTATGTTGGGTAGTAAAGAGATGGAGGAGGAGAATTCATTGGAATATCCAACTAATAATCAACCAGCAAGTGAAGAAGAAATGGTCGAAAATTTGGCCGATCGGATAGCTGCTGTTCTCAATAGTCAAAAGGAGATGTTGGCAACATTAGAATCTCTAACTAAAGATTCACTTGTCCCGACAACTCAGTCAAGTAATAATTATTGAGGACTGCTTGGCGCTCAGACCCCGGTCATTCAAATAGAAAGGGTTAAGCTAGTTTTAATGTATAGATGAACTTAGGACATACATATTATTTGCTTTATGCTACCTTCTCTTTCTGTTTCTTCTTTCCTGAAATGGCATTGATGAGCATGGGAGAAGTTAAAATCAATACTGGCTCAACTGTCCATGCAAAGTCTCCGACTGCGTTGCCTAACCAATCGGCATCAGCGTTTGGCAAGTAACCTAACATAGCCCTAATAGACTCTGGTTGGGATGCCTGGTCTTCATAGTAGAAGACAATAATACACACCAAATAACCGTAGAATGCAAATGCATTTAAGATCAAATAGACATATTCACGAAAGCCCTCAAACAATGTTATCCTCGATTGCTCTCGGATCCTATCAAGGGTATCTTGATCAACATTATGAGTGAATGCAACAAGTTTTGATGCCACTGCCTCTTCTTCCGTTGTCATCATCTTCTCCTCTGCGCCGCCGGCACTAGAGCCATCTGCCCAAAACGGACACCATCCGTCAACAAGCCAACTATACTGCTCTACAGTAATATCACTATCCAATGAAAGTTTATTCTTCGATGCTTCAATAGTTGAAGCGTAGTTACTCATTTGATATGATTTACGAACAGTAGCTCCTGCATCCTTGACCATGTAATATAGGAATACAATAAGGTTAATTTCCGCCACTGTTAATGCATGAATTAAACCAATCACTCCACCAATCCAATTCGTATTTGTAATATGGAATGAGTTTGCAGTTAACCAAATGAAGGATAATCCTAACATGAAAAGATTGGTCCCGACAAAGAAGGAGCGAGTAGCAGCATCACTTTCATCAACTAAACTCTTTTCGACAAGTTTCTTTGCCAGTGCTTCACTATTTTCATCAGAATTCTTCTTATCATCGTGTTCTTCCAACCTTTGTATCAATGTGGCCTTTAAACCAGATACAGGAAGATTTCTATTCTTCAATTCATCTTTAAGTTCCGCGACAGTCATATCATTCCACTGATTAGTTGTAGAACTCTTTGATGATGATGTACCTCCATTTCTTAAATTTATCAATCTAGAAATCAACTGTAGCTTATTAATACCTGATTTAGTAATCATTTTATACCCAGCTAATGTTAGAGATACCAATGCATAGAATTGAGTAATAGCAATGAGTATCTCAAGAGGTGTTGTTTGATCGAGAGGTGGTGGAAAGGTATAATAGATTGCTGGAAGATGCGCGTTTCGCGGTTTTACAAAGATGAAGAGAGATGATTGTAACGCTGTTAGTATATGTTATTGCAAAGACAATCAAATATAAAGGCAGACTAAGTTCAAATGAAGTAGCCAAATCATCGAGACCTCATGGTCAACACACAATTCACAAGATGAAACAATAGATACTAACGCGGACTTTCCAGTAATCTTTGGGTCATATAGGAAGGTATCACCCAAGAAATTAAAGTTCTTTACAGTACACATCCCATTACGGATGAATTGGACGTATGCATCCATCATTGTTAATTAGTGCGTAATAAAAGTTTTGGATCAACTATCGTAGGTAGTATCAATAATAATACGGGGACTAGTACAAGTTTGATCTATCTATTCCGCGTCACAATCAAGTGAAGCAGAATGGTCAGTATTGCAGGTAGATAATTAGGAAGTAAGAAACTACAATACACTCTTCAAACACGCAAATAAATAATTTTATGAGAGTGTGGTAGGAGGTATCCTTTTGATCGACGATTTACTATTGACTCATAATATTATTACCTATTCGTATTGCAAGAGGTCGAGACCGTATCATAATACATTAGAGAGAGGTAAAGTCAAAGCGGAATCTCTATAAAGAGTTGGCTAGCTCTATTGATTGTTGGCTGAATGAATATTTCCTCATAATATAAAAAAGATACACTACAATATCATTTTGGTGATGGCAAAGATATATTCTTGCAAAAGTATGGTTATGATGATAGCAGCCATCCGCTCATGTGGTGGTGGTATTTCTTCAACCTTCCTTGTCAATACTACCGGTGCTTCTTTTGTTGCCAATACTGCATTACGGCAGAGACATCGAGGATACTCTAGTTGGATAAATGTTAAGACCCAAGTTCCATTGCATAGACGAAGAGAAGTTTCATTGCCAGTGCATTCAGCTGTAATGTCCTCTTCTCCTGCTTTTGCTTCTGCTGTTGAGAACAAACAAGTTGTATCTAAGCCGCTTATTGTGTGTGGTCCGTCTGGCGCAGGGAAAGGCACAATCATAAATAGATTCATGGAAGCACAGAAGTCTGGTATACCCAAATTTGTATTCAGTGTGTCACATACAACAAGACAACCCCGGGAAGGTGAAGTGGAAGGAGTACATTATCACTTTACAACAGTTGATCAAATGCAAAAAGAGATTGATGATGGCAAGTTCATTGAACATGCGGAAGTACATGGTAATCTCTATGGCTCTTCTTTCAAGTCAATAGATATGATAGGGAGTAACCAACAATGTTTACTTGATATTGATGTAGAAGGAGTTCGAAGTATCAAAGAATACCAATCTAAACAACAGACGGATGACAATACAATGCCAATACTTGATCCACAGTTCATCTTCATTGCTCCCCCTTCTATCGAAGTTTTAAAAGAACGATTAATAGGTAGAGGAACTGAAACAAAAGAGACGCTTGAAAGAAGATTCAATAATGCAAAGGCTGAATTAGAGTATGGATTAAAGGAGGGTAACTTTAATGCAATAGTAGTGAATGACGACTTAGAGCAAGCATGTGAAGACTTTGAACTCGCTGTGAGAGAGATGTATGAAGGGACAGTACATGTGTAGGTAGGTGTAGTAAAAACTCTTAAACACAAAGAACTTTTAAGGTTACACACTCTATGTTTCTGTCACTTTTCAAGCTATACAGGGTTTGCTCATCGGCAGAGCACGCCCGCTTCCATCATTACACACATATTATAATACAATCATCTTCTAGAGAGACCAGCACTTTCATTAACACTAGGTGCCGATGACAAAACATCAAGAAACCTCTAAACATGAGAGAACATCTTCCCTTTAAACTAGTTGTTGTCGAGGTTCAGGGTCACTCGAAGACTTTGACTTTGATTTGGACCTACTTCTACTCTTGCTTTGGCTCCTACTTCTTTTACTTGATTTGCTTGATTGTGATTTTCCAGATGTACTCTTATCATCTTGATCGCCACCTGCTTCCTTCCTCGTTCGACTCTTACTACGTGAACGACTCTTTGATCGGCTTCTACGGCTACTCTTACTCTTGTCATCGCCACCGCCTCCCAACATGGCCTCTTCTAAGTCTTTATTTCCTCCTTTAACCTTTCGCCTCTTTTTCTTCTTCTTGCCCTTTCTTCTCCTGGCATCTCTCATTAAGAATGCCATGTATGATTCGCCCTTCCTCCTCCTCTTTCGTGCTCGAGCCAGGAATATCGAAACGGCCAAAGTTACAGACATGAATACTAGAAGGAACAATGTGAATTGACCAACAGCACCAAGAGAATCCCAAACAACAGCCGATGCCTTGGGTCTAGTTCTTTTACGGAAACATCTATCCAAATGAAAGTTATGTGGTTCATCGCATCCTCCTTGCCAAGTAGGGGCAGGAGATGTCGTCGGGGGTAAGGTGCTCTCACCATACTCTACCCATGAGCCACCCAAGTCTGGTTTGAAGACATTGAAGAGATCATATCGGTTCAAGAAAAGACCAAGACAGCCACCCGATGGACAAAAATTACTCGTACCCACAGCAACGCCTGATGGGTACATACTCCTCCAATAATCAACATAATTGTTGCACCTGTAAAGAAATGCAGCAGCTGTATCCTCACTAGCGAAACGGGGAGCATAGGCTAAAGTCATTTGAGGACAAAAACCACCAGTTCCTGCCCCTTCTGGTCCACATCCATACTTGGCTCGATCGCCAGCAGCATGCATAGCACAGTTTGTGTAAACATTCTGAGTATTGTACGGAGTGTCATAATTCCATGCAATACCCATTTCTGCACAAAGAGCATCATATAAATATCCCAAGGCAGACGAGGGGTCCATTTCAAATTGAAGCTTAGCCGCGCCATCATCATCAATGAAACAAAATGCAGGCTTGATGTATAATGTACCAAAGTCCAAATTTTTAGCAACTTTGATTTGATTGGCGAGAGACATACCTCCCTGTGAATTAGGTTAAAAGACGAGGGAAAGCGAGTCAGATTAGTTGTATCACAAAAGAATGTAAATGGTGCACTACTCCCCCACTACTCCTTAGCAACTTACCATATCTTCATTTGTGGTACCAGTATAAAAGATAGGAATATGTGCCGTATCTTTATCCGCAATCGATCCAGCGCCATTTCCAATCTCTTCCCCAACCAGCCAACCATGATTTGTCCCAAAACTAGTAATGTAAGTATAGTTCCTATCAATGATATACTCAAAGTCAAACTGATCCTGGAATGTATTGGAACTCTGCATGAGGGAGTCTGACTTTCGTGAGAGTGGGATGCCAAAGAAGGTCTCGCCCTCTTGTTGACAGTTTGGTGGCAAATCCCAACCATCTGTCATATCATGCTTGGCATTTGTAGCCTTCCATGCGTAGGGATTGTGTTCCCATTCATTATCTCCGTCGCCGGAACCAGAGTAATCAAATCCAATTGAGGTAGTGCTTGAATAATATCCGGATGTGTCGCTTGACATGTATAGTGTGGAATAGTAACTCTCGTCAGATGACAAGTCACGGTTTGGTCTGAATGCCTTGGTAATGTTAGCACGATCGAAGAAGAAGTATAAATTACCATATCCGACATATTGCTTATTCCCTCGACTGCCCGCTGGGAAACTAGCATATCCCGAGGAGCCAATCGGCACACCATTGGGATACATGGCCTGCCAAACTGCCACTTCAAGGTTGGCATTATACATATATTGTTCTTGATGCCATGAACTCTTGAATTTAAGACCCCTAGACATGGAAACGTGAGGGTCGGTGTCATCATCATCCATACATGCTCCACTATTCACGGAATACATTGCTGAAAATAGTTGGTCTAGAAATTGTTCATAAGACGAATACGAGTCATCATTATCATACGTATCAACAATGGAAACAACTAGGGTAATATCCCCTGAAGGTGTGTCGCCACCATCATCACCTGAATGACCGCCACCACCACCCTTTAAATACTCGGGGAAGATAGAAAAGGGGGCAAATGAGACAGAACTCATTGCCTCATATACGGTTTCTATACTTGTTCCACTGTGGATATAGACGATCAGCATTAAAGGTTGTGGTCAGTTTTTAAGTTATCAGGATAGGTGCACCTTTATGAAAGTTATTTACTACAACAAAACACAATACTCACCCCTTGGATGTATCCAAACTACCAATACGAAGAAGTTCTGTATGTGATGAATCAACATAACTATTTATACAGATGAAAAGGTTGAAATCAGGTGTGGTTAGAATATATAATGCAAGATGGTGCACAATATAAACATACACAACATAAAAGATTAAAACTCACGGCATCTTTCCTGAATAATCAAAACTCTTATATCCCCCACCAACTAACCAACCATCCTCATCCATACTCATTACATAGTCATAATTCCTATCAATAATATTTTCCATTGGGAATTGATCACATAATTGATAACTATACGGATTACCACTGGCGGTATTAACACTAAATGAAACACCAATGAAGGATAAACCTTCTTGTTCACAACTTTCATCACCAGAGTCATGTGAGGGTGTTTCACCTGACTCACAATCTTCACCGTAGAGAGAACACATGTCCGCGGCTGCATAGGATTGATATGTGTAGCAACATCCTGTTAATTGGGATGATAATCTACGTGAGAAATGTTCTGGTTGTTCATATATTTCAACATCTCCATTATTTGTTTGTTGTACATCTTGTTGTATATTTTTATTTAATCCACTACCACCACGTAACTTTTGTTGTTCTGTTGTTTGGGGATTACTCTTTAATACCCGTTTATTATTATTGCTCTGCTGAGTTGCTCGCCTTTTCTCTTGTGATGATACCGTTGGCGTATTATTATCAACTTGTTCATCATCAGCGCCACCAGTATAGGCTAAACTCGCTCTACCTCTATATGCACCACCTTCAATTGCTAGGTTATTATAATCACGATTACCACCCCGTGCTTTAACAACACGAGATCTATCAGCTAACCGTGCATTTACTACTGATATCAAATTAACATTATTATTTATTGGTGTAACAGACAGCAGTGCTGTTGCAAGTATTGATATACCTCTCATTCTATGTATTTATTTTGAAGTATAACAAACCACCGCCACCTAATAACTAATAATTGTCACCATCTATAATATATTGATATAAAAGCGTCTCTCTAAATAAAGGCTTACTATTAACCAATTACCTACTTAAAAACGGTCTATGAGGTCGAGGAAGTTTTCGCGTGTAAATCAAATTGAAAGAAAGAATTACTTCCCACCACTACCTTGTGTGCTCTATTTTCCTGCCAGTGCTTGTCAAAGCCATCCCATGCAGGTTTATAAGAATCCCATGTATAGGTAAGGACTTGGGAATGTGTACTGTAGCATATGCATCACTCATGGTGGAGTTATGACAAGACGCCCACACCTCGAACACAAGAGAATCCCGAAATTTTGAGGGAAACCGAGCTGATTGATTCGTACGTTTGGGTGTCCACCACTACCTTGTTGTGCTCTATTTTCCTGCCAGTGCTTGTCAAAGCCATCCCATGTATAGGTAAGGACTTGGGAATGTGTACTGTAGCATATGCATCACTCATGGTGGAGTTATGACAAGACGC
>Ga0214481_100582_pt1 | contig 18183 bp, 18 predicted proteins | sample M1_20Mar14CPVII9_4_FD_165057 | JGI IMG/M metagenome (GOLD analysis project Ga0214481, IMG submission 165057) | Marine eukaryotic communities from Monterey Bay, California, United States - M1_20Mar14CPVII9sort6BwellG10 | ecosystem: Environmental > Aquatic > Marine > Unclassified | place: USA...
TAACAGGCTTTTCGTTCACTTCTACCTCACACAATTTACTACAAAAGTTTGGACATTTCTCAGCACAAATTGTACAATCGGCACCCTTCTTCTCCCGGAGACAACCGTCACATGCCTGTCTATTACTTTCCTGGAGGGGTAAGGCATTCTGTTCTTGGAGTATTTCGTAAAGATTGGGTGTAGTTTCGGCATTGCCCTCAATTGATTCAGGAGAAAGGAGTGGAGATGAAGTCTCTTCCTTGACAGTTGACACGAAGACAAGTTCTTTATCATCTACCAAGTTATCAGTGTCAGTATCGGCGGTGTCAATACTACCACTAGTCTGTGCAAATGGCTGAGGTAGAAGGGATGAAGATGGTAGAATCTGATTGGGTACCAGAGCTTGTCTTGATAGTAAAAAGACATAGCTGGAACTTGGATCAATAACTTCACAGCAATATCCTAATGTGGCAGGACAGTGACGAAGAGTACGCTGCTCCTTATCATCCCCAGAGGCAATCTCAATCCCATTACATCTTTGATTTAACAATTTCCAGGTATTTGATTTACCCTTTTCTTTCCTTAATGCATTCTCCTCCTCAATTAAATTCATTAATGTTTTAGGGAGTAATAATGCTTCCTCTTCAAGTGTATCAACACTATTTTCCATCAACAACTGAATCATCTGTTGAGGAATAGAATGTTCCTTACTGCCAATAGCAATAAATGATGAAATTGCAATAGGATTACCCGTACCCATTGAACTAGCCACGGTAACTGAATCAGATATACTTGAATCAACTCCATCTAATAAGGAAGGTGAAACACCCGCATCACGTGTATTATCCACTACAACATAATTCATCTTCCTAGTAGATGAAGATGATACATCCCAATTTAATACATCACCAAGTGCAGCAAGTGGTGCAGTCTCTGAATCAACATATACCCCACCCTCAACATACAATGCACAATACTTCCATAATTCAACTGCTAAATTAGTTAATGTAGGTGTACTAATAAATGTATCATATCGTGATAATAATGTTGATGATGATGTGTAACATTCTTTACCATGCTTTTTGAGATATGCACGTTGTTCATCGGGTGTTAATACTGTATGTTTGGCATGTTTATTGTTGGTGTATGCACCAATATTAATATTTTCAGTATCACTTTTGATATTAGTATCAGAGAACAGGGTAAGTAATGGTCCAGAACGATGCAATACAGATTCTTGAGATGTAGAAGATGAAACTGCTTGAATTATAGTCCATGGTACCTCTTTACTAATATCACTGCCATCATTAGCATCTTCATCTAATGTAACGACATTACTATTCAATGAGGCAAAGTAATCAGATTCGGTAAAGCTTAGCTTGGGCGGTATGAATTCATGTACTACATTTTTATCATCAGTACGACCATGATGATCATGTGCCGCCGCAGTATGGCTGCATAGGGCCAAGGCCATGGATATTATTATCTTTGATAATACCATCTTCATCGAACTTTGAACTAACTATTTGAGAGGGGTATCCTTAAATCCTTCAATTTTTTTGCATCGGAGTTGAATGATTGTTGATTTTAGAGTTGTGATGTAGGTATTCAGAAGGCAAGACACTAATAGAAGCAATTCCTTATAGAAGTGAATAGAAAAGTATAATTGAGCTCTGCTATCTGCTTGACGGCGTAATAATATCTACATATCAATCGAACAAATAAATTATTGCAACCACAACACATGCACCATCTTTAACTTCAACCTAAATTGGATTTAATATAATACCATATAAACAGATGAAGATGGCACACTCTAATACGTTACTTATATTGATCGAAATGGTCGTCTTGTTATCCTCTTGTATTGCAATTGAAGACCAACAGCATACAGAATGGTATCTACCAAATAATGATAATGATAGCAATAGTATCAAAAAGTCTTGGTTATTTGGTTCAGGAGACTCGACAGATTGGGGCGGTGTGGGCAGTGGCCATAAAATACCACAGCAAATTATCATTCCATCATTACTCAATGGAGAACATATTACAGGTGTTTCGGCAGGAGGGCAACATTCAGCAGTAGTTACAAACAATGGAAGAATCTTAACTGCTGGTAGTAGTAGTGATAGTGGAGCATTAGGTCGTTCGATTAGTAGTTCTGGATTTATGCCTGTTACAGAAGTTGAATCTTCCTCCTTGCCAACCTTTGTCAAAGTTGTAGCGTCCCAAGACTACACATTGGCTCTTGATAGGCTAGGAAATCTCTGGTCAACAGGGACGAATGCATATGGACAACTTTGTCAAGGAGATACTGCATCAAGAAACAGGTTCAAAAAAGTACAATTGCCAAGCAACGGAGGTAGTATTATTGATGTGGTAGCTGGAGAGCGGCATACTCTTATACGACAAGAAAATAATGGAAAGGTGTGGGGCTGTGGGTGGAACGAATATGGTCAGCTAGGTATTGGTGTTAAGGGAAAGAATGTCTTAAGCCCAGTTGAGATCAAAATTGATGATCCAGACTCGAACGATGATATGATTAACCATGAGGTGGTAACTGATATGGCCGCTGGAAGAGGATCTTCTTACTTTAAAACCTCTTCAGGCCATGTGTATGCTGCCGGAACAAACTATAAAGGGCAATTATGTCTTGGGCATAGAGACAACAGACCTCTACCTGCAAGGATTACTGATCTTGAAGATGGAAGTGTTGTTGAATCGATTGCAGCTGGCATGTCTTCAATATATTTTCAACTTTCCAATGGTCAAGTGTTGGCATGTGGAGACGATATGAATATACCTACTCGTGTGCCTGATGTGAAAAATATCAAGGCAATTTTTTCCGGCCCAGCGTCTCCTATTGCCTACCTTGTCGGCGAAGAACAAAATATATTCACTTCCGGATCCAATGGCTTGAGTCCACGAAAGAATTGGCAAGTTCCAGACAGCTTGTTAACTTGTGTCAATGAACAAACAGCACAGAACAAAACTGTCGACATTTCAACTGGGAACGATCATACGTTATACTTAGCGAGAGTGGAGACAACTCTGGACTGCCTAGAAGGATCTGCACCGACGTTCTCAACCCCCAGTCCTACTCAAGGAACCACTTCCACTCCTACTTACCTTCCAACTCAAGCCAATGTAAGTAATTTGTATTATGTGTAATGTGGCTTCTCATGAAACCACTCATGTTAACATTTCTCTCATTTGACTTGCAGCCATCATCTCAGCCATCTTCACAACCCTCAAGCGAGCCTTCAATTGAACTCCCAAATAACAATATTGGAAACGTTGGAAATAATGGGGCTGTATTTGTTACATCTGGACTGTTGAGTGTCAGTGTAACTTTCATGTGGTTATTGTTTTGAAACTATGAGTTCATTCTTCCATATTAAATGCTTATGTGATACCTTATTGCCAACGTATGGTACTTTTTTAAAACCAATTCCTTTAAATGCTTAGCTTAGCCTGTATGTAATAAATTTATGTAAAAGAGAAACCTGAATGTCACCGGTTCCATAGCACCTACTTCTTCTATCTGTCTAGTTGCTTGCTAATCTCTCTTTCTCCCATATGCCCCATCTCTTAGCATTTGGATATAATGTACAGATAAATGCCTTCCACACTGATATATCCCACTCTTCCTCATGCAAGTATATTAATCCCTCCTCATCTAAATGATACTTTGTTCTTCCAGTCCATGCTTCTACTTTAGGATGCCATGGCAACATTATGACGCCACCTAATCTCCATGTAACCTCTATCATTTCATACCCTTTATCTCCATCGTTCTCATTATGTATTATTGAGAGCAATTGTGCATCACTTTCCCTCGGGTCAAATAGATGTGAAGCAGCTGATAAGTATTTCCTTAACCCTCTTACGGGCATGTCTGGATCTGGACCGTCAAATAAACAGTCATCTCTATATATTGTCGAATCTAGCTTGCCTGTGATGTAATATCCCTTATCAACACCAGCCACTCCACCAATCCAATCGTTGTGTATCCGTTGTGTTATATCTGTTATTGATAAATTTCTTGTCTTATCTGCGGTTCCATCCGGATGAACTTTTATATGTCGACCTAACGGCTTACAGCCTGGAGCAGATAACTCCATTTCTTCTGGAGGATTATCAAGGAATAAATCTGATATACCAGGCAAACTCTTGTGTCTAATTAGTAGGAATTGTGCAATCATTGCAGCATTATCAATAAGGTCTGCAGCCCGACGACGGAAGAAGGGACATTTTATCCCATTAGATTGATCGTAGAGATTATCTAAATTTGCATAGAAATCGACCACTGCAGATGCAGAAGACGATGATGATAAATCTGCTGATACTGCTGAGAGTGTAGGTATATCTATTCTTCTTTGTTTGTTACTTTGCTTGTTAATAACTTGCCTTCCTCCATAATTTGAAAACCCATCAACTTTTTTGTCATATGTGCATAACAGTATGATACAAAGCGCAAACCCCTTCATAACACGTGACGAAACTAACATTTCAGTGCAGATATAGGACATTAATAATAGGATATATAACAGAACAGCTAATATTGAATAGCAATATCAACTAACACAACGATTTGACGATTGCAACAGGTAGTAATCCCCCGGTATCCTAGATCCCAACTTCAACCAGGGTCACCCGAGGGATTAGTTTCCCTTAGAGCTCTTGACTTGTATTCACAGAGCACTTATTCTACCCACCCTATCAGCACTAGTATAGTATATACTGAATGTACTCTTACATTATCGTTTATACTATAGTTTCTGCTCTTTTAGAAACTTTGTCATTTCCTCCGCCACAGCAGTAACTGAATCTGGATCTGCATGTAGATGATGACTACCACTCAACTTCTTGAGATATCAAGGCTTTAATACATTCGTCAACATTTCTTCTCCCCATTTATCAACTGGCCACCCATCAGCTGCATAAAGATAACAAACAGGTATGCCAGATATATAAATGTCATTGAAGAAAGCTTCGACTTGTTCTCGTGTGTAATATTGTAAACTCGGCCATTGTAATCTAGGATCATGACGAAACACAACAGATGTATCATCTTCTTCACCAGGTTTTGCAGGAGATGTTGCTCGAAGTACCATATCTCTTGCTGCTTCATAACTAAGATATTGATCTCCTGGCATTCTACTGGTTGTAGACAATCGAGCTTCGATTGCAGCATCTAAGTTGCTGTAAGGCTTTGCACGAGGTAAGATTGTTTCTCCATTTACATTGTTTGATCCATTGGGGAATAATGTTTTATTGCTCTTTAATCTTCGTTGACAAGCAGCCCGAACATGTCGACTTGCATCTTGTGCATTTCGAGCAACTAACCCACCTTCTAATAGGAAATCTTTTTCGGGGGTTTTCGAAAGTGAAAATCAATAACGATAAATCAATAATGGACAATTAAATGGCAATGGAAACGATAAACATTAGTAATTATAGTTCACAATGCTCTAGAATAATCGTACGATCATCGCTGTATCTTCTCCTGTTTTGATTGGTGCAAAATTGACTGAGAAATGACGATTCTTGATTTTTTTGATTTGATGTGTTGACCTTGTGTATTTTGTTTTGTTGGTGATGCTTCTATGGACAATAGTAACGCCCGAGAGCTTCTTTCTTTCTCTTCATTACTTGAATCAACACACATCAAGTGCTACTAACCCTCCTTTCATCCTCGAGTATCGAATTAATTACGCAACTCCAATATCAACATAGCGATGCAACAACAACAACAAATAATATTCGAGAGATAGTTATGCGCAAAGACACCTGTATATATTTATTGTTTTGATGCATTACGTTGATATTCAATTACAGTTGCTACTAACTTTCTTTGTTCTCTTCGAGCTTTACTCATTTCAATCAGTTATACAACAATCAAATTATTAATATTGGTGTATGGATCGTCTACACGCTGCAAAGGAATCACAACCTCCCCTCCTCCACTCACGTGCAGGTTAGGGGTTAGGTTGCCGGCAGGCACCAATTTACAAATCGGCATCATGTCAAACGCGATTTAGTTATTAGTGGTATTAGTATTAGTTTGAGGTATTATTAGTTTGGAATTAGTTACTTATCTATGTTGGAGTTAGTATTAGTATTAGTTTTATATAACAAACAAACGGATGAGTCGTCTTTGGCAACTCCTAGGAGTATGCCAATGACGTTTGGGCTCTACAAACAGGAACTTCACTTCGAGGTATACTTGAGGAGCCCGAGTAGTCTAGATAATATATATCAAAATGCTGAGTCGAAAGAAAACTTAGAGCCCACTAGGCCGATTAGTACCGACAGTGATGAAATGGTTGTACATCAAAGACATACCGTTTGGAGAGTTACGATGTACGCGCCTGGCGGGGGGTTGGGAGATTTGAGACTGCTCCCCTGTTGCATCTGGCAACGGAGCTCATCTGTAGAGGGTTAATCGCCCTCTATGGAACCCCCCTTACCCATTGTCCAATGAAGATACCTCACCTTGTATCCTGCCTGCCTTTCCCCTGTTTCGAGCTATGTGTCAGCTGTCAGGTATGTACACAACGCCCGTTTGGGTACGGTGCATATTTCATTGTGGAAATAGTGTCCGTTTGGACAAAGTACACAAACTGGCTTAAGGTTGACAATTGGTAAGAGCTTGCACCTGATACTTAATGAAATGGGTATCAGGGTTCGGATCGGTGCCTGAGATGCGGCCTACATACGTGCCTTAAATAGGAGAACGGGAGGTATTGGAGGAACATGTTTGTGAATGAGAGCATGAGGGGCCTAAATGAGAAAGCCTAAGCCTTTGCTGTGATACTTATTTCTTGCTCCCCGGTCATATATAGCCAAATCACGGATAACCAATAAGTGACTGGCTCCGGGGAGGCCAGCGAGGCCAGCAGTTCTTGGAGATCCCGCCGCCCCCTTCGGGGGCAGGCGGCCGTAGGTCGATCCATGAGCTCCTGCGGCGAGTGAGGGAGAGTCACGGGTGTGCATCAGTCCTTAGAGCGGACTTACGATCCCCACTCACAAGACAAAAAATAACATAAAAACTAAAACTAAAACTAAAACTAAACCCACCTTCTAATAGAATGAGAGAACTAAACCACTCTGGGAATGCTGCAGACAATACGATTGAAACTCCGCTTCCCATTGAATGCCCACATAATATAATTTTGTTGTTATTGTTGTTGTTTGTGATATTGTTTTGAATATTAGAATCACTACTAGTAATAGTCGAATCTGGTTGTTGTGTTTCTTCTTTAATGTTTGTGTTGCTGCCCCGAAGAAGACTCTTCCTCTTCATCATCTAACAATGATCCAACTCGCCGTACTTTATTCTTTGTCTGATTAAGATACTCAATTTTGGCTAAATCATTACGAGCTTTACTCATTCTTTTCTCATAGTCGAGTAAAGCAGCATTCATGGCAAATACCCATTCATTCCTATCCTCAATTGGTGCGGTAAAGATGCGTGTTGTTGTGTTTGGAGTTGTTGCATTATCTTGATGTTGAGTGTGTACAATCTGAAAGCAATGTCTATTCCACTCAAAAGTATCTTCGGTCTGTGATTGTCGTTGTTGCTGGTTCTCTTTATTCTTTAGAGAAGAATTGGATGATGACGATGTTGGTTTAAGATGTGTTCGTTCAATAGCCATAATGACTGTTGATTCTGTTAGCTCAACGATACTAGCAGGATACGGTACCCCTGGTGCCCGATGTGATATTAGAATAGGCATTGGTATATCCGTAGTAGAACTCTCTGCAAGTGCTAGAGTTACCCATCGAGGTTTCCACCTATGTAGCATTGAGAGTTATATCGATGTATATTAGTGAGGTATTCATGTATTAAAAAAAAGTGCACATGATATGCACATTTCTCTTAAACTTACCATCTTTGACCAGAGAAGTCACTTCCGCTGCCCTTCTTGTATAACCAGCCCTGTGCTCGAGTTTCAACGACAGTCCACTCCTGAATTTGATCACCATTAACTAGGGGTGGTGCTGCCATTGGCTGCATGATTGTTGGTTGCATATTTACAACAGCGTCTACTAATGATGTTAGTGTTGTGCTTTCATTGGTATTAGTTTCAATTGTTGTATTCTTTCTTCTCTCAGGCGAGGCTGGTGGTGTCGATGTACTATTAATGTATCGTCGGCAACATGGACATGCTTGTGAATGACCATTTGATTTAGTATTACCTACTCCGCCTATACCATCAATAGTACTGCCAACAGATGCATTGCAAATTACCTCAAGTTGCTCTTTCCCAATGACAACTCCTTGAATGGCTGATGCATGATATTGTCTCGAGGGAGATATGAGACATTGTTGCAAATCAATCTCATCTACAAGGGGTAGATTGCGAGGTATACTTTTTATATCACTATTGTCCGATGTTTCAATGCCTGATTCATTATTATCATGCTTGATGATTATATGTTTGGGTATCGACGTTATCGTTGTCATTGTTTTTGCAACTATATTTCTATAGAGTTTATGAAGATATGTACACTCCCAACAAATTGGCAGATGATACTTCCTGTCGACGACGTGTATTGAATAATATAGACAACCAAGCATATAAATAGAGGAGCCACCTTATACTATCGAGAACTAACATTCCATCAACGACAACTTCATAGATTTTCTAGAATTGCCCGACTAAATGTCAGTTGATTCATAGAGAGTGAACAACTATGGGTCGACCTTACCTGTTACTATAGGTTATGAGCTTAAAATTTCCTAGGATACCTCAATTTGGTTGGCTGTCATTTCATTTTTCATCACATAATTTTGCAATCAACACAATTCAACAATGGCGCCTAAGAAATCCTCCAAGTCCAAGCCCGTCAAGTCCTCTACACCAAAGAAGGCTGACCCTCTCTTCCCTTCCAAGCCACGTTCATTCAACGTCGGCGGTGCCATCCGTCCCAAGGGTCGTGATCTCTCCCGATTTGTTAGATGGCCAAAGTATGTACGCATCCAGCGTCAACGTGCTGTTCTCTACCAACGTCTTAAGGTCCCACCAGCCATTAACCAATTTACCAAGGCTATTGGCAAGAACGAGGCCGTCAATGTATTCAAGTTGTTGAACAAGTACCGTCCCGAGACACAGGCCGCCAAGAAGCAACGTCAAAAGGAGAATGCCTCTGATGCTGCCAAGGGTAAGGGTAAGACTGCCAATGTCCCCTATCAACTCAAGTTCGGATTGAAGCATGTTACCACCCTTGTTGAGGAGAAGAAGGCATCTATTGTTCTCATCGCCTGTGATGTTGACCCCATCGAGCTCGTCCTATGGCTTCCTGCTCTATGCCGTAAGATGGATGTTCCCTTCCTAATTGTTAAGGATAAGGCCCGTCTTGGTACCCTCGTACACCAAAAGACCTCTGCTGTTGTAGCACTTACCGGTGTTAACAAGGAGGATGAGGCACAACTCAAGATTTTCCAAGATTTGGCCATGGAGAAGTTCAATGGTAATGCTGATTTGACCCGTAAGTGGGGTGGTGGAATCATGGGATTGAAGACTCAGGCTAAGTTGGACAAGAGAGCCAAGGCCTTGGCTGTTGAGGAGGCGAAGAAGCTTGCCAGTAGGAAGTAAGATGTGGTTTGGTTAGATATATATAAGAACCTCTGTGTTCGTAATATCAAATATGATAAATTCATTTTAATCCGCGAGAGGGTAGTGAGCTCTTTGTCTTATGACAATCTCCTCCTTATGAATCGCTTTTGCTACACTTCTTTACCTAGATTATGAAGTAGAATGTAGAACACGAAAAGGTGTGCATGATCTTGCCTGGTGGTGAGTGCCGGCTTCAAACCGGTAGGTCCATAGCTGGACAGAGGTTCAATTCCTCCTTGCGCACGTTGTGATGGACGTTGGTAGTAAACTTCCCTATCCCTTTACACCAATCCATGATGTTAGTTGTATCGAGCGACATCCCCGACAAGGCAGTGCTCATGCCTCCTCACTAGTGATCTCATATGAAGAGAGCACAAGCAGCTCCTAGTGTTAGTCATCACTTCTCCTTCGACCTTGGTATGTTTTATTCGTTTCGTTACTGTGTTCGTCAAAGAGAAGGGGTTTAGATCAGTCGACTAGATATTATGACTAAAGGTACCATACTTATTGTTTTTTTTCTTCTTTACAGGTGTTATATCTCTACTTAGCTTACCCCCTTAGTATGACGTTAAGACCCCCAAACTACTCCAGCAAGCAATAAACCAAAGCATTCATTTAGGGATTGCAGTGCTGAACTTTGTCAGTGATCATTGCAAGAGTGTCTTCCAAACCAACTTCTTCTGCATCAATCTTCCTTGATTTGATTTCCTTGGCTCGAGTCTTCATATAGTCTGCCTCCGAATCAAAGTTAATCTTGCAGAAGTGCTGCTCCAACCCACTCTTCCTCACAGCACTATCATACGCGAGCGCTGCATCAGCCTCGAGGGTGTAGGTGCCAAGTCGCCACTTTGAAAAATTGGCCTCATACTTGCTTGTGGTTTGACTTTGACGAATTGCCTTGCAGACTCCATTGAAAGATGAAGACGCTCCCTTGGGCTTCTTCACTTTAGCAGAAGTGGGAGTTTTGGCCTTAGCTTTGGGGGGAGTCTTCTTCTTGGCTAATTTCTCAGCTTCCTTCTGGTTGGCACGTCTCTTCTCCCATCCCCTGAGGGAAGATTTACTTTTAATCTCCCATGCAGTTTCCACGGCCTTCTTTGAGCCTAGCGCTACACCATTGTAAACATGACCCTTCTTGGGCTTTGGTCCGCGTTTCTTTGGCATAACGACGGGAGTCTTTGCCACGAGGGGGGTATTCTTCTTCTTTGAACCGATTGGCCTTCCACGTTTACTTTTTTTATTCTTTGAACCCGTTGGCCTTCCTGGTCCAGCACGTTTCTGTGGAGGACTAACGAAGCTTTGCTCTTGTTGATAGAATGACTGTATGTTTCAACAGGTAAAAATAAGACACGAGCATTCTTTAGTTGGCAATCGTAAATTGAAAATGATGGGCATAAACACACATAATATAAGTTGATATCATTCCCACCCCAAGTGACTTACATTATCAGTAGAGTAATCCTCCTCTCCCATACTGCCTCCTCCTGCAATATACCCACCACTATAATCCACAGAAGAGTTATCATTGGCAAATAGCAGCAGTGCCTCTGCCCCGTAAGAAGCAGGGGTATCCAACGATTCTCCAGAAGAGGATTGACCAAAATCCGTATTATCGTCGTCGGATGCAGGAGGAGATTTACGAGAAGCGGGGGTGACCGTGCCAATCCTCCTCATGGCAGGAGATGGGGTAGAAGTCATCATAGGAGGGAAGAGATTGCTCTGGCTTTGAGTAGGGTTCATGATTTCACTGGTTGCACTTGAAAAACAAAAATATTCACAAGATGTGGCTAGTTCGTTGCAGTTGGGCACGGGACAGCGGTGCGGTCCTTGTTGTGTCGTCATTTGACCACGAATGTAACATAATGTGCACATTTTATGCTGACAGGATTGAACTCTGGGTGTGTATAAAAAGATACGGAAGAACATGAAATTGTATTGGTGCACATGATATGAATGAGTAAATGAGTAAAAGATATATAAATATAATGTATCATGGTACTTTAAAAAAATATACATAAATCTTACTGGACATAATCTCCATACCAAATCATCTTATTGCAACATTCACACAATACCTCATCGTCGGGAACTTCGGTAGGGCGTGTAATGTTTTTCATCATCGAAGTTTCAGTATTTGTACCATCGGTACCGTTCTTGATGGTCTTAAATGTAGACATGTCCACGAGCATTGCAGGGGATGATGATGTTTTGGTTGTGATGCTCTCCTATAATATATGCGAATATAAGGTGTTACCGTGAGATGTTGCAACAGGTATAGTATGATGCTTTGTATTAAATACAACTTGCAATAAAAATAATTTCCGAAATCAAATTAAAATTATGTTTTATAAAGAGGACAATGTATGTACTACCGCGCATCATTCCATGAACAAAATTAACTCACCATTTTAAATATATATATACTTTTTAACTGCTGAGTTTATTAGTTGCCGGCGCTGTTTAATTGAATAAATAGTTCAGGTATTTAATTATGTCAATTTGTCATTGGGTAGAGGTTATGAGTACATCGTATCTTAGATCTTCATACTCCTCGTGGCTAAATAACTGGCTGTTTGGTGTAGGAAGTAGTGATTGTGTATTAGGATCACGTTAGTAATCAAGGTGTTACTTAGAGCTCAATGCTGATAAGCAGTTTATCTACTACAGAGGATATACTAAAACGAAAAGTTAGATATGTATGCAAGGATACTCTCGAATCATCAATATAATATACTGTCAACTCTGATTAAGTGATACTTAATGAATTTTAAATCAACTAACCAACAGTCACGCCTCTCTTAATGTGAAATACGGCAGGTTTGTTGTCTAATCTAGAGTTGTTGCTTGTCTCAATTAAAATCCCTCAATGTGAATGTGAAAATCTGCCTAACAGTATCATCATATTTACACTGCACTCTTGACGTTCTTCACTCAATATCTTAACTCCTATCTCGCTTTCTAAAACTCTCATTTATAACCAATATATCTCTTAATACTTCTAATAGCATCATTCTATAGATACTGGCTTCTTAGTCGTCTTCATCGGCTGGATTGGCGTAACTAACAATTAAGAAAGCAATCACTCCAGCAATACTTAATGCTGCAATAATAGGTACTAACAAGATAGCAGGACCTCCAATTAACCCACCCAATACATCTGATAGGATAGTTGTTGGGTCTAATGTTGCCAACGATACCAATGATGATGACGATTCAGTTGCGGCGTTATTAATAAGTACGTCAGTGGTTGGTGTAGTAAATAATTCAGTTGGGATAGATGCAGCTTTTAATGGTGTAGATGTAGATATTGATATTGTGTTTGCAATATTGGAAGATGGAACAAAGGCTTGTACTGACGATAGTAATGCCGCCATACAGAAGAAGAGGACATATGATATGATTATATTCATCATGATTAGTTTTAGATTGTTGAATATGGTAGTTTGAGCTCGATACTAATAGAAAACAGGCAAAGGATCAAGATATATATTTAAAGATTGCAATAGACTACTGAAGATCAGTGTACTTATCAATAGGGCCAGTAATAATAAAGAAGTTGAGGACAATGAGTAATGAGGTGGAGTGATTGATTTAGTGAAGGTAATAAGAATAAAAAATAAACGGAAAATATCTTTGGACCGCCAACCACTAATAGTATCTAATAGCGCCACCAACTCACCTTTAATATCAACAACTATGTCAGATAATACCACTGATAATGCAGCTACTACGGCTGATGATGATCAAATTTCTCCGGAAACAGTGAATGAAGAAGATACCTCAAATGAAGATAACAAACCACAAGATACAACAACTGACAATGAGGAAGATGTATCAGATATAGTGGCTGGAGTACAACAGCTACCACTCAACATACCAAACAATCTAGCATTGGATGATGCAGACATTGCTGCTGCAGAATATGATAATGAATTCCTATCATTATTACCTCCGTGTATCATACCTCGCGTTGATAAACTCAAAAAATTGAATGATAAGAGGGATGAGATATTAGAAGAGTATAGATTAGAAAGAGCAGCTTTGGAATTGAAATACTCAAAAAAGATGGATCCATTGTTTGAGGAACGGAGAGGTGTGATCAATGGAGAATTTGATGATACCATTGGCAGTACTGCTGACACTACTAAATCTACCAACAGAGTTGTTGATGAGAGATTTGTAGATATTGCAGAAGAAGGCGTTGTAGAGGAAGTAAATGAAGATGAAGAAAATGAGCAGAAAATACCACAGCAACCAGGAGCAAATGCTGTAAAAGGTATTCCGCAATTCTGGGCCTGTGCACTAGGGCATTTAGATGTGATTGCTGAGTTAATTACAGAAGCTGAAGTCGATTGTCTTGATCATTTGACTGACATTACGTGCACAAACTTTGAAGACGGAACAGGTGCGTACTGTTAAAGAATATATTACATACCTTTTGTGCATCTTGCTCACATATCATGTCATTTCTCATCATCATCACATCCTCAGGCTTTGAATTACACTTTCACTTCTCCCCGAACAAATTCTTTACAAACACAACACTAACCAAACGATACGAGGTACCCAATCTATTGATAGAGGATGAACCAATACTCAAAAATGTTACGGGCACAACGATCAATTGGAAGCCAGGGAATCCACTTACATATAGAGAGGTAACAAAGAAGCAGAGAAAGAAGACAGGTCAAAATGCTGGGCAGATTAGAACTGTTACCAAAAAAGAAAGGACTGATAGTCTCTTCCACTGGTTCACTCCTCCAAGTATGCCTGCTGTCAATCTCGACGAAGATGAGGCTGATGCAGTCGAGGAAGCGTTTGATCACGACTACGACATTGCACAGGCCATTAAAAATCACTTGATACCAAAGGCGATCCTTTGGTTTACGGGCGAGGCGATGATGGAAGATTACGATGATGATGAATTAGAAGAGATGATGTTGCAAGAGGAAGGAACGGGAGCACAGCCGTTTACATTCAACCCTAATTCAGGTGACAATCCGTTCCCTACTCCCCAGCCAGGCGATGGAGAGAATCCAGAGTGCAAGCAGAACTGATAGATGAGTTGTGTGTATAATCTATGCTATATTAGTTGGTCTACACAGTACTAAGTGCAAACTATGTTTGTTGTTAGAGTTATTTCTTTGTCTCATCTTTGTCTCCTCCTCCTACTGATAGAATTTTGGTTGGCGGAAAGGCAAGGTCTTCATTAATCTTTTCCTTCAACTTTGATTTAAGCTCTTGTTCAAGCTTCATATTCTTCTCTTCCATCATTGCCACTTCCGACTTGAGATCCTCGCGTCGTGTGAGTATACTCTTGTATTTGGACATTAGTTTCTCGGCTTGATTCCATTCGTCACTTAGGAGATTGATTATTGATATGAGGGATATACACGTGATGAGACATGTATATACATCATACACATGATTTATAATACTCACCTCCTACCAAAGTTGTGATGATTATTGTTCTCCAATCTGAGACCAAACTCATCACACGTAGTCTTGTATTCAGTCGTCTTGTTATTACTTGATTTGGAAGCAGCAGCAACAATAGTACTTCCACCGCCATGCCAAGTCACATCAGAGGTAAAACTTGCATTAGTCTGAGATCCACCAATGGCACCATTGCCACCAAATATATAATCAGTCGACTGATCTAAATCACTCTGTAGCTTTTGCAAGTCTTCTCGGTGCATGCCAAGGACGGCCTTGTACTTTTCATCATCTGATACCTTGAATCGTTCAAACTTGTCTCGCAGACCACTTGCCTGCTTCTCAATCCTCTCACAGTCGGCCTCGAGTGCTTCATTTTGCTTCGTGCCCTTAATCTTGTTACTATTCTTGAGCTCGATTTGACGACTAAGCTCTTCCTTGCCCTTCATGATTCGTCGTTTCTGTTTGGCAGCCTCGTCGTTATTGGTTGCTTTCTCTGTCAATACTCGTACATTGTATTCCAACTTGTCGGTATCAAACTGTTGACGTGCTCGTGTATCCTCCAACTCGATTTCAAGTCTCCTCACTTCTGCCTCGAGTTGTTTCTTGAGCTCTTCTCGCTCACGTTCACCCTTTGTCTCAGCTTGTTTGATTTCATGTCGATTTTTTTGTATGATTTGTCGCTGACGTTCCAAGCTTGATGTCTCTACCTCTTTGCGTTGAGAAATGAGTGCTTCCAACTCGGCCTTGTTCGTATCCAAGACGTGCTGTCTATCAGCATTCAACGATTGTTCAATGAGCTGTAACTCTTTTTCCAAGGCCTCTTTTAGTAGTTGATGTTCATTTGTAATGCACTGTTGCAGTTGTTCCACTTCTTGTCGATTGCGTTTCAAGGCGGTGACATATTCGTGATCCTTCTCGCATAGTTCCGATCCGAGTTGTTTACCAATATCATCTAGCTTGGTTAACGCTGCCTCACAGACTTGTTGCTGTCGTTTGAGCAACTTGGATAGATCTTGAACATTGGTTGCTGCCAAGCATTGTTCCCAACCTGAAGAAACTTTATCATCGTCTTGTTGTTGAGTAGGGTTAGAGCGGTCGCTACCTACGTGTTGTTGTAGGAGATGATCTCGTTTAGCATTGTCTTCTGCCTCTGCATCTCTTCTCTTGGCCTCACATTGATCAACTTTGACTCGACCATCCGTTACTAGCTGTGAACTCTTTGTTTTGATGTTGTTTAGGCATTGAAATGATGTAGATATTTGTTCGTCAGTGTTTGTTAATTGAGAGGTAGGAGAATTGGCTTTGTCCAACTTGTTTGACGAGTTGTCATTGTCATTTAATCTACTTGATATACGATCACGGCGTAGTTGTTTCCTAATCTCCTTAGCTGCGGCAGCGGCATTGTCGTCATTGTCGTTATTGGTCATGATAGATTGAAGTCGAATGGAGTGTGTTGTTTGTGTTGTTGGTGGCGAGTGAGCGAGAATTGAAAAATATTTTTAGCTATGTATGTAGGTACAGCAACACTCCATATCATCATCACTGTCGAAATAACATGTTGGATCTGCTTTTTAATAACAATCATCGTAGAGCGATATACGTCGGAGCTTATCGAACTGCATATCACAAAGACAGAACATTAATAACCATCATTGCCTCTTGTAGATCGTGAGTATATCACGGTCAGAGCTCATCGAACTGCATTCACAAAGGCAGAACATTAAGACATGTCATTTCGGTGTAGACAAATATTGTAACGGTTCTTTCTTTGCCTTGAATTGTGCCTTGAATTGTATCATAAACAGTTGTATATTCGATTACATTCCGTTAATATGCCTTCTAGGAAACGGAACAAGGCGAAGGAGAGGAAAGCAAAGAAGGCAGAAGCAAGAATATCGAGCAGAGTACAATCTTGGCAAGGTAAGATTAGCTTTAATTTGACCATCGTGCCTTGCAATAAATCCTTCTTACCTTCGTCTCCTCTCCTACCCCTAAAGAATGGAGCCTTTGGGGTATAGAGCACCCAAAGATTCAGTGTAATCATGGCTGTAATTCCAACATACCCAGCATATATCATCCAGTGTATAAGTTTATTGAAACTTATATCAAAGGAGTGATGAATGACATCAGCTTTTCGGAGAATTTACAGACTTTACTCACAACTATGCCGGAGGTATGGAAGGAGGAAACTCTTCGGAATGAAACAGTGTGTATCTTGACTAGCATGGCCACGAACCAGATGTTGAATGAGTATTATTATGGATCCAACTCATTGTCACAGGCAACTTGGATTTCTAAGACCATTATCGCACTAGAAAGTCACAATCTCATTACAGATGATGATATCGTTACTATCCTTTACCATCCACCAATATCTTCGAAGTTCATGAACCTCAGTACTAATCCAAAGGCCAGCGGTAAAAGAGATGTTCTCAAGTTTCTATCTCGTAGAATATCATGCTCTTGCTTAAAGGACATGTACAGACAAGCAAGGCAAACTATTCCAAAATCTCTTCACTGTTCATACTGCAGTGAAGTAAAAGAGCGTGATCAATTGTTGTTGTGTGGAGGCTGCAGATCAAGAGATTATTGTTCAACAGAATGTCAAGCAGCCGATTGGAAACGAGATCATAAACAAAATTGTCTTGAATTGGCTGGTCATCAACGCGCATATGCAAATCGAAATCGATGATTACCGCCAGCTTCGAGCTTTGTTGAGTAGCATAATTCTCATTTCTTTCTAACGCTGCTGACTCATGATAAGGTACCACTAATAAGAGTATTCTCTATCCAGTTTCTATCGTCTACTGGACTTCTTCTTCTTTCTGCTGTATTCACTTTGGACGCGAGATTGAGCTTTGGATTGAGTAGCATAACTAGGTTCCTCAGTAAGAAAACTGGGCTCTCCTTGACTAATCGCATCAATATAATATCCTTCCTCATCGTCATCGTCATCGTCAACCTCTTCTTCTTGAGGTGGCATATCATAATCTTCAGTTTTAAATGAAGCCATGTAATCTGGATATCTCTTGTTTTCCTCATTGTTAATAAATGAAGATTCAGCGAGTACAATTTGCTGTTGTGTTCTGTCATTCTTCTTTTTCATTGCAGACTTTAGTGGTTTGGGATCATCCTCCTCTAT
>Ga0214481_100586_pt1 | contig 18110 bp, 20 predicted proteins | sample M1_20Mar14CPVII9_4_FD_165057 | JGI IMG/M metagenome (GOLD analysis project Ga0214481, IMG submission 165057) | Marine eukaryotic communities from Monterey Bay, California, United States - M1_20Mar14CPVII9sort6BwellG10 | ecosystem: Environmental > Aquatic > Marine > Unclassified | place: USA...
TCGAGCACTGGGTCTTGCATTTGTACTTACTCTTCAACGAACAAGCTCTGTTGTATTGTCTATTTTCATTTCTGCTTGATGTATCTTCAAAGTTGTCATATCGACTCCGCCTATCTCTATCACTGCCCTGTTTGCAGTGGTAAAAGTACTTCATTGAAAACGTCATCTATAATGGATAGTGTTTTATCTTCTTCAATAGTATCGCCCGCGATTTGTACTCGGGGAGGAGCTATAGATGATAACCCTCGAAGAAGAGGGAGACCAGGATACTATGACGACGATGAACGAGGTGATGGTAGACTGCCACCCCGAGATAGAGAAGATAGAGATAGACCACCGCGGTCTCAACGTCATACCAGAGAAGATTCATCTCGGGATTCATCATCAGACTATCGTAATAGACCACAACAACAGGGCAGTGATAGAGATAGGCGGAGTCGATATGACAACTTTGAAGATACATCAAGCAGAAATGAAAATAGACAATACAACAGAGATAATAATATGAGAGGGAGTTATGGCGAACAACGGGATAATAATCGAAGAGACAATAGTCCTAGAAGATATCAATCAAATAATATTGACTCATCTGATAGAAGATCAACTGCATCTAATGATGCAAATGATGGTAAAAAGAAGAAATGGTTCACAAGGAAGAAAGACACAACATCATCAAGCGATAGTTCTGAAAGCAAAGCAGATGACGAACAAACTGAGTTTAATCAACAATTTAATGGACCATCTAATCTTTCTCCTCCACCACCGCCTCCTCCACCAAATGTTGGTATAGATATCAATCCAGCAGAAACAGAACGAACGCCGATACATTACATGTTCCCAACTTCAGAAGATGCAGCAGAAAAAAGATATGAATCTGATGCAAAGTTAAATGATCCATTGGAATTAGATACAACAGCTGATAATATTGATGATAATAGTGCTCCCGATGTACCCTGTCTTGTTGTGGAAGAGGATGAGTTTGGAGATGGGGAGTCTGATAGACGAAGGAGGAGAAGAGACAAATATGATGACAATGATAACAATCGTGTTAGAGGAACATCAGCAAGAAGAGATGCTGTAACATTATTCATGGCTACGAAAAGAGGATCAATCAAAGTTAGAGTTGGTAGTATAATTGTGGGTGCTGCGTTAGGTGCATTCATCGGCAAGTCGTTACTGAATGATCCAATAATGATGTCAGTGGCAATATCATCTCTTTTATTCCTGACTGGATTCCTTAGGAATGATTATGGCGAGCTAAGTCGAGCACTGGGTCTTGCATTTGTACTTACTCTTCAACGAACAAGCTCTGTGCGCAAAGATTACCCAACTCTTGTTCATTTAAAGGCAATGATTAGACAAGGACCACGCAAACCATTCCCTCCTGTTGACGATGGAGACAGTCCATGGAGATATGAGCCTATATATAGAGATGACCCTGAATTCAAAATGACATATGCACTCTTGGCAATGGCACTGGTAGGGTCATTCTGTGGTGGTAATGTTCCCATACTCCCAGCTTGGATGGGAGGTATTGTGGGAGCTGCAGTGTTTGCATCGATGACGACTGGTTCAAATGCTAGAGGAGATTTGGGGAGAACAATGGGAATGCGTGTTGTGGGTCTACTTCAATTAGTATTGACAATCAATACCGACTTGAGAATACTGAGCAAGGCTGGAACGGTAGCTGGTCTGATTGTTGATAAATGTATGTTTTTGGATAGAAAACACAGGATAAAAGATAAGGTGGTCGCTATCTTTTCTTGGGGATACGACAAAGTGTCTAGAACAGCTGAAAATGTCAAGGAAGAGATGCAGGATGAAAAGCCAGAGAGAAGGAGACGCTATGATGACTAACAGTAGTTGCTGCTTATGTTGATTACTCATTGTCGAATTGAACTAGCTCCAACTCTTTATACTTTATCCTAAGCCTGTTCATCGGTGTAGATACATGTTGCCCCAATCCTTACATTTTCCTTTTTTGTACAGAAATATTCATTGTCCCATACATGAACATGTACAATAAGATATTGAAATGATATTTGTGTACAACAATTACCAACTAGATGAGCCTTCCCAACCTCCGTCTTTATTCTCCAAAGTTGTTTCGATAACGACTTCTTCTTCAAACATTTCTTCAGTTGGTGATGTGTCTACTACATTTCCCAATTGTTTATTGATTGCTACATTATTATTATTATTATTATTATTATCATTTAATGGTGGTTGAAAGATATATTTTTGTGCATATCTTGTGAGCAAAACATACACGAAACAAAAGCAAAAGATACTACACACTACAGCAATATACATCACTTACATGCAGTAACTTCCTGACAATTCTTTCCTTTAACACCCTTAACTATCTCAGTAACACGTCCATCTGGATAAATTCTAAATTCAATTTCCTCTATTCCACCTGAGTCATTGCTCAATGAAGACGATCGACCTCTACTTATTGATGAATGTGGTGGCGAAGGCATGGATATGAAAGCCTGTACAATTATGGTAGTAGTAGAGAGTACTACTACCAATAGAGATACGAGGAACCCTGATATAGAGAGCATGCTTTTGTTTATTATCAATTAGGAATCAGTTGTTGCTTTGAAAAATAAAGTGATATCATGTGGTATCCCAAAACAGAGTTTTCAATCTTATACATGAAAACTATGATATATTGTTCCGTTACTATCTTACCATAGGTAGGTAGAGTATGTTTGTTATCATCTTCCTTCTTCTACTATTGCAACCAATAACAACAACAACGATGGAAAAGATCTGTATAATTGGTAGTGGTAATTGGGGTTCAGCTATAGTGACAATACTGGGTAGAAATGCAAATCTTTTACCATTTTGCAATAATGAAGTTAATATGTGGGTATTTGAAGAACAAGTGAAACTACCGGATAATAAATCTGCAAAACTTAGTGAAGTTATCAATACCAGTCATGAAAATATCAAATATTTACCAGGTGTTAAATTACCAACTAATGTTCGAGCAGTACCTGATTTGGGTGAAGCATGTAAAGGTGCAACGTTATTAGTATTTGTATTACCACATCAGTTTCTTCCTAAACTGCTGCCTACCATCCTTGCAAATATCTCAAAAGATAATTGTCGGGGAGTAAGTTTGATTAAAGGACTCGATTTTGATACTAATACAAAGCTACCAGTATTAATTTCATCATCAATAGAAGCTTCAATGGGAAGAGGATTTAAATGTGGTGTACTTATGGGTGCAAATATAGCAGATGAAGTTGCAAGACAACACATGTGTGAGTCTACACTGGCGTGTGACTTTGGTAGTGAGGAATTGAATGAAAAGACTAGAATGCTATTTGATGAACCTAACTTTCGCGTTAGCAGAATAAGTGATGTGGCAGGTTGTGAGGCATGTGGGGCTTTAAAGAATATAGTTGCCCTTGGTGCAGGCTTTGTCGATGGCGTAGGCTTAGGAGGTAATACAAAGGCAGCTCTATTACGAGTAGGTTTGTTAGAAATGTCAAAGTTCTGTACAACCTTCTTCTCAGGAGTACAACAAGGGACATTTGTAGAGAGTTGTGGCATGGCTGATTTGATAACAACTTGTTATGGAGGTCGTAATAGACGTTGTGCTGAAGAATTTGCCAAGGTACAACAGCAAACTGGCAATACCAAACAATGTGATACACTTTGGAGTGATATAGAGAAGAGGATGTTGCATGGCCAGGAAAGTCCGCGCTTGTGTGGTTTGTATCATGTGAATTGGTTTCAATATGAAGTCTTGTGATGATTTGTCATTTGAACTTATGCCTTGTTTGATTGCCTTTGCAAACTGCATGTACTAACAAAAGTTACTATCTCTCTCTTCCATCTTTATAACCTATGCAACGCATATCTTCTAGAAACTGCAAGGAACACTTGCTGCAAAAGAAGTGTATCTACTCTTGGAGAGTAGAAACCTTTTAACTTCCTTTCCCCTGTTTACCTCAATTTATGAAATTGCATTCAATGGCCGACCCGTGATATCAATAACGGAAGGGATACACGTCAATAATGTCAGTACTCCAAATTATGTGTCAAAAATATAAATGAGGGCGAGGTATTGTTTTAGTTACATGGCCTGGAGAGACTATAGTTCCATCTCAAGGTATGTGATAACAATCATTATATGTAGACTCCGTTGTTCCCTCTAAATACTCTAATCAATACCAGTATCTTACAGAACAATCAACCTATATTCGTTACCAGAGTGTTGTGACTGTTGTCGTCTTTGTACTGTTTGGCTTACATCGTCTAAAGACTTTGTGGACCACACACAACTATGGAAGTGCAGCTTGAAAATGCAATGTCATCATGGGTATTCAAAAGCTTCTCAACAACGGCACTGACATCTGGTCGCTGGTAGTTGATAGATATCAAATCAGATGCTGACACATAAGGTATACCCTCTGATACAAAATGGTCTGATTCTCTCATATCTGAGGCATTGCCGCTAATCGGATCTTCTGTGATTGTTGTCAGCTCCTGAATCGCAGTATGGTAATGATATCGTGAACGATACTTTCTTAGAATGAAGAGCAGAATGTACGCCATTATGGGAGCTACGAATAGAATCATAACAACTGGAAGCGCTCGGAAACACAAGTAGCAATCAGATACTTTGCAACAAGGCAACTCATTTTCGAGACCGTCCTGATGAGCATCAATGTCATCCACTGAGCATACTTGACAGGAGTTTGAGCTACTTGCCAAACCACAAGACTTGGCAGAGTCAATGTCAGGACTATGCCTATAGCAGCACAATTGACGCGATAAAAGGAAACTTAGCCATATGCAGACAAGGACAACACTAGAAACGGATAGTGCCGAGAGTTTTGCATCGCTGGAGATTGTTTCTTCGTGTACGGCCGTTGTCTGAGATTGATCATCAGATTCAGAGTCAGAGATATTTGTACTCGAGCCTTCTTCGTCATCAGTTACAAATACTTGGAAGGTTGGTTTGGTGTTAGAAGTGGCCACTGATGTTAGCAGTCTTGAATTCCACAATATATCTTTCCCTACGGTTTCCATTTCCGCGACCGAATGTACCAGCCAAACAACAGTGCATGGAATGCCTTGCTCAGTGCAACTTTGGATAGCTTCTGATATCCCAGTGATACCGATTCCTCCCGCAACAAATATACAACTGGTGCTCTGGTCATATACTTGATTCATGTTGGATCCATAAATTCCTTCGATTTGTATGTTGGACTGTCCACATTGCTGAGCTTGATCTTCATGATTCAATCTAAGTTTTGAAACAACATTATTTGTCCAGTCGCCCCTAGCCTTAATGTGGAAAGAAAGTGTCTTGTTTTGATCATCAATCGAAGATATACTAAATGGATGCCATTGATAAGATATCGAAGGATCTTGAATATACACGTGTCTACCAGGCCCTTCATTATGAGATGATGATACCGGGCTGTCAATTGTAACCTTTACAACTGAATCAAACGTGGAATATGAACGAACAACCAAGTTTGATGCACCCTGTCTACGAGAGAAGACTCTCATTAGACGATCTACAATAATCTCAGCAATGCCCAACATTGCAAACATGAGAGTATTATAATCGTGGAGGTTACTTGCCAGTATAAAAGTAATGGCAAGACCTATGTGTAAAAGGATGAATTTGTCGTAATAGCGGGTGATCACAGGAGCTCGACTGGATAACCAAAGTCCAAACATTGCAAACTAAAGAGAAACAAACGCATTAAGTGTAAGAAGATACATGTAATTCGTCATCATCGATGAAGCAACACGTGTGGACTCACTGCGGCTACCCAGCCCATAAAATTTACAATTCCTTCCCCTCCGAGTAGAGACGTTAATGGCAACATCTTCTCCCAAAACCTACTTGGGTCTCGAATAGCATACACAATAGTAATGAGAATTGTGTGTAGAGCAATCCACAGAGCAGTCAAGATTGAAGCGTCTGTATGCAGATTAATCATATCGCTTCGGGTACCACCACAGTGTAGAAACTCCATCAAAAAGGAGAGACGGGAAGTGGGAAGAAGAACTATTGGTAAGTTGAAGAGAGCAGGCCAAGCAGCTTTGGCACCAAGATGTTCTATCCAATCTAATAAATTCATTCTACTAATTCCTTTCTTCCAAACAAGCGATCCGATGATGGATGCAATATACCAAATAATATTCAACAATCGTAATGAGAGTGAAATCTTTGGAATCTCCAGACAATCAATACCTCCACTTTCGGTATTTGTTTTGGCAAATCTTGAACGAGAAAAAATGGGTAGTATGTGTGGTACAAGAAGCAGGAAAGACACTCCCAACATCCACAACCACTCATTGATCGACGTGCAACTATTTCCAAGAATATCCGCACCAATTTTTCCACTATCTATATATAACACGTTACTATATCCAGGTATGAAGACAAATACCACCGGCAGAGAGATAAGCAAGCAATATATCAGCATCATTTTTATTATTAGTAACAGTGGTATGAAGAGATGATTTTTATTTTTGAGTCTGATGTGCACATTTAATTCCAAGTTCAATTGTGTATCTAATTGCAACTACTACCCATCGTTATCAAAGGTATGGTATCATATTATTGCGGTATGCAACCATCTCGAGACTGTTATTGTAAAGAGTGATGATATCGAGAGTGCCGACGGTATCCTCAGAAATAATGAGATTAGGCAGGCAGACCTTTTGCATCAGAAAGAATGAGCCAAAGATATCAAATACACTATCCACACAATAAACAACTCCATACATACCATACACTGTAATTTGATTTAACATCAGTGAGGAGACCAAGACAACACCAAGATGAGTTACTTTGCCAAGGCAGTGCTATTTTTACCGGCTATCGCTCGAGCTCTTGATTACCCAATCGGTGAGTAGTAGATATACCTAATAAACACATCTACCGATCATGATATCACATGCAATTGATTTGTTTCTGCCTGTTGAATATCGATCGATCTTGATATCACTTGCAATTGATTTATTTCACAAATATATCTATTATTTGCCTAACCTCAAAGTTACTCTCTATCTCCTCTCAAGGTATTTCAAACTGTGGAGTGCAATCATGGATACAAGAGCCTCCCAAGCGAGCAGTTACAATGAACCAGGGCACTACAGAAGTGATGCTAGCGTTAGGTCTGGAAGATTCAATGGTAGGTACTGCATACCTAGACGACTACATATGGCCAGCAGTTGAGGAAGCGTACAATAAGATACCTGTGATTGGGACGAGTTACCCGAACATTACCACCCTTCTCTCGGTTGATCCAGACTTTATATACGCATCATACTCAAGCGCATTTGCCACTAGCCATCTCAACTACTCCCAGTTTGTTGACGCCAATGAAGAAGGAGAATGTGATCTAGTAATCGAAAGGAAACCTGGCGAGTTCAGATCCCACTGTCGTCAAGAGCTGAACGACAAGGGTATTCAGACATACTTGCAGAAGCCAGCATGTGAGCTTACGGAGCATAGGCCAGATGAAGGATACTCAACGATCGACACCCTCTATGATGAGATTTGGGACATTGCTAGTATCTTTAACGTGTATGATTCTGCTCGTAAGGTTGTGGATGGTATCGAAGGTAAGCGGCGATACTTATTCAAGCTACTGTGTTGTGTTAATATAATCAATCTAATACTCACTCGGAATACACCAATCTCTTTCTTGATCTCAGCACACTTCACAAGGGCTTCTCGTGTTGCAGCAGCTGGCAAACAGGCTGGACTTCCACCAATCAGTGTATTATGGCTAGATGGTTGGGATACCGAGACTCCTTTCGTCGGTGCATGTTGTGGATCTATCCAAACAATCATTGAGAAAGCAGGAAAGTCCGCGTTGTAATGTTTTATCATGTACATATGTGTGTTCAATGTGAAGTCTTGGTGATTTGGCTACTTCATTTGTCCCTCCATTGCATTCATTTGCTTGCCCTTGCAACCCACATGTACTAACATATGCCATGTTTACCTCTCCTCGTCTTCATAAACTGTGCAACGCGCATCTTCCAGGAGCCAAGAATATTTATGATGATACAGGTATCGAAGAGAAGAAGACCTGGGTCTCTGGAGATTGGGATACAATCATCGAACGTGACCCAGATCTCATCGTTCTAGTTGATGCAAGTTGGGATTGGGCCGATGAAAAGATATTTCATCTCTGTAGTAACGAGAAGCTTCGTAATCTTCGAGCAGTACAGAATCGTGCCTTCATCGTCGTCCCTTTCAGTGCCTCTACTTTGGGAGTTCGTATCGGCAGCCTTGCATTCAACCTTGCCGAAGCGATGACCGCTCTAATTCAAGGTGAAGCATTACCCTCTCTTGAATTCTCTACCGAGAACGGCCGTGTCCTCGGGAAGAGCGGAGTACGTGTAATGGAGAAGCTCCCCATGTGGAACGGAACTGACTTGGATGAGTTATGTCCCGGCTCTTCCTCGCCAATCCAACTTAGAGACGACATCCCCCTCGATGAAGCCTTTGAGCTCCAGATTGGTGAGCTACAGGATGAACTCGATGAGAAGAATAAAGTACTCCAAGACACTATCAAAGAAAAGGAAGCTTTGGAAGTTGAGAAGGCAGAGCTCGGCGAAATGATGACGGTAATGACTGATGAACTCAATGAATCAAATGCAGCTGTGTCTATGGACGATCTGCGTCTTATGAGTATTGGGCTTGGTTTGTTAGGTTTCATTGTAATGATGTAGTTGAACGACACGAAACTAATAATCATTGGGCTTGGCTGTTATGTTTCGTTGTGTCATGATGTAACTCTATTTTTTTTGTGGATTGGTACAGCGTGATGAGTGATGACTCCATTTTTTGTGTGTGGATTGGTATAGTGTGTTAAGTTGTGGAAGTAGAGACGCAGTCTCGAACCACCAGTGAAATGAAAATGTATAGTTGATACCTTTAATGATAAGCAAGATCGATGAAGATATATAATATTCGTTTGAGTAAAAGTATATCGCATGTACACATATGAGCAAGAGAAAGGAACTGCAGTGGGGGAGCTGTCATTAGCCCAGGTGTAGTAGAGCCAAGTGAGCAGGTGGTATCTTTTTTTGCAGCTGTTATGCTATGTATGTCTGTGCCGATGCATATCAAATTCTGCTAATACATAAGAGACGGCTGCTGCTACTAATCGCAACACTATAATACCATGCTACAGTACTACTATAGTATTATTCTGTTTTTAGTTGCAATAGTAGTGAAGTGCTCTTTGGCATTCGTCAACTTTGATCCACAAAGATGTGCACACACAAAATTAAGTGTATTTTATGATGACTTTGGTAATACATTCAATGATGACAATAGCATAGCAAGTCTAACGTCTCGGATAAATGAAGTGAAGAGTGTTGAACAGGCATATGATGGAAAGATTGCTCGTAATTGGTCAAAGGGTGTAAGTACTTTTTATTCATATCTTACCATAATATGTGCACCATCTTATGCTCATTTTTGACATTAACATACATCCCATACCTTATGAAACTGTATACAGAATTGGGGAGTTAGAGGATTTGCTTTGGATAAGTCATCTTATGATACTACTTCTGGTAGTAATAAGCCCGTGTATGTATCAGCTATTGCGGCACCAACATCTGCATCTTCAAAAGATATATCTATACCACAAGATAGAGCATTACCACAAAATCATATGGTAGCTGTTGGTAGAAGTGATGGGTCAGTATTCATAGTTAAACTTGGGGATTCATATCTAACTCAATTTATGCCAGTTCCTAAACTTGTTGTGGAAGGAGAAGAAGAAGATAATGTGTCAGTACGAGTTGATCAAGAATGGATGGATTTGGACGAGGTTAAAAAGAGTCTACAAGATGAATCGCCACAAGCTACATCAGATGAAGATAGAACCACACAGACACAATCACCATTTGAAATTAGTTATCAATTTCAAGCATCTGAACAAGGGGACGCAATCAATAAGCTAGTTTATCATGATAACATTGAAGGATCTGACGGAGTAATTTGTTCAGCAGCTGGTACAGCAGGAGATATTAGTATATGGAAAATCATTGATAAACAAATCATACAATCTGCTATGTTAAGTGGTATTCACCGTGGCCCGATCGTTGCGCTAGAGACGTTTGTTATAAAGGATAAGAATGTGCTCTTCTCAGCAAGTCGAGATGGTTCATTTGCTCTTTGGGATCTTGATAAAAATGGAGAATTGATTACTAGTCATCGCTGTATGGACGCCAATAGTGGCAGCCCTATACCACTAAGTTGTGCAGATGTATACAATCCATCTTCATTAGATGATGGTTATGGCAACAATGATAATGACAACAATGTCATCTTTTTAGCATCTCCTGATGGATATGTAATGGGTTATGTTATACAAAAGTCTCCAACGGGTGATATATCCTTCAACCCCGGTCCAAATATGCGTTATAAAGCACACGAAACGGCTGTCACTGCGATCAAATGTGGTGGAGAAGGAACGATTCCAAATTCGGCTAGATTGCGAGGAAGTGGAACAGATGATAGTCAAGCAAATACAAGTCCTAGAGTGTCAAGCTCAATCTTGATAACTGGCGGAGAGGATGGATCAGTAAAACAATGGGAGATATTAAGCCAAAAAGATCAATCATCAACTGGAGTCCGTCTTGAACATTGGCCCAGACTTTCAACTCAAAGGATGAAGAGAAGAGCTCATTTATTCTCTCCATCACATGACGGCCCTGTGACATGTATATCTCAACAAAGTATGAATGACTCATCAAAGTTTTTGACTGCAAGCGAAGATGGCTCAGTCTCTGTGTGGAGCGCTACATCAGGCAAAGAGTTATTTTCAATGGATGGCTTTAACAGTCTCTCTTCTCTAGTCTTTATTGGTCGTGAGATATTGGTCACAGATGGTATGGAGCAATATGTTTGTGTGCACGATTTTGGTATTCCAGAAAACATCTAATAGTATCGTAAATTTGTACATATTGTAGAATCAAGTTGTTATGTGGTTTGCTTAGCTGTTATCGTCCATCTCATCTAGTTGATCTTTCATCCAAGATATTATTTCATTGAACCTTTGTTTGTCAGTTATATACGTATATCCAATGAGAGCTTCGAATGCTGTTGAATCCTGATAAGCCGACGCTCCTTTTGCATTGTTTGCACTTTTACCTTTCTTTCTTGCCGTCAAATTAGCATTCCGTCCTCTTGACAACACAGCTTGCTCTTCTGATGTGAGTGTAAAAGATTCTATAAATCTTTTGAAATGAAAGATGAAATGTTAGATGCATTCTGAAACCAAGGAGAATTATAGATTGGCATAGTTTCTTCTTACTTTTGCAATAGTATGGATTGTGCTTCAGCTATGTATGATATACCCATTCGGTATGAATCAAAAGTGTTGCAGAGAGTAAAAGTATCAGCAACATACAACATATGCATATCACATATGATATGAACAATATGTATCTTACCACGGACTACCGAAACAACCTTATTCTGTAAATCAGACATTCGTCTACTTGGCCAAACATATCTCGATCTAACAAAGAGTTCAAATACTACATCGCCCAAGTATGCTAATGATGATGCACTCATTTGTTCTGGCTTTACAGTATCGATGGGAGACATTAGCTCGAAAAACATTGATGGATCTTGTTGTTGTGTCGGTGGCAATTGTATATCATCTTTGGTATCATTGATATCCTTTTCATCATCGCTGTTAGCTATAGCTGACAAAACACTTGATGATGTTATTTGCAATGATGTATGCCTACTTTGCCTTTGATGTTTATGAATAGAAAACTGATTCTTTATAATATTTCTACTGTCTATAAAATTATACTGACAAAACCCAAGCGATTGTATGATAGTAGTTGATTGTCTCATTGCAATGAGTACAAGGGCACGATTGTGATAGGTTGGATGGTAGGGTTTAATTTATGGTCTCTTAATATGGTTGAGTGCACGGTTGAAGTGGCAGCAAGTCGTATTGAAATCAACTTCCCTCCGGTATCTTCACCTCCATCCCCCAACACAACAACGCACTCAACTAACAACTAAACACCTTTGGACCAACTCGTTGCCGCTTATTATCTAATATATTGCAGTAGCCTATAATGTTCATCGCGCCTCTGCTATTATATCCACTCGCCGCGCAGTAGTACTGATACTAAAAGATACCGACGACAAACTTATCATCAATATAAAATTTTACCAACAACTTACCGGAACTCAATTAATATTATCATCATCTATTGACTAGGAAACAAAATGTACTCATCCAGCTCCGACTCTGACAGCTCATCAAGTTCCTACGACGATCGAAGGAGTCACTATCGTCGCTCATACCGGTCAAAGAGTAGTAAATCACTACGCTCTTCTTCCTTGTTTGAAAATGACAATGACATATCGCCACTTCGTATGAAAGATCACATACATGACGAGAGACCACGATCATACAGAAAGAAACACTCCAGTACCAAACGAGATTCTATATCATCAAGAAGTAAGCAGATCAAACGTGAACACGATAAGGAACTAAAGAAAGTATTAAAGTTTCTCGAGAATGAATCATCTTTATTGAATGGGGAAGAAGACAAGAAGGAAGAGTTATATCAACTAAAGAAGGAACATAAGAGTGAAGTGAAGCATCTCTTCAAATTTCTAAAGACAGAGTTGACATCAGTGACTGAAAAACATGCTAGGAAACAAGCAGATTTGGAGGATAGGTTGGAAACAATAAAAGTGGAAGCAAGGAAAGAAGTGAAGAGGTATAAAGATCACTCTCTGCAATTGGAAGAGGAACTGTTGTTAGTTACACAAAAGTCAATGAAGGAAGCGAAGAAGAATAAAGATGAATGCAGTATGGCAATGAAGGAAGCATCTTCTCTCAATGATGAAGTACAAAGATTGAGAAAGCAGATTGAGGAACAAGACAAGTTAATCTCAGAAAAGGACAAACGTATTCAAGTATTGGAAGTAAAGAACAAATTGGTAGAAGAGCTTAGGGATGATTGTAGACGTAAAGATGAAGAAATACAGCGAAAAGATCGAGCTCTTATACAAAAGAATGCAGAGATCCGCTCAGCGAATTCAAAGAGTGAATCGTCACAAGTACAAATATCGTGGGAAGAGGCTTCTGGGTTGACTAATGATTGTGATTTTGAAAATAATGCAATGTATATTGATAAGCCTCGAATGACGAACTACCGAGAGAAACAACTAAAGTATGGACGCTCTACATCAGGAACAAGAAAGGCAAGTACTTATTCATCACCAAAGAGGAGAGAGAATCGTGATGATCTTGAGAGTAGTAGTGATAGGAAAACACTTTCAGTATCTTTCTCTGATGAGGTTGAACAGCGCATGTTACCGTTGCAAGCAAAGCATGAGAATCTATCAAGACGACTCGAACAAATGTATTTGAACAAGTAGTATATGAACAAATAGTATCGAGGTCTATCATGGTGTTATCTCGCTCGTTAAATGTAACAAATTATGAATATATATATAATACAGTACCCATATTGCCTTGTATCATCCAAACATTTATACTTAACATTCACTGTTGACAATCAAATGTAGCACCAAGTAGTCAATCATGCTCCATCATTTGAATTCTCTGTAAAAATTAGTATAAGTAGTACAACTAGTGTCGGGTATCCTCATCTTTTGTCTGGTGTCCTACACTTTTATCGTTCCCAACAAGAGCTTACTAGTAGCTTAGTTGTTAACATCATCTACAGCCATTATACGATCGCGTGAAAGGCTATACCATGAGTGTCCGAAGGACAAGTTACACACACACGTACATTGTTCAGTTTGTTCATCAAGAGAGGAGAATGAAGAGGAGACTTGAGAGAGGTGTTAAGCGTACGTACCTAGCTTTCAAAATGAGGAACCTAAGTTACGGTATCTTGCTACATTAATACGATCTGTACGATACTCGATTTACCGTATTTACACTAGCTTATAAGGAAGCACGGCAAACCGGTATTAGTGTCCATGCTCTTTTCTTTAAGAGCACGCGCTTTGAGCTTTGAGATTGGATTTTGATTCAAGAGCTCATGTGTTCTTCCATACCTACAATTACAATTGATGTGAAGTAGGCCTCATAATATGATAGCGGCGGTGGCATAATAATAAACTGGATCAATAACAACTATTAAACTGGATCATACAATGGGGGTCACGAGTGTTGCAATGGATTATGGTGATATAAGCAATAAATATCACCAGACAACGACGGTGTCAATAATTTCAAGTGAAGTCTCCCCTGAGGAGGAACAAAATAGTGAATGCAATGCTTGCAATTATTGTCTAGATACTTGCAACAATGTAGACTCTTGCATATCATGTCAAAAGAAACTTAATACAATACACAATAGACAGAAACAAGGAGATACCGAGACAAGCTGGTTAATTGCTTTATCAAATATATGTCAGAACACTACTGACTCGCATGTCGACAATAAACAACAAACAAGAACATATACTATGTGTCAACTACGGAGACATAACCATGCTGAATCGGCATGGATACTTGTTGGAGATACTATATACGATGCTACACCATATATAAAGAGCCATCCAGGAGGTACAGAGACGATATTAAGAAAGTCGGGAGGAGTATATGATTGTACAGAAGATCTCATGTTTCATAGTAAAAGAGCTCAAAAGGAATGGAGAAGACACAAAATAGGTACTTTACGCCGCTGTCGTGGATGTTTGTAGACACTTGTATTAATGATATCTACATCTTGTATCGTGCCTGTATGATCACATGATATTGCTTTTCAAGAGATGCTATAGAATGCCTCGGAGAATTTTCAGTGAACTATGTATGTATTGATATTGTATAGACTTAATATACTATAAACACATCCAAGTATATCTAAACCATTTTCTTATTACTATTAGATAAAGTTCTTCTTGATATCCTCTTCAACATTTACAAAGCGTTCTTGCACTGGGGCAGTATCTACTCCAACCAAACCTTCGAGAGCAGATCTGTAATGCTCAATGCGTTGCAAGAGTCCTAGATTGATTGCTCGAGAAAGCTGGAAGATGCGTAAAAGAAACATATGAGGCACAATCGATAAAGAACATTGGGTTTCAAACAACGTATAATCAAACTCACCTCATTCGATGCATTGTTGGCTGGTGGAAGATGAGCTGAACCTACCAAAGGCGCACTGCCATAAGATGCAAGCGCAGCCGCTACCCAGAGCTCAAGCAGTTCACTAATGCTACCAAGTCGCTGAAGTTGCGTTGTAGTGTCAACGCCTACTGCAGTTGATGCATCCAAGGTTTCAAGGAGCATATAAAATGGAACATCGGCGTCAAGAATTGCCTGGGCTGGCCAGGATTGAGACTCATTGTCTCCATCACGAGTTTGATTATAAACGTGACGCAAGCCTGTCAAAGTTGAGTAATGGCGATATAATGAGACATGGGATATGTATACAACACACAAAATATATTCTGATATCGAAACACGTACCTTCTAGCTCATTGACAAGTAGATCCAAGGGAAATGTATAATCAGCCCCTTTTCCAAACAATTCCTTTCCCAACAAAGTTACACGATTTCTCAGGCGTGGAATCCACTCTCCAGCTTCAAATAGTTGTATATTATTACCACTACTACCGAATACAATTGTTTCTTCCTCGAGCATACTCCCTTGTTTAAGCGCAGTTAAAAACTCAACTACAGCTTCCGAATTTGTTGAGCAAGGTAATACCTCCTCGCAAATGATGCTCTTCCGCTCTTGAAGTTAATGGACACTCTGTCAACATGAGCCGCTTGTTTGGTGGAGGACCTCAAGCCGGAGTTAGTCAAGCACTCGAACAGGACCCACAAGTCTCTGTTGAATCTCTGAATAATCAAATTGGGCAAATTCAAGAGCTACTCGATGTGTCGACAATTCAAAAGCGTGTATTGACAACAATATCTCAATCTCAAGAAGTAAATCTGGATGAGGCAGCAATGGATGATCTTGCCTTTACCCTACTCAATGTTTCGATACTGTACAATGAGTATGCCTGCAAGTTCAATCTATTCGATGTATGTCTACTCATTTTAGAAACGTGTCGAACAAAAGAAGTGTCAAGTATCACATGCTTATGGAAGAGCATTATTTGTGAGGAGGTACTGCCATGCTCAACAAATTCAGAAGCTGTAGTTGAGTTTTTGACCACGCTTAAACAAGGAAGTATGCTTGAGGAAGAAACGATTGTATTCGGTAGTAGTGGTGGTAATAATATACAACTATTTGAAGCTGGGGAGTGGATTCCACGTCTGAGAAATCGTGTCACTTCGTTGGGAAAGGAGTTGTTTGGAAAAGGGGCTGATTATACATTTCCCTTGGATCTACTTGTCAATGAGCTTGAAGGTACGTGTGTCGATATTAGAGTATAGTGTGTATGTGTTGGATTCATGTCTCGTGTCTCATTATATCGCCAACACTCATAACTTTGCACAGGCTTGCGTCAAGTTTACTACCAAACTCGTGATGGAGACAATGAGTCTCAACCCTGGCCAGCCCAAGCAATTCTTGACGCCGATGTTCCATTTTATATGCTCCTTGAAACCTTGGATGCATCGACTGCAGTAGGCGTTGACGCTACAACGCAACTTCAGCGACTTGGTAGCATTAGTGAACTGCTTGAGCTCTGGGTAGTGGCTGCGCTTGCATCTTATGGCAGTGCGCCTTTGGTAGGTTCAGCTCATCTTCCACCAGCCAACAATGCATCGAATGAGGTGAGTTTGATTATACATCATTTGTAATCCAATGTTACTTTATCAAGCTAACCCTTCTCTTCTTCTTTATCGTTCAGCTTTCTCGAGCAATCAATCTAGGACTCTTGCAACGCATCGAGCAATATAGATCTGCTCTTGAAGGTTTGGTTGGAGTAGATACTGCTCCAGTGCAAGAACGCTTTGTAAATGTTGAAGAGGGTATTCGGAAGAACTTTACGTAGTAATAAGAAAATGGTTTAGATATACTTTGATGTGTTTATAGTATATTAAGTCTATACAATATCATAGTTCACATGAAAATTTCCAGAGGCATTCTATACAGCATCTCTTGAAAAGCAATATCATGTGATCATACAGGCATCATTAAAACATATGTCTACGAACAGCCAATGTGTCTACAAACATCCACGACAGCGGCGTAGAGTACCTATTTTGTGTCTTCTCCATTCCTTTTGGGCTCGTTTTGAATGAAACATGAGATCTTCTGTACAATCGTATACTCCTCCCGACTTTCTTAATATCGTCTCTGTACCTCCTGGATGACTCTTTATATATGGTGTTGCATCGTATATAGTATCTCCAACAAGTATCCATGCCGAATCGGCGTGGTTATGTCTCCGTAGTTGACACATAGTATATGTTCTTGTTTGTTGTTTATTGTCGACATGCGATTCAGTAGTGTTCTGACATATGTTTGATAAAGCATCCATGAACCAACTGGTCTCCATATCTCCCTGTTTCTGTCTATTGTTTATTGTATTAAGCTTCTTTTGACATGATATGCAAGAGTCTACATTGTTGCAAGTATCTAGACAATAATTGCAAGCATTGCATTCACTATTACTAATTTGTTCCTCCTCAGCGGAGACTAGCTTTTCAATTCAGTAACCTATGGGTATCTTGCTACATAATACAATCTGTACGATATACAAATTCCCGTATTTCCATTTATACATAAGCTTATAGGGAAGCACGGAATTCGGTATTCAGTGTCCAACACGTTTTCTTTAGAGCACGCGCTTTGAGTTTGATTGGATTTTGATTCAAGAGCTTGTTCTTCCATACAATATGTTGTGAAGTAGCCCTCATAATATTTCAAGAGCGGCATATAACTATTAAACTGCTGGATCAATAACAACTATTAAACTGGATACAATGGGGGTCATGAGCGTTGCAATAGATTATAGCGATATAAGCAATAAATATCACCAGACAACGACGGTGTCAATGTCAATAATTTCAAGTGAAGTCTCCCCTGAGGAGGAACAAATTAGTAATAGTGAATGCAATGCTTGCAATTATTGTCTAGATACTTGCAACAATGTAGACTCTTGCATATCATGTCAAAAG
>Ga0214481_100587_pt1 | contig 18104 bp, 15 predicted proteins | sample M1_20Mar14CPVII9_4_FD_165057 | JGI IMG/M metagenome (GOLD analysis project Ga0214481, IMG submission 165057) | Marine eukaryotic communities from Monterey Bay, California, United States - M1_20Mar14CPVII9sort6BwellG10 | ecosystem: Environmental > Aquatic > Marine > Unclassified | place: USA...
TGGCTGACATCAAGGCTATGAATCTTTGAACTAGGCCTTCCTAATAGAGTTGCTACTACTTTCCAGCCATTCAATGTAATTGATGGATTGTCACCTAGGTACAGCTCTTGTAATTTATTGATATAGGCAAGGGCACTTGTCACTGCTTCCATACCTTCGTCATCTATATTACTATCGCTGAGATTGAGCACTTTTAGCCGGGTGGTAGTCCAGCGAAGTAAAGTTGATAATGCCATACATTCATTTCTTCCAATGTGAACATCTGATAAACGAAGCTCGGTAAGTTGTGGATGCATGCTCAAGGCTGTAATGATATCAACTAATTGACCGTCCTCTATATCACTTTCATGTATACTAAAGATCTTCAAAGACTTGCTGCAGCCACCTAAAGCAAGTGAGAATTGACGAGCGCCCTCGGCACCAAATTCACCTACTTCTCCTCAATTTCAACTAATTTATTATTGTTTTTGAGGAATTTATCCAGCATGGGCAATACACTTCCCTCAAAGGAAAACCCTCCACCCAAGTTTAACTTTTTGATTGACTTGTTGTTCCCTATTCCTCTACGGAATACCTCAATTCCATATGACGCCGGAGGAGAGTGACGGATATGCAAACGATTAACATTTGTACTTTGACCAAGAAAATAACCTAACCATGCCAACTCCTCGGCACTACTAAAATCGTAATCTAATTCATCAACAACTTGATCATGGCTAGATATCCACAATTGAGTTAAACTACGATCATTATCCTTTAGGTTTTTCAGTATATCTTGTTTACCCTCACATGATGTAATATCCTCAATTTTGATTGTGTTGGCCAAAGCCGCGTATTTGTTGTATTCATTCATCGTTATATCTGATTGAACTATGTAAGAAGCAAACGTAGATTATATATGAGGTATAACACATACGAACATACCAATATACAACCAAAAGAGAGAGAACATAAAAGCTGCAAGAGGCAATAAGGTCGGTGCACATGATGTGCACAAAATTTTGCAATCGTACAATTAACTAAAACTCTCAACACTCCGCCATAGATTAGACAACAACAGCAAAGACCAAACATACCTCTTCCGGTTATATTGCATCCCGTGGGTAATTATTAGTTATATTAGTTGCCAATTGACGCATTTTCAACAAACACAATTGGAATTTGTTAGTTTTCACGCGATGGGAAACTCTGTTAGAGTTGGAAAAAGAGGTACGTCAGGAAGAGAAGCGGGCAGGCGAGGGGATGGAGGCTAATGAAGAGAATGAGTTGTCTTTTAGGGCCGCACATGAGGTTCTAGTGTCCAAAGATCCAAACAGCAATGTATATACAAGTCTATTTACTATGTACAATATCTACCTAAGTGTTTATATACTTGCCGAGAACACCAAACACTTCTCAATCTCAGACGACACACCAATCAGAAGGGATCATATTTAATGATTAGCCATTGCTGCATTCAACTGAAGTGTATTGGCAGACATGCTCCTCTTCATCTTTCTTCTAAAGTGTTTCGGTAAACTGCTATTCACATATGATACATGGCATTCAGTAACCAAAGTATGGAAGGTCTGACATTTGATTGAGAAGAAAAGAGATGTGAGAAGCATATCTTATGTCACTAACCGACGATTCAAAATCGATTCACAAAGTACTTACATCCCAATCGTCAGGTACTGGATTAGCACCCCAAATACCCACATCATATCTTGATGCCAAGTTTCTCATTGTTTTAGAACCCTCTGGTCCCATCATTGCCTTCTGATATTGCATGTATACGCCGTCTAATGTACCACCATCACCGCCTCGTAACCATCCATCAAGTTCGGCAACCTTTTCAGGCTTGGTAATGTCGACAAACAGTTCATAGTCTGCCTTAGGTGCCTCGGCAACAGTGATTAGCAGCAGCTTGGGGAATGACTTGATACCATCATTGGATAGAACTGATACCATTCCTGGGCGAGATCGAGCTGGAACAATAGAATCATTAGGAGGAGAGGGTGCATCCTTCTCCTTCTTCTCTTCCTCAGATGCTGCTGCTACTACATCATCCTCATCAAGGTTGCTCACACTCTTATGGATGGGTAGAAATGAAGATGATTGAGACATGCTGGTATCAATCTCGGCTAGGTTCATACCAAGGTTTAACTCCCCGGCTGATTTATCAGCACCTCCGCCGCTGATACGCATGCCCATGCCAAACATATCTCGTGAATCTAATCGGTTATGATGACCTAATCCAATCTTGGACGGTACACGAAGGTGAGACGGAGCACGGTTATGTGTCCCCATCATTATCGAAGGACCGAGGTTGGGACTTGATGATAATGTACTTCCCAATGCAATGTTGGAAAGCTGAGGTGCCTTAAGTGGATGAACAGTAGGATTCTCTCCTGGTCCGACATTGTCATATTCTAATTCATGTGAGATTGGTATGCTTGCTGATTTGATTGCAGGCGGTGGGACGAGCTGTTCTTGATTCTGGTGTTGATGGAGTTGTTCAAAGACGGCAGCCATTTCTCGTCGTAAGTTATGCATAATGAAGGCATCAAAACTCATAACCACGGCAACATGTTCCATCAACTGTGGATGACGAACAAACATTCGTGCCAGTGCCGGTCCAGCCTCTGTATTGCCTGCCTTGATCTCAACAATCATCTTAGCATCTCCACCAATAGCCATAGCCGACCTTAATACGTCGAACAATAATGGAGGACGAGCACCCGTCTTTAGTGGAAGGCTCATCAACTCCTTAAATGTCAAATCCCTAACAGTCCGATTAGCCAACGGTGACGTTGGATCCATACCCAGCCTCTTAAAGTTTTCATCATGTGCCAATATAATACGTTCATCTTTCGTCAAGGCAATATCACATTCACACAAGTGCACCCCATTCGTCCATGCTGCCTCATATGCCATTAATGAATTCTCCAATGGTCGGACATCACTACGATCATGTATACTATGAAATCCACGATGTCCTACAATCTTACCAATATAGGCAGGGTCTATACCCTCAATCATTTGTCGTAACCATTGTAATTCTTTCATACGACGCTTCACTAATTCTGCATCTGTATCCTTCTTATTACCAAAGTATCCACCACTTAACACGGCTACATCACGTAAATCATCATCCATTGTTGCCAATTTTCGTAATCTTCGATTCTCATCTCGTATTGCCTTGGGTAATGTTTCACTATTCTCATTAACATTGTCAGCATAATCCTCAGCAGTTGCCAATGAATTATCATCATCTTCATCAATCTGAAGTAACATTCTTAATACTGCCAACCCCGCCTCCAATGATGCCAAAGCTCCCGTAAAGTTACTTGCATACACTTCCGGCAGTAACTTGGCACTTAGTAAATATGAATGACTATCTAACTTATAATGCATTTTATCAAATTTCTTAACTAACTTTCGTAATGCCTCGGCATTAATTAAGGCAGTGGCATGTATATCCTTTAAGAATGAAAATGTAGTTTGTGCACGAGAGGGTGGTACTGCCTGGACGTACATTTGTAATGCCGCGTCGGGTAATGCGCCACGGATTGATTCTTCAAAGTTGTTGAGTTGTTGATCTACTTTTGATTCGTCATCATCTGAATCGTCGTCGTTATTGTTTTGATTGTTGTTGTAGCTTGATACTCCCTCAAAGACCTAGATGATGGAATAAGGGAAAGGGGGTAGATAAAGAAAGATAAATGTAAGATATGAACTTTGAATGTATAAGATGTGTTCACAGGGCGTCAATTGAGCACATATCTCTCAAACATTCCCCTCAACACATCATAACAATAACACAAAAACAATAAACATACCTCACTCCAAAACAATTGCATAGCCCTATCAAAATCAACACTTGCTTTTTTCAAACATATACGCCACTCGGTGGTAAATCGCTGTGCAAAGAAATGTGCCTGATGTTGTTTTTCCTCTTCACTTAATCCTGTTGATAATAGTTGATTGCTATTTGGTTCGGTTGCGGTTTGTTTGTTAGTTGATTGTAGTTGAGTACTTAGTTCGGCAGCTTGTTTATTGGATAGTTTGACTGTGTCTTTATTCTCTCCTACATTATTCTCCAACTCCCCTTCCTCTTTATCTTTATCAGCAGTTTCAGTAGTGTTATCAGTATTAGGAGTTTTAGCAGTATTATTGTTATTGCATGGATTATCATCATATCCATAACTTTCAGGTATCATAATTGTTGGATTCTTCACTACCTGTTGTGAAATTTGTATCCGTTTCCTGTTATGTATAATAATATATAAGTTGCAATTTTGCAAAGTTTATAAGCATAAGATGTGAGCGTTATATAGTTCAAAACATAGCTTTTATAACTTATAAGATATGCACATATACATTGAAACTTACACAGCAGCAGCCAATTCAGCACCAGTTCCAGCAGTTAATGTCACAGCATTCCCCTTTAGCACACTTCTACTCTTTGGACTATCCTTACTACTAGATTGTTGTTTTAAATTAGCAACAACATCGGGTGTTAAGTCATATGCTGATACACCCGCAGGTTTAATAATTCTTGGTGAATTTGTTAGATCTTTGGAGTATAGATCTGGCACTGCTGCTGGTGGAGCTGCCGGTGCATTGTTGCTATTAGAAGGGAGAGAAAGTTCAGCTGATACAGTGGGTGGTATTAATAGATCAGCATCTATAGTTGGTGGTATTAATGATTGTTGTTGTTGTTGTGGTTTATCGAATAAGGCTGATAGACCTGATGCTGCACTTTTACTCTTTATTGATGGACTTGGTTGAACTACATTCTTTGGTCTCGGTTCCGGAGTTTGCGCCCCACTACCATTTCGACTACTACTCGGTATAATAACTGGTGTAGCAGGCGGTGGTGGAGGTACTTGTTGCTTGGGTAATTCTATACATGTCTTATGTTGTACATCTTTGTAGGGTACGACATATAATTTACGTGAGGAATCTAATTCGTTTGCTACGAAGAAGTCTACGTGCCTTCCAAACTTTACCATTGTTCTATATTATATACTGGCGGCTCTGCTAATGAGATATACATAATTAGATTCTCAGAGGGACTAAACTTCTTCATTTTAGCAATCAAACGACTAATATCCACAGTTAGATCGCCAAAATGATTCATGAGCAATAATTTACTTCAAAGAGAAGTATAATTTGTCTTAAAAGACAGAATCGCCTAAGACATATTGTGTATCAAATTTAGCTATCGCGCTGGTTATGCTGATGAGGCAGCTATGATCATACCCTTATACGATAGATAATAGGATAACAATAGTAGCCGCTTGTCCTGAATCATCCCGCAAAGAGTGGCGGCCATTGTTGCAAAGAAGAAGTATAAAATATTTGCAAAAGTAATCGACATACCAAACACACAAAATTCAATCCTCTCTGCCTTTCGATATGAATTGCAATACTACAAACGATATAAGAAATACAAAACCAGCAGAATCTCAAAAACATCGTAGTAGTAGTCTAGTATCGAATGACGATACCAATGTTGGTAACGAACTAGATTCTGACATACTAGATCAAGTATTGAAAAGTGGAGGAGATAATCAATTTAATATGTTGAATGATTTAGATTGCTCTGATTTAGTATTAGATAATGATGGTGGTGGCAGTATTGATGTACTATTTGAAGAGGTTTTAGATGGTGGTGAAGGTCTGATAGATTTGGATGATGATCAACAGCGGGGCCAGTTAGATACCATCGTCGAATCTGATAATAATAATTCCCAAGACCTATTAGAAGATATCGGTTCAATAAGCACAGTAGGCGATGATGAGAACGACAATACTGATGATATAGAACCACCAATTAATGATGATTGGGAGTATATAAATAAACTTATTGCAGAAACGTCTGCAAAACAACAAGAGGATACCGCAGTACAAATATCAAATGAACAACAACGGCAGACAAGTTCTCAAACATTACGAACATGGATTGATAATACAAAATCAAATTATACAACGGGATATTTACCAAATGAACAATTAGATAATGGATATATCAAAGCAGCATTACCGGTTGCAATCAAATTATCAGATTTCTTCATTCAGTTACAAGAGATGAATATTACAGAACTTTCAAGTATTAATGCAGAGAATGTATTGATTTATTTAAAGAGAACTGAAGAGGGAGAAACGATAGACTCTGTACTGATTAATAGCGGGGATAATTGCATCAGCTTTTCTGCCGATGGAGGTTCAACACAGTCTCAATTGTTTGCTGTTGGGTTGATTCTATATGAGTTATTCTCCACGGAGGAGCCATTGGTATTGGTAGAGGATATACCACCGTTTACATCTACGTCCGTACGGGGTATTAATCTGAATGATATGCCGGTTATACATCGGCCTCCTATTACTATATCTGAGGATGATGATCAACGGCCACAGAAGAAGAGATCCCATCATCATGCTCAAATTGGGGATAAGGTATCCACCTGTATTGCCAAGTTAGAGGACAAAGGACTTCCTCGTTCTATATGTACCCTCGTCAAGAACCTACTTGATTGTAGTAAGGGTGATTATTGTGGGGATGAGGCATACTCTTCCTTTGTAGATCTTCGAGAAGATCTATTACTCATGATGAACGATCCAACTCGTTTTCTTGATAATCTCCAAGTAAGCACTTGGGGTATCCCAATATTAGAGATATGTAATAAGCTCTACGGTAGACAAAATGAGGAAGATAAGCTGAACAAGTTGTATCAACAATATATCCAAGAGAAGACATTTAAAGGAGTCATCATCTCTGGAGGAGCCGGGGCGGGTAAATCAATGCTTGCATTACATACCAAGAGATTGACGAATCAATCGAATGGTCATTTCTGTTCGGCAAAGTTTGAACAGAATGAAATGTATTCCAAGCCATTGGCAACGATTGGGGACATGTTCAATACATTATGTGAGGCATTTGTGGAAGGAGCATCTCCTCATGATTTGGAGTTGGTTGAGAAGGAACTTGAGAATCGTCTTGGTAACCAAGCAAGTCTTCTAGCCGGAGTTGTACCCAGCCTCATCAAGCTTATGCCTTCGTCTAGTCATCAACTGCTGAAATCTTCCAGTACTTGTATAGACGCCGCGGTTAGTATGAGGTATCTATTCGGTGAGCTATTGAGGGTCATATCCTCCCATTCGAAGCGGCCTATATCACTGTTCATCGACGACTTACAGTTTGCAGACGATGCATCACTTCACTTGATTGGATATCTGATACACAGTGCCAAGGGTGGGTCATCTGTCTTCTTCATCTTTTGTCACCGAGATGATGAGGATAGTTTAAGTGGTCCGTTCAGTTCCTGGTTGAGCTCAATATCAATGATATCAATGGAGAGTATAGAGTTGGGGAATATGAGCGTCGAGAGTGTAAATACCCTCGTCTCAGAGACACTGCACTTGAGCCCACGCATCACACGACCATTATCAGATGTGTTACATCATAAAACGAGAGGCAACCCCTTGTTTCTAAGGCAGCTTCTTGGGTCCTTGGATAGACGAGGATACATATACGTTGATTTGAGCCTCTCTAGATGGGCTTGGGATATGGATAAGATTGAACAAGAGCCGATCTCTTCGTCTGTTATTGCCCTGCTCACTAAAGAGATGAAGGGTCTACCTTCCAGTCTTCAGCTTGGCTTGGGTGTGGCGTCATGCCTTGGGTCGAGTATCCAAAAGGAGGTGCTTGACATTCTATCGAAAGATCTCAATGTTGACTTGGTTGATATACTCAAGGATGTATCTCAGAAGGGATTCATGGACAATATGAATGATGGTACAACGTTCCGCTTTACACACGACAAAATCCAGGAGGCAGGTATGTAATAACATATGTGGCGGTGGCGTTTTACTTGTGTACAACTACTTCTCACATATACCTCACTCTATATCACTCCTCCTTGATACATAATACAGCATATGAGTTGAAATCAAAAGAGAAGAGGCGAGAAAACCACCTCCGCTACGGACTTGTACTTTGTACTCACACATTACACGAAAGTAGGACTGAAAGTAATAAGCTCTTCTTCACATCCATAACTCAAATCAATCATGGTGGACCTGATATTGTTCATGACCCAAGTCAGAAGAGTATAATTGCCGGGCTGAACTTAAAAGCCGGTAGACTTTCCACATCCCTCTCTGACTATGCAGCTGCATTTACATTGTTTGAACACGGCATATCATATCTGGGGCATGATAAATGGGCATCAAACTACGACCTAAGTATCGAATTGTATGATGCGGCGGCGGAGGCGGCCTGTGTCTTGAATAAGAGGGATAGGGTTGGTTTTCACGTAGGGGAATTAGTAGCCCATGCCAAGACTTTTGATGATAGTGTACATTGTAAGTTCTTCTCTCATTCCTGTACTATGTACTGTTTGGTTGTGAACTTGTTTCTAACTGCTCTTCCTCTAACTTCCATGCAGGTTTATCCATTGCTGCAAAGGCACTTCAAAACGCTGATCTTTTGAAAGAGTCAATGGATTCGATATTTAAAATACTCATCAAGCTGGGAGAGGAGGCTCCTCGTGCCTTAGATGACAGTACACTGCTGCTTGACATTAAGGCTATGAATAAAGTACTTGAAGAGAGATCTGACGAGTCTCTACTGAATATGAAACAAGCAGACGACAAGAAGCTTGTGACATTACATCGTCTATATGCTGACCTTGCAAACACATTGCACTTCACCAAGCCCGGTCTCATTGGCTCTGTAGCCTGTAGGATGATCGAGTTGACACTGAAGCACGGTATAACTCCAACGGCCCCAATGTCATTTACACATTATGGGGAGATACTGGCAAGTACGGGAAAGATTGAAGAAGGGTGTCGGTTGGGAAGACTGGCACTGAAATTGGTTGAGAAGAATACATCATCATCGAAATACAAGCCTATGGTCATCTTATTTTGTTATCAGACAATCATTGGGTATACCGAGCCATTCCAAGCTGGTGCCGAAGCATATTATACGGGATACAAAGCTGGTCAGCAGATGGGTGACTTCCTTTACTCGTTTTGGAATCTAATGTCATCGATTACATATAACTACCTATCTGGCCAAAATCTACGCACTATCGAAGCAGCCACCAAAAATTTTGCAGAGAGGTTAGCAGCAAACCAGAAGAATTTGTAAGTTGTGATCTTAGTCCTTGTTCATGTGCTGTTGCTCTTCTTTGCTCATACCAGGACCAATCTTTTCAACACATAGTCTACCTGGAAATATGACTGTACTACTTCACTATCATGCTATTGCTTTAAGGAAAGGTCTGCATATGATAGAATCTGGTGCTCGTGTTGACTATCCTGACCATATGCCCACAGAAGAAGAATTTTTGGCAAATAAGGGAGCTAATATATACGCTCGCTTGACCAGCAAGATCTACAAAATAGTACGAGCATTACTCTTTGGTAAGTTGAGCAACGATATACTTAATGAGATGAAGATATCCGAGTCAATTGTTGAATCGAAGATAGTTCTAATACCCGTGCTGGCTATGGGTATATTCTTTGAGGGTTTGTCATGCTTTCTATATTCTCGTGGGTCTGATGACATAGAGAAGACGAATTTGATTGAAAGAGGTCGTTCGGCATTAGCCAAAGTTAGATCTTTAGCCAAGCAATCATTCTGGAATTGGCAAAATAAGGTCTTGCTACTCGAGGCAATGGAGATGCACGCAATAGGCAACTTAGACGAAGCAGGACCGTTTTACATTAGTTCGATACAATCTGCCCGTTCACATAAGTTCATTCAAGATGAAGCTATTGCAAGTGAAATGGCAGGAGAGTACTTGTTTGAATTAGGGCGTCACTCGGAGGCATATACATTGTATAAGCATTCTATCAAGTGCTTCAGTGAATGGGGAGCCAATGCAGTATCGAGGCGAGTTGAGGTTGATATTCAAGCCAAGTTTGGTGTTGATGTATCCCATCTTGAAGATGCCAATATTGATATCATATGCGGTATATCTTTGAATATAGAGAGCAATCAGAAGAGGAGCTATGAAGAATAGAGAGCCTTTGAATCATTCTCAACAAGTTTAAACTTAAAGATGTGTGGATATGTACATTTACATTTTGACAAGTATTATCTATCTGGTTCCAAATTGCAACTAATGAGGCACTATCATAATCAAGCAGCCTTTGGCAGCTCCCGACGAATCGAAGTACTATTGAAAGTGCTACAGAAAGACCATTCATCTGCGTTGGTATTGCTAATCGCTGTTTCCATCTCTTTCCATATCTTCTCTTGATCTTGACAGGCACTCAATTCAAAGAGCGGTAGTGGATCGATGGATGATACAGAGCCAATATCAGTTGTGATCTTATGCTGGGGACTGTCATGTCGTGAGCGTCGACTAGAATGATAAAGTTGAGCTAATGTTATGGAGCGGATTGGTACCGGTGTTGGTGTGGTGTATTCCGAACTATTCAAAGTCTCTTCTTGACCTTGAATTGATTGAGCAGTAGTTCTTGGACTGGGAGTTCGAGGCCGAGGCGATGGCGATGCTATTACTATTGTGTTTGACATACTCATACTCATATGCTTCTTATTTGCTGAGCTTCCAACTTTTGTTTACTGATTAGAGGCAGTTGATAGTTTTGATATCATACTTGTTATTGTTATCTGTTGTTATGTTAGGTAGAATTAGAGAGATGATTGAGATAGAGGAAAGCTTGGTGTATCGTGTGTTATCATGTGAGTTGGTCATAACTGCACAGGATAAATGTGGGGTCATTGAGAGACATATCAATGTTACTTATGCTCAAGGGTCACTTATGCTCACACTTCCCCAACTGGGTAGCAAGATACTTTGAGTCACTCATCAGTTGAACGGAACGTGTGAGACAATTTTGTGAGGAGTAAGAAACTTTGGGACAGTTATGAGTAACACCAGAGAATGTCGAATGTCCGAACGACTAATACTTACCCTGGACAAATGCCTCACAATTCCACACAGAATTTGAACTTCTTCAAAACAATTGAACTAGAGATACTCCGACCGAGATTGATCAATGTTTGAGCTCGTCATCATCACGTTTTAACTTTGAGACACAACATGGCTGAATATTAAACGCGCCTCTATTGTCTCCAATGGTCGATATCATGTGTTAGTGTTATCATTCATAGTCTAAATATTAATACCAACACAGGTTCATATTAATATTTCTCTTTGAATATTATCTCCTGCAATCAATAGACTACGATAATAGAAGCTATGAGCAACAATAACAGCAACAATAACAATCTGATTTTGGACTTCCCTCCTCATCGACGTCGACATGCTCATGGCTCTTCTCCATCCTTGGCAACGAAGAAGATCACCAAGAAGAGTGTATCCTTTTCAGAGTTGAGTATGATGGCGGTAACTACAAGCAACCTATCATATGCATCTAAATCTGATTTATGGTATACACAAAACGATATCAAGTCTTTCAGATTAGATTGTGCACATATGATACACAAACTCAAGCAGTCATCCAAGCTCCGCAGGCCCAACCCTACCGACATAATGGGCCTCGAGGGTTATCTCTTTAACTCATCGGTCGGTCCTATGCAACGCCGGAAAGAAGTCCAAATTGCAGTACTCCTCGAGCAACATCGTCAACGTCGTTCGGGCATGCATGATAAAAACATGCACATACTGCTTGCAAGAGCATCCCAGAGAGCTTCTAAATTGTGTAGGAAACGTGCAGAAGTCATAGGCCTCATCCACGCTCATGATTGATTACAATTGCAAGATATGAGAAATAGGCCCCATCATATGTCAGGTCTAATTCAAAATTCATAACAGTAAGAAGTAGGTTTTGAAATGCATAGATAGTTTTGGCCACATTAAGGTCCCCAATGTACAAAGATGAAGGAAGCACATGATGAACATAAGCTTTTAAACTTAAACCAATTTTGATTGTAAGACTTGTTTCCACTTACATTATCACTCTACACAACTGGGAGAGAGCAGTAATACCTCACCACCCTCCACCACCACTGCTACATAGATACGGTGCTAGAGTAGATATGTGGTTCTCCTTTTCATCTATCTGATAATAAATACGCTATTGAATTGCATCATCTAGCATGATCAAAGCAATCTCATGTAGAAACTAATCCTAATACATCAACAAAAGATGTTCATTTCATACTCAAAGCCTCCTCATAGCACGAGCCTTACGCTGCCGAACCTCTTCTTGTGCCTGTTTCTCCGCCCCCACTTGACCCCCTTGAAGTAACTGTTCTTCCAAAGCATTATACTCTGCAATCTCTTTCCTTGTCATGGGCTCGACATATAGCATCGGGAACTCCTTGATAAAATCAAACGTCGACGACAGTCTCAACCTACTAATCTTCTGCTCATATGTTGTAAAACGACTTGCAGCATTTGTGAACCACTTGACCATGAGCGGTAAGACCTTGAACTCCCACTCGAAAAAAGGTTCCATATCGAAATGAGAATGACGTTGCAATACCTTTGACATTGCAACTTGTTGTTTGTCTTCTCTTTTGTTCAATAGCAGATACTTATTGCCATGAGCATCATTTGCTGGGTGGATCTTCTCTATTGTGTGGTTAGACATATAAGTATTGTTGACAGAGGAGGTATCACAAAGAAGTTTTGAGAAGGGTGTCCATCCTTCACGAGTAATACCACATTGTTGCAAACTTAAAGTCTTGAGGGTGGAGTTGTTGACCAATGCATTTGCAAATACTAGTGCCCCATCATCCCCAATATTGGTATGACTGGCATCAAAGCGTTCCAAATTGGAACTAGGCATTTCCAATAGAGTTGCTACCCTCTTCCAACCGTTTAATGTAATTGATCGATTACTTGAAAGGACCAGCTCTTGTAACGTATTGACATTGGCAAGTGCATTGACTGTACATTCTAAACCCTCATCATCAATGAGGTTGTTACAAAGGTTGAGTGTTTTCAGCTCCGTAGTAGTGCATCGCAAAAGAGTTGATAATGCCGTACATTCATTTCTACCAAAATTATTACCAATAATATTAAGCGTTGTAAGTTGTGGATGCATACTAAGAGCTGTAATGATATCAACTAAATGTCCGTCCCCGATTTCATTACGTCGAAAACTAAAGTGTTTTAAAGATCGATTGCAATCACTAATGGCTAATGAAAGTTGATGTATACCCTCTGCCCCAGCTTGACATTCATTTACCCCAATTTCAACTAATTTGTTATTGTCCCTGAGGAATGAACTCATCATACTAAATAATCTCCCTTCTGATAGATTGATATTGTCAAAACCTAAGTGATGAATTGATTTGTTGTTTCCTAATCCTCTAAGGAATACATCTTTTCCGGAGTTATCAAATAGATCACAACTTATACGTAGCTCTTCCAAACTTGTATTTTGACCAATGTAATACCCTAACCATGCCAACTCAGTAGAATTATTAGGATTATAGTCGAATTCGTCAATAACTTGATCATCAGTGCATATCCATAATTGAATAAAGTCTTCAGCATTCTCCTTGATCTGATGCAGTATATTTTGTTTTTGTTCACATGATGTGATATCCTTAATTTTCATTGTACTCGCCAGTGCGGCATACTTGTTGTATGCGTCCAGGCGAGCAAACCAATAGGTAGAAGTGCCACTGCTCGCAGATAGAGGTGTGGAGGCGGTGAAGAATAGTATACATTCTCGGAAGCATAGGTTTGCCCATTCTATACCGACGAGTAGTATCTGATGATCAGGTGAGTAGTGTGTTGTCGACCGCGTATACTTTGTACTTATGACCATTATATTGAAAAATAGACACAAGATGTGAACAAGTTTTGATGATGAGTTGCAATGCTTCTTGTTGCGTGTACGATGCATGCCATCTAATATTTCATGCTGTCTTTGATCGTATACTAATTCTATAGGAAATATGAATCTGGATATCAATGACTACGATGAGTTTGCGGCATTGGCAGATACTATCAAAATTAAGGATATTACATCAAATAAACAAAATCAAACTATTTTACAACAACTCAAGGATAACAATGAAGCCTTTAATGAATTAAGTATAGAAAGTTGTGAGAATGATGGTCAATATAGCTCACATTTCTATCCTCAAAGTTCTAAAGAGTTGGCGTGGCTAGGATATTATCTCGGTACAAGCACAACCGTAAAAGTGCTAAATATCCGCGGTTTATCATCTTGTAATGCAGGGAGGGAGATATTCCGTAGAGGATTAAGTCGCAATAGATCAATTGAAAAGATATTATTGGGGGAGGTTGGTGGTGATCGTCTAGAAGGTAATGTGTTTCAATTGTTAAACCCATTTACGAAGAATAACAATTGTTTAAAAGGAATTGAGTTAGATGATTGTGCAATGGACGTCGAGAGGATTCGGCAGTTCTCATTGGCATTAGGAGAATGTCGCAAATCTTTGATACATGTCAAAATAAATGCGGCTCGTATACAGTCTGGTCAATTAGCTGATATCATTACTGCAATGAGTATGCACCCACAACTAGAAGAGCTTGATTATCACATATATATCCAGAGTTAGGAATTAATGACTGTATGGCATTATCAACTCTTCTACGTCATACTATTACCAATTTGCAAAGGCTCATTCTTGATTGCAATTGTATGAATGATGAAGGTTTGGGTATCATAGTCAATGGACTGTCACATGGAAACATGGTAAAAGATCTATTTATTGTAGGACATGATCAATACATTACATCGAATGGTTGGAAGTCACTAGCAACTCTATTGGAAACCCCCGGCTGCATGATTGAAAACATAGAGATGGAAAGCAACGACGTTGGGGATAATGGGGCACTGGCATTTGCAAATGCATTGACAAACAATTCCACCCTCGAGAAGTTAGATATGTCAGAGTGTGGCATTACTGAAGAGGGATGGACACCCTTTTCGAGACTGCTTTGTGATACCTCTAGTGTCAACAATACATATCTATCAAATCATACACTGCAGTGTTTAGGTGATGAGCGTGGTATATTTAACTTTATTCCTACCAACATCATATCAAACCTGGTCTTGAATAGAAGAAATAGAACAAAACAACAAATTGCAATGATAAAGATCCTCCAAAACCATTCTCACTTTGATATGCAACCCTTCTTTGAGTGGGAATTTAAAGTCATGCCGATTACGGTTAGTTGGTTTGCAAAAGCATCTGCCTGTACAACCTTTTTGTACAACGAGAAGATCAACAAGATGAAGCTATCTGTCGTCTATGATTTCATTAAGGAGTTCCCTATGTTGTATATCGAACCTGTGACAAGGCAAGAGATTGCAGACTGTACTGCTCTCGAAGACGAGCTACAAGGAGGTGAGCATAAGGCAGCACGATTAGAGGATATTCAGTGTTGTAAGACTCGTGCCATGAGAAGAAATCAGGAACAGTTAGAGGAGGTTCGGCAACTCAAGGCTCGTGCCATGAGGAGACTAGGAGTATGAATTGAAGCAGTATCTTGTCTTTCATAAAGATGCTAAGCTTAGGATTAGCTTCTATGACTATGAGTCTATAAAGAACCAACAATAACAATATCTTGACTTGCTAATCCCATTATCATCTTCATCATCTGGTTTCGTTGAATTGCAACTGTCTCTACTTGGTGGTATCTTGATCTTCTTCTCTACATAACGTTGTTGGGCGTCTTATTCGACGACTTCTAGTAGCAGTGTCGGCCCAATTGTTAAAGGCTACCGCATCCTCATTGAAGTAACATTAACTGTCATGAAATGTGTTGATTACTGAGGTAAATCTTGTATACCAAGAGATAGATATATTTTGATGGTCGAAATCTGATACTGATACAGATAGATATGCTCAAACTCAAATGAACTCGAGACTCTCTAGTTCTCTAGTTCTAGAGATCTCTAGTGGAAGGGAAACTAGACACGTTGTTGTTCTGACGATGGTAGTGGTGCAAAACAAAGTATAGGAGGAAGATAGTAGGTAATTGTCTCTCTCTATGGCTGGAGGTGTTGCTGCATACGATTATTACTAAGAAGAGTAGTTAGGAAGTGTGAAAGGCTTAGCTTTGGATTGAAGAAATGGAGTGAAGATCCCATGCCCATAGGGTTTAACTCTAGGACTCTAATACCACTAAGTCACTATTAGTCACTTTTACTTATTAAAGAATCATTTAGAGCAACACAGAATTTTGCGACATTTATGTGCATCGATAACAACTAACACTAACATAACAAACAATCGTGCAATAACAGAACAATAATAACAACACAGAGACTATTCAATAACAGTTAGTTAGTTAGTTTAGATTTCAGGCTACGACTTGGTAGGAGCAGCACAACTATACAATAGCTGCACAAAGACATATGATGGCGGTATCATCCAACAACACAATGAGTAGCAGTATGATAGTGGATGACCTCCCTCATCAACAACTACCAACCGAACAAGTATCAAAATCAAAGACGAAGAGCAAACGAGTGTCATTCTCACAGCATAGCAAGTTGGCAGTATTCGAAAAGCATACATACACTCATAAATCTGATCTATGGTATTCGGATAGTGATAAAGAGTCCTTCAAATTAGAGAGTGCACATATGATACATACAATAAAGTCACACGGTATAGAACAGCTAAACTCGTATGATAGTATCGTCTACATGGGGCTAGAATCCCATATCTTTGGTAGCTGTACAGCTCAACTTAGAAAGTATGTACAAACAGCAGTTCTACATGAACAAGATCGACAAAATAAATTGAATATAGTAGATCCGCATAGACTGGCAATTGTGTCCGGGATAGCATCTGACGTTAGCCGGCAACGTGCACAGCTCATAGGTCAAATACATGCCAGGAAACCTATGCTTGAAGTGAGATAGAGAGGATGTGTATATGAGTAGGTAGTATCCTACCTCAGAGTACAGATGATAGATAGTATTTGGACAGTTTTGAGCTCACGCTCCCCATTGGACATAATGATAAAAACAATTTTGCCTCAGTCTCAGACTCTACATGATCTCATCCTATTGCTTAACACACATTAGTATAAGTACATGCTTCAGAATATACCTCTAGACTTACTTTTCATCTACATCTAAACACTTGTTGGCTGCTATAGATAAAGACGAAAGCTGCTCAGACAAAGTCTCAAGACCATTCCTCAGCTTCCTATTCTCACTTTGTAACTTTGAATTCTCAAACTCCATAACCTCCCGTAAACAAATCATCTCACTGCCCAGTCTATCATATGCAGCTAGCAGTCTTGGGTATCTACTACCTTGACAAGTCTTGCAATCCCCACTGTCATCTCGTAACTTACAATTAAAGCAGTGTGCCGCCTTACAATCTGTACATGAGGATACAGCATTTCGATTGTCCTCCGATGCCTGACAATCCACACAGTTGCTTCTCGTGCAGCTTTGACAGACATTGCAACTGATACAATGCTTACATCGAGTTCTTTCACAGTGATCACATCGTTCTACACCCCAACAACTGTGACAAATCCGTGTAATAACTTGATCTTCTCCATCTGCTCTTCTACTTCTATCCTTGGATCCCATCCATCGATTACAACTCTCACATTCCAATTCATGTCCCTCGGTATTAAACTCACAACCTAGACAATGCTTCTGATGACAAACATCACAGGTAAATATCGGGACACAATCTTGACAATATGTCTTTTCACAACTTGAACATGTCGAATATGTAGAATCTGCCAAACAAACATAACATCGACTACCTCCCCTTCTTTCAAATCTAGTAAACGATTCATTCTTCAACATATGTATCTTCCGTGATTGTAATGGTATACTATCATCAATCTTTTCATGTGTCCATGCCTTTGGTAGTTGTATCTTCTTAAGTCGGTTGCCTGATTGTCCAATGATACTATCAAGTATTGATGCGACGATATATCCCGAGAGTTTACAACATTGTATTGCTAATGCATCGGGAGATTGGAATAGTTCGACGAGACTAAGGTCGATCTGTTCAATTACATTCGATTTTCGTAATGGGTCTAATCCATGTCCGATAATGTTCCGTGGACCATCTGATAACTTTAATATCTTAAGGTTGTTGGGTGCATCGATACACAGTAACATTGCATACATGTCATCATCGCTCAATG